>ENA-OQDM01001317-OQDM01001317.1-human-gut-metagenome-genome-assembly--contig:-NODE-1317-length-10208-cov-0.805476_pt1 | contig 10208 bp, 12 predicted proteins | sample MGYA00242772_ERZ504605 | MGnify/ENA primary metagenome ERZ504605 (study PRJEB26092, sample SAMD00036348) | human gut metagenome | host: Homo sapiens | study: EMG produced TPA metagenomics assembly of... | reverse complement strand
GGAGCCTTCTCCTGCTTCTTGAATAAAGCAGTCGATGTTCTTTTCTCGAAGAAAGCAATTTACCGTATGCTGGTAGCCGTTCAAAGCTGCTTCAATTCATGGAACACGAAGTATTTCAACAACGTGATGACTACCACCGACCACGTGACCGGAGAAAGCCTCCGCCACCTGCAACCGGTGCCGTTCGGACCGCTCACAGTGAACGCTCCCGACAACCTGGAAGGTTCCTGCGATACAACTACCCGACCCTGCACCGATATACAGAGGAAGAACAGGAGAAAGTGAACAATCACTACCCTGCCGCCCTTTCATTCAGTACGACTCCAAAACAAGAACTATGAATATGAAACCCGCTTTAGTAGATGTATCGGTACTGATACTGTTCTTCAACCGCCCGCAACAATTATCGCAAGTGTTCGAGCAGGTAAAGAAAGCACGCCCGTCACGGCTGTTTCTCTATCAGGACGGAGCACGAAACGAACACGACCTGCCCGGGATAAAAGCCTGCCGCGAAATCGTGTCGCAGATAGACTGGGAGTGCGAAGTAGAACGGTTCTATCAGGAAAAGAACTTCGGTTGCGACCCTTCGGAATATATATCGCAGAAATGGGCTTTCTCAAAAGTCGACAAATGCATTGTACTGGAAGATGATGATGTGCCGTCAGTCTCTTTCTTCCGTTTCTGCAAGGAAATGCTGGACAAGTACGAACATGACACCCGCATCAGCATGATTGCCGGATTCAACCCCGAAGAAATCAGCAAAGACATCCCTTACGACTATTTCTTCGCCACCACCTTCTCTATCTGGGGGTGGGCAAGCTGGAAAACGTGTCGTAGACCAATGGGACGAGTTCTATACTTTTCTGGACGACTCCTTCAATATGCAGCAACTCGAACAACTCATCAAAGAACGCAAGTTCCGGAGCGACTTCATCTATATGTGCCGGCGTCATCGCGAACACCGGAAGGCTTTTTACGAAACCATTTTCCATGCCTCCATACTGTTCAACTCCGGACTGAGCATTGTGCCCACACGCAACATGATTAACAACTTGGGAGCAACGGCGGATTCCACCCACTTTGCCGGTTCCGTCCATACGCTGCCCAAAGGTTACCGCCGCATTTTCACCATGAAGCGTTACGAAGCGGAGTTTCCTCTGAAACATCCCCGCTACGTCATTGAAAATGTAGCGTACAAAAAAAGCGTCTACCGCATCATGTGCTGGGACCACCCGTGGATAAAGATAGGACGCTCGTTCGAGGAACTGTTCCTCAACCTGAAATACGGTAATTTTTCTATCATTACGAAAGCTGTTAAAAACCGAATAAACAAATGGCTGAAGAGAAACAAACATCACTAAAACCACTTACGATTTATTTCTACCATACCCGCCTCACGCGGGAAAGTTACGAGGAATGGAAAGAGTATAAATTCCCCCGGACATATCTTGTACGGACTTCCATTGCTGGAAAAACACGGGATACATTCCGTCATGCACAAGTGCCGGTACTTCTCAAGCCGCCCGAGGCTCATGCTCTACGCAACGAAAGAAATTCTGTTCTGCAAGGAGAAATATCAGGTGCTCTACGCCACCTCTTTCCGTGGTATCGAACCGGTGATTTTCCTCCGTGCACTGGGGCTATACCGCAAGCCGATCGTTATCTGGCACCACACGGCAGTAGTCAACAGTTCCGGTTTCGCACGCGAACAAATATCCCGCCTTTTCTATAAAGGCATAGACAAGATGTTCCTGTTCAGCCGGAAGCTCATTCAGGATTCGTTGAAAACCCAGAAAGCGCCTGCCCATAAACTAAAACTGGTACACTGGGGACCGGACCTCCCTTTCTATGACCACCTGTTGGCGGAAATGCCCGACCGCAAACCGGAAGGCTTTATCTCTACCGGCAAAGAAAACCGGGACGTAAGCACTCTCTTCCAGGCATTTGCCGCCACTAAAGAGAAACTCGACTTATATATCGCCGTCTCATGCGGTAACATCAATTATAAAAACATCATTGACGGTTTCACCCTGCCCGACTCTATCCATGTACATTACACCGACGGAGTAATCCCCTACGAGCTTGCCAAACTGGTGGCGCGGAAAAGCTGTATTGTCATCTGTTGTCTGGATTTTCCCTATACCGTAGGGCTCACCACACTCGTAGAAGCATTTGCTCTCGGCATTCCCGTCATTTGTTCGCGTAACCCCAATTTCGAAATTGACATCGACAAGGAAGGAATCGGCATTACCGTAGAATACGGCGATGTGCAGGGTTGGACAGACGCTATCCGCTACATCGCCGACCACCCCGAAGAGGCACGACGCATGGGCAACAACGCCCGCAAACTGCGGACGGAAGATCTCAATCTCGAAATCTTTTCACGTGAAATAGCAGAAAGCTTGCAGGAAATATCAAACTTTTCCTCTAAAAACCGTACATTTGCATAAACTTTTATGCACATGAGAGTCCTGATTATAAATACGTCTGAACGAATCGGAGGAGCCGCCATTGCAGCCGGCCGGTTAATGGAATCACTCAAGAATAATGGTATTAAAGCCAAAATGCTGGTGCGCGACAAGCAAACGGACCAGATCAGCGTTGTGGGTTTGAAGCGCAGCTGGCTGCAAGTATGGAAGTTCATGTGGGAACGCATCGTTATCTGGAGCGCCAACCGTTTCCAACGGTATCATCTGTTCGATGTAGACATTGCCAACACGGGAACGGACATTACCTCTCTTCCGGAATTTCGGCAGGCAGACGTCATTCACCTGCACTGGATCAATCAGGGAATGCTTTCATTGAAAGACATCCGGAAGATACTTACTTCCGGCAAACCGGTCGTCTGGACAATGCATGATATGTGGCCCTGCACCGGTATCTGCCATTATGCACGCGAATGTACGAACTATCAACAGGAGTGCCACAACTGCCCGTACATCTACAAAGGCGGTAGCAAGAAAGATTTATCTTACCGCACTTTCCGTAAGAAACAGAAATTGTATAGCAACGCCCCCGTTCATTTCGTCACTTGCAGCCGTTGGTTGAAGGAACAGGCCCAGGTCAGCAGGCTGTTCGAAGGGAAAAGCGTTATCAACATCCCGAACGCGATCAATACCAACCTGTTCAAGCCACAGAACAAGGAAGAGGCACGGGCCAAATGTATGTTGCCGCAAAACAAGAAGCTGATTCTGTTCGGCTCGGTAAAGATCACCGATAAGCGGAAAGGGGCCGAATATTTAATCGAAGCCTGCAAACTGCTGGCTGAGAAACATCCGGAATGGAAAGAGTCGCTGGGAGTCGTCGTATTCGGCAACCAGTCCCAACAGTTGCAGGAACAGATTCCTTTCCATGTCTACCCGTTGCCTTACATCAAGAATGAGCACGAAGTGGTCAATATATATAATGCCGTAGACTTGTTTGTCATTCCTTCGCTGGAAGAAAATCTTCCCAACATGATTATGGAAGCAATGGCGTGCGGCGTTCCTTGCGTAGGATTCAATGTCGGCGGCATCCCCGAAATGATTGACCACCTGCACAACGGATATGTGGCCCGATACAAATCTTCGGAGGACTTTGCCAACGGTATACACTGGATACTGACGGACCCGGAATATGACGAGCTTTCCGCACAAGCCTGCCGCAAGGTATTAGGCAACTATTCCGAAAGCATTATTGCCAAGAAATATACGGATCTCTACAATAAAATAACGGGGAAATATGCATAGCGTTCATCCTACTCCCAAGTTTTCGGTCATCACGGTGACCTATAATGCGGAAAAGGTACTCGAAGATACCATTCAAAGTGTGATTGCGCAGACCTATCATCACGTAGATATATCATCGTGGACGGAGCCTCCAAAGATGGCACTTTATCTATCATCGACAGATACCGCCCACGGATACATACTGTTGTCAGCGAACCGGACAAGGGACTGTATGACGCCATGAACAAAGGAATTGCCCTCGCCAGCGGCGACTATCTCTGCTTTCTGAATGCAGGCGACTGCTTTCACGAAGACGACACGCTGCAACAAATGGTGCACACTATCAATGGTAACGAACTTCCCGACGTACTTTACGGAGAAACGGCTATCGTAGACGAGAAGAGGCATTTCCAACGTATGCGCCGTCTATCTGCCCCGGAAGTATTAACCTGGAAAAGCTTCAAACAGGGGAATGCTGGTCTGCCACCAGGCATTCTTCGCCCGCCATACGCTGGTGGAGCCATACGACTTGAAGTTCCGTTATTCCGCCGACTTCGACTGGTGCGTCCGCATCATGAAGAAAGCCCGCACATTGCACAATACGCACCTGACAATCATCGACTATCTTGACGAAGGTATGACCACCCAAAACCGAAAGGCTTCTCTCAAAGAAAGATTCCGCATCATGGCAAAACATTACGGGCTGATAAGTACAGTGGCACATCATGCATGGTTTGTCCTCCGGCTATTCTTCAAACCGGGACAATAAGCGCGTTGCCTAAACCGGTAACGCAAGTAATTGGTACATTAATGTACGTGCCATACGCTCCTGCCCTTTCGTGTTAGGGTGCAGACGATCGAAACCCGAATCATAAAAATAGATAAGTTGTTCCTCAATCATCGGATTCATCCCTGTCACCGAGTTAAAGTCTATCACAGGAAGCCCCCAGAGATTACCGGCTTCTTTGACTGCCTGTACATAAGCGTCCACATATTCACCGCAACTATTCTGGTAGTTCTCATCCGGCTGCACGTTCGTTTCTCCGAAATTGGCAAACGCACGATGCAACGGAGTCAGCAGAATGATTTGTTTATCAGGAAACAGCTGTTTCATCCGCGTTATCCCTATATTGATACGTCCTTTATAGGTATTACTGTCCATTACAGGGGTTCGTTTCTTGCGGGTCTCCATTTTCTTCATTTCGCCACGGGCCGCCAACACTTGTTCTTCCGTTTCCGTAAACCATTCGCCAATAGGTATACCGGCATTAAAATCATTCGTACCCATCAGGACAATGATTGCATCCACTTCCTCTCCATGTTCTTTCATCAATTGCTCCGCCTGCCGGGGCACATCGTTCCATTGTCGCCCGCTTATTCCATATACATAAGGAGTAATCCCCAACCATTCTTGTAGAAAGTCCCAGTACTTTTTAATCTTATTACCATAGCAGTTAGGATCTGTAATAGAATCTCCTATATATCCTACCTTCTTCCCTTGCCACGGATGTTGAACCCACCCGCTATGACTGTTCTCACCGGAGTTTACGACTTTAGAAGCTTGACTCTGTCCATGCAGAAAACAAGTACAGAATAATAGAGCTGCACACGTTAGTAATAACTTGCTTTTCATTGGTATTCTATATTAAATGAGACATTTTTATTCAATAGACAGCAAATGTAACTCAAAAAAATTAAGTATGGACACAAACGTTATATTTATCTCTTATCTCATTTAGCAGACCTTTTATCATCAGCCTTATAATATTCATTTAAAATCATTTTAAGATATTGCCAACCGGCATTCACAACAGATATAATCTTGCCCGATTTATCTAGTAGAACCCCAAAAGGAATACCCGTTATAGAATATAACTCCCGTATACGTTTATCATCTTCTTTACCGGCAATACATAATTCAGGCCATAAATTCTCTTTCTTTGCCAATACAGACAACCAAGAAGCCGTGTTTACATCTAATGAAATCCCCAGAATGCCAAACCCTCTATCTTTATATTCCTGATATAACCGGACAAGATGTGGTTCTTGAGCACGACAAGGACCACACCAGCTTGCCCAAAAGTCCAAAAATAATAATTCATTCTTACCCACATAATCTGATATCCTCTTTTCGTTACCCAGCGAATCAATCAAAGTAAAATCCATAAATTGTTTTCCTGCAAGAAATTGTTGAGCTAACCCTTTCTTTCTAATTTGATATTCTGATTTAACATCACCACGACATTTATCTCTGTCGGATAACATCTCATACAATTCATCAAAATAAGGATCATAAATATCGTTTGCTTCCCGAAGAAGTAATCCACGTCCCAACCCATTATGAATATGCTTCTTTTTGAATCGGTATTTATATTCACACAATTTTAACTCCATATCTTCCACATCCTCCTTGTTTTTTAAAGCTACACTTATTTGACGACGATATTCTGCACACGAATCAAGAAACTGTTGATATTCCAAAGTTAATGGAGAGCAAACTACGGAATTATGTTTCAACTCTACTTTGATAGGGCCACTCTCTAGATAAAGTTCAGCTGACAAAACTGTATCCGGATAATTACCCAAAGATATTATAGATTTTTCATAGAGATATTCCGGCCCAACAAAGCCAAAACAGCCATTCTCTACATAAGTGGAATCTACGGAACGAATTACATTACCAGTAATAGTAAAAAGCGTAACTAAAGCACCATTATATTTCGAATCTACAGTACCTTCTATGTGAAAACAAGAATTTTGACCGCAAATATTCCATGAACACGCCAACAGACAAAATAATAGTATATATTTATTTACTTTCATCGCTTTCTTCTTTTTTGTACATTAAAAGTCCGTTTCTATATTTCTCTCCAAAGTGTTTTATTGTGTCAAGAGGATCCATAAATCCATTCACAAACTTATACAGTTGTCGTCCTTCTTTAAAGATAACCGAATGATGTACAAGTTTACCGTCCAGCATAAAAGAGATTCTTTCAACCGGATAATTGAAAGCTAAAGAGTCTATAACTGTTATTACACTATCACACCTCTCAGGCGAACTGTGGCTCTTTGACATAACATTTAATGCTAATATGCAAAACAAGGAAAAAATCAAAATCACTTTCATATATTCATATTTAAATAACAACATATAATCTAAAAAGATATTATTCGAAACCGGATGTATATTTTCATTCATCTGGCATTTTAAAAGTGTAAGGAAAATCTTCTTTCATTGGATATGTTTTCTCTGATTGAAAGAAGGCGCGATTTAATTTAAACCCATAGGTCTTTCCTTTCTCCAGCTTACTTCTATCTAATATAATACAAAAAGTATATTTATCTTTCCAAAACGGCTGATAGTCTGTATAAGGTGGCGATATTCTTTTATCATCCAACGGCCTTATACCATAAGCACCAAACATAGGTTTAGAGAAACGTATTTGTATAGTATCAATACCTAAAGGTAATATGCTATTTGAAATAGGAAATATATCTGTAATATAGGGTTCTTTATTATCGTACTCTTTCAATACATTATCAAAATCAGATGCCGTATAGTTGACAAAACTTACTATCTCAGGCATAAAATCCTTAATGGTAGAATACAAATTACGATGATTACGAAAATGTTCCATAAACGTCATGCTTCTTTCCATCCAGATAAAACCTTCATGTTGCCTCCATGCAGTTAAATGTGTAGCAGTGAATCCCCTATTAGGGTTATCTTTAAAATACATGATAGTCAATAGGTTGTTAAACCATTCTATCATCGTTGAATTGGTACTTCCATAAGCCAGTTTGGCCATCTTTTCTTTCACGTGAGGATAAATTATTTGCGAAGCAGAATCAATCTGAGACCAATATTGAGCAAGGCAAGGATTAGTATAGTGGTGTAACAACTCATGCACAATGACAGTTATAAGGAATCTACTATACGCCGGGTTTCCTTCTTTATCGGTACTACATCCAATAACAATTCCACGTTTTTCTCCCTTTGTTATTCCATTAAAAGCATAATTACCAGGTCCATTACAAAGAGATGCAACCACTATTGTATTTTCAGGTCCTTCGCCAAACATAGATTTAAACCACTCTGCATTCAGATCGACAAGAATAGTATTCAATCTAGTTTCAGCTATATCATATAAGCCACGATGCAGTGTATAGAAATCCTTAAATTTTGTTTGTCTATAAAAAATCATTCAATAAACGGACAAATGTTCTGAAACTTTCCTCTGTCCACCTACTATCAATCATACTTATCTTTGATGCGTCACATTGTGGATCAATAATCACTTTCCCTCTCTTTATCTCAATACATCCAGTTGCCGCAGGTACAGCATCATAAGCTATTCCTTGCTCCTCTCTTATCTTTTTGATGTAAGAGATGAGCTTATGTTCTCTATATTTTGAGAAGTAATTATCAATATCGGCTGTATAACCGGGGATAGTATTATTTATATACTCTTCCGCACCAGCCAATCGAAATACAATACTTGTCAACTCAAAGCTTTCTTTTACTTGGCTTTTAACCTGTGCTGATATATTATTAATCGCACACAATAGCATTATTGTCCATAAAGTTGTTTTCATATATTGTCTCTTTATAACTATTTAATAAGCATATCTAACTCTTTCAACTGCACATCCCCTATATGTTCCCACTTAGCAACGACTTTTCCTTCTTTATCAATCAAGACATAAAATGGAATAGCATCACAATTGTATAGGTACGACAGGTTATTCTCCTTTTCATCTTTCTCATTCGTCTCAGAACTTAAAATTTGTGGCCAAACATTCAGGTTGTATTTTCTTATAGCCTCAGACCAACTATCCTTGACTCTATCCAATGATATACCAATAATAGTCAATCCTTTCTCATTGTATTTCTTATATACTTCTTTCATTTTAGGAATCTCTTTCAAACAAGGCATACACCAACTTGCCCAAAAATCCAATAATACAAAAGTCTTATTCTTATAATTAGCTAGTTCAACCATGTCTCCAGAAATATTTTTTCTGATGAAATTAGGAGAGGCATTACCTATGGAGGTTCTTTTAAGAGATCTCTTCTATCCTCTTTGCTCTTCAATTTCTTTGAGAGCTAATTGCCCCATTATACTATTTTTAGTTAGCTCGGGCAATTTGTTATAAACGGAACGAACGGAGTCTATACAAATAGTCCCTCTCTCAGAAATAGAATATAATAAATTCGGAATTATTTGAAAAGAAGGGTGTTTCAATGAAAAATCCCAACGTATTCTATCCATCTTATTATGATTGGCTTTATTTATTGCAACAACATTATTTATACTATGATAAAGCGAATCTTTCATTGGAGCACCCTCCTGCATTGTATATATTCTATTCGATAAACAAATTACACTATCCAATAACTCAAAATAAAATTCCATATAAGGTTGCAATTGTTTTCGAAGTTCAACATTTTCCCTTTCAACTGTTGTACCCTCCAAACGATATCTATAAGGTTTGTTACCGTCAAGACACAGTTGCATTTGAGTTGGCTCAATATATATACAAATAAATCTATTCGAGAAATCCAGCCGTGCAGCCGTCACTCCTTCTATATCTCCTTGAAACACAAACTCACCATTGGTTACTTTCGTAGAGTCTACAATATCAATCCATTTATTTTCTTTCAGAACAGTATATGATAATTCTATCTTCGTGCCTTCTTCCATATTTGTTGTCATACATCTCAACAAGAAAGTAGAAGCATAAATATTATTGCCGGTCAGCAGTACGGCGAGAAATATGATATGAAAAATTAAATTATTTGTCATAATATCCACAACTTTCAATGATTTACTCATAAGATCAAAAGTATCTTTTTCCCATATGTTTCAATGGAAGGGTAAAAACTGTAAACCTATAACATAATCGGATAATTACTTCTCTAAATATCTTATTCGAGAGCTTTTGTCCCCCAATGTCTAACCGAGGTCAATCGACTAATCTCTTCATCAAAATCGGAACGTTGTGAAGGTATAGGACGTGGCGCTTTTGCATTTACTACCTTATGTTCTTTGTTCAATAAAATGTATCTGGGGATTGATTTTATTTTAAAATACTCCGCCAAAGGAGATTTTTCGGAATACACCTCCATATATTGATTTTCAGTGATACCATATTTTTCCGAAACATTTATCCATTTTTTAGGATCTTCCTTACAACCGATATATAAATAAACAATATCTTTCTTCTTTAAGTAAGCTTTCGCCTCTCCCGATTCTGAGATATCCTTTTTACACGGACCACACCATGACGCCCCAAAATCTATATATACCGCTTTACCTTCATACTTTTGCAAAACATCTTTCAGTGATAAATTAGTAACACGCAAATCTTCATCAAAATAACCCTCAGGTATATCTTTTCTCAATATTTGCTTGTTTACCATAGGGAAATAGAGATCATAGATATATCTGTTATTTATAGACGCTTTGGCACAATCATAGAATTCGTCAGAAACCAGAT
>ENA-OQDM01001316-OQDM01001316.1-human-gut-metagenome-genome-assembly--contig:-NODE-1316-length-10210-cov-1.358921_pt1 | contig 10210 bp, 10 predicted proteins | sample MGYA00242772_ERZ504605 | MGnify/ENA primary metagenome ERZ504605 (study PRJEB26092, sample SAMD00036348) | human gut metagenome | host: Homo sapiens | study: EMG produced TPA metagenomics assembly of... | reverse complement strand
CTTCGCTTGGTGTCATGTTCATTTTCCAGTTTCCAGCGATAATTTTCTTTCTTGCCATGATGATTTATCTCCTTAGTATCCCTGTGGGATGTTATTATATTCTTATTTATCGTTTGCTGCTGCAACACCCCGGGAGTTCTTTTCCTTCCAGGAATTCAAGAGATGCACCGCCACCTGTGGAGATGTGTGTCATCTTGTCGCCATAACCAAGGATGTTAACTGCAGCTGCAGAATCACCACCACCGATAATAGTTGTGGCATCTGTTTCAGCAAGTGCTTTGGCAACAGCTTCTGTACCATGAGCGAAGTTTGGCATTTCGAAGCAGCCCATCGGTCCGTTCCAAACAACTGTCTTAGCATCTTTTACAGCGTCAGCGAAAAGCTTCTCTGTTTCCGGTCCGATATCCATTCCTTCCCATCCGTCCGGAATCTCACCACGTTTAACAACCTGGATATTACAGTCATTAGAGAAGTTATCACCGATTCTGTTATCTACCGGAAGAAGAAGTTTCACACCTTTGTCTTCTGCTTTCTTCATCATGTCCAATGCATACTGAAGATAATCATCCTCACAAAGAGATGTTCCGATATGTCCACCCATAGCTTTTGAGAATGTGTAAGACATACCACCACCAATGATAAGAGTATCTACTTTATCAAGAAGGTTATTGATTACAGAAATCTTGCTGGAAACCTTAGCTCCGCCAAGGATAGCAACAAACGGTCTCTCAGGATTGTTCACTGCATTTCCAAGGAAATCGATTTCCTTCTGCATTAAGTAACCAACAACTGCTGTATCAACATATTTGGTCACACCAACATTAGAGCAGTGTGCTCTGTGAGCTGTACCAAATGCATCATTAACAAATACATCACAAAGAGAAGCAAGTTCTTTGCTGAATTCGTCTCCGTTCTTTGTTTCTTCTGCGCGATAACGTGTGTTTTCAAGTAAGATAACATCTCCGTCTTTCATCTCAGCTACTGCTGCTTTTGCGTTAGGTCCTACTACTTCAGGATCTGCTGCAAACTTAACTTCCTGTCCTAATAATTCGGAAAGACGTTTTGCAACCGGTGCAAGAGATAATTCCGGTTTCGGCTCTCCCTTCGGTTTTCCAAGGTGGGAGCAGAGAATAACCTTTCCGCCGTCAGCGATCAGCTTCTTGATTGTAGGAAGAGCTGCAACCAGACGGTTCTCATCTGTGATCTTTCCATCCTGAAGAGGAACATTGAAGTCACATCTTACAAGAACTTTTTTGCCTTTTACATTGATATCATCAACAGATTTTTTATTCAGCATTTGTGGTGCCTCCTTAATAATATTCTTTAACAGTTACTGCATATCTGTAAACAGTAACTTATTGATTTCCTGCTGTCATTCCAGACCACGCGAAAAGGGTCCGGTCCAAATCAGACCGGACCCTTCGTTGGAGTCTATTCCTTTACACTTACTGAAAATTAAGCGTTCAGTAATTTACCAAAGTGTTTGATTGTACGAACCATCTGGCTTGTGTAGGAGTTCTCATTGTCATACCAGGAAACTACCTGTACTTCTGTTGTGCCATTCTCAAGTGGAAGAACCATTGTCTGAGTAGCATCGAACAGAGAACCAAATCTCATACCAACGATATCGCTGGATACGATTTCATCTTCGTTGTATCCGAAGGATTCATTAGAAGCTGCTTTCATAGCTGCGTTGATCTGTTCTTTTGTTACGTTTCCTTCAACAACTGCTGTTAAGATTGTTGTAGAACCTGTTGGGGTAGGAACACGCTGAGCAGATCCGATAAGTTTACCGTTCAGTTCCGGAATAACAAGACCGATAGCTTTAGCAGCACCTGTGCTGTTAGGAACGATGTTAACTGCAGCTGCACGAGATCTTCTTAAATCACCTTTTCTCTGTGGTCCGTCAAGTGTCATCTGATCGCCTGTGTAAGCGTGGATTGTGCACATAATACCGGATTTGATTGCAGCAAGATCATTTAATGCTTTAGCCATTGGAGCTAAGCAGTTTGTTGTACAGGAAGCTGCGGAGATGATGTGATCTTCTTTTGTAAGAGTTTCATGGTTTACATTGTAAACGATTGTCTTAAGATCGTTTCCAGCCGGAGCGGAAATGATAACGTGTTTAGCACCTGCATCGATATGAGCCTGAGCTTTGTCTTTAGATGTATAGAATCCTGTACACTCAAGAACTACGTCTACACCGATTTCTCCCCATGGAAGTTCAGCAGCGTTAGCTTTTGCGTAAATTTTGATTTCTTTTCCGTCAACTGTGATGGAATCTTCTCCTGCTGTTACTGTATCTGCAAGAGCATATTTTCCCTGTGTTGAATCATATTTTAATAAGTGAGCAAGCATTTTAGGAGATGTTAAATCGTTGATTGCTACGATTTCAAATCCTTCTGCTCCAAACATCTGACGGAATGCAAGACGTCCAATACGTCCAAAACCATTAATTGCAACTTTTACTGCCATGATAAAATTCCTCCTATGAATTAAGTGGTTAATTATGGTAATCCTTTGTTTGTTAAAGAATCATCAACCTGTAATGTATTGTACATAATTCTAAACAAAAATTCAAGACCATTTTCCAAAAAACAGATAAAAATTAAGTAAAAAATGTAAATTATATGTTATACTGTGTATACAGTGCTTTATGAATACACTGATCCGGGCCTGTAATTGTGATATTTCAGGTGCAGATATATCCATTTAAGAGGACACAGTATTCATTTATAATATATCACACGCAAATATAACAGTACTGTTTTTACAGAAGAAAGGACTGAAATTATGGACAGACAAATATTGTGGGATTGTCATATGCACTCTTCTTTTTCTGCTGACTCGGATACGCCTATGGAAGTTATGATCCATCGCGCTGTTGAAACGGGACTACAGGGAATTACTTTTACGGAGCATCTGGATCCGGATTACCCTGTTACTCCGGACAATCTGGATTTTTCTCTGAATATTCCGGCTTACAAAGAAAAGCTGGCTGAACTTTCAGATATATATAAGGATAAAATTCAGGTACGTTTCGGAATTGAACTAGGACTGCAGATGCATCTGGGAGAATATTTTGACTCACTTCTCTCTCAGACACCTTTTGATTTCGTTATCGGTTCATCCCATCTTGTCCATGGGTATGATCCTTATTACCCGGAATTTTTTGAGGACGTAAGGAATTTTTATGTTATATGGAATACTTTGAATCCATTCTTGAAAACATTTCCGCATATGACGGATTTGACGTTTACGGACATATTGATTATGTTGTCCGTTATGGTCCTAACAGGAACCGGGAATATTCTTACGGACGGTATAAAGATATTCTGGATGAGATTCTGAAGAAACTGATTTCCATGGGAAAAGGCATCGAACTTAATACCGGCGGATATCATTATGGTCTTGGAGAACCCAATCCATGTACTGCCGTAATAAGGCGCTATAGAGAACTTGGCGGAGAGATCATCACCATCGGAGCAGATGCGCATACTCCGGATAAAATCGCCTGTGCATTTGATAAAGCTGCCAGTGTACTGGAAGCCTGTGGTTTTCGTTACTATACAATCTTCAAAGACCGTAAACCGGAATTTATTTCTCTGTAAAACGTGTCAATACTTGCCTATATGGCAGTTCCTATAATTATAATATTACATATGATTTCAGAAGCCCAATTTCCAAACTGCTCCAAATACTGTTTCTCTGATCTGCATCATAGCTGATCATGATAAAAAACTGACAGCAGATATGGAAATTGCAGCTTTCTGTATATATTCGTAACTGTCCGGTGTCTCCATATTTATGTTTTATATGTCCCGACACTGCCCGGTTACTGTATTTTTCATAAACCAGGGAGGAATATTATGGCTAAAAAAAGACTCCAGAAGAAACGTTCTTCATCAACAATCAGAAAGCAGGAATCAGAAATTTTACAAGTGACTACTTCCAAAACTGAGCCTGTCAGAGTGAAACTTCTAAAGTAGAACCTGTTAAGGTCGAGACTTCCAAAGTGGAACCTGTTAAACTGGACGTTCCTGTTGATCTTACTTTATATAATGAACGTTTTCAGAAACATTATGATGAGCTGAAATGGTTATATTGCGAATTATATCAGGATCGTGATGATGTCATGACATATCTGCATGATCTTACTTCTAATATGGAAGCTTTCTATAACAGCAGAAATTCAGCATTAAAGGCATCTGATAAAAAGCGTGAGGCTGATCCGGACTGGTATAAACGCAATGACCTTGTAGGCATGATGATGTATGTAAACAATTTTGCACATACTTTAAAAGGTCTGGAGGAACATCTGGATTATGTGGAAGAATGTAATGTCAATTATCTTCATCTGATGCCTCTGCTCGCATCTCCGAAAGGAAAAAGTGACGGTGGTTACGCAGTAGCTGACTTCCGCACAGTGCAGCCTGAGCTTGGTACTATGGAGGACTTTTCAGAGCTTACCTCCAAATGCCATGAACGCGGCATCAACATCTGCCTTGATTTCGTTATGAACCATACTTCCGAAGAGCATGAGTGGGCAAAACGGGCTCGCGCAGGTGAAAAAGAATACCAGGACCGTTATTTCTTCTTTGATACCTACGATGTTCCTGCTCTCTATGAGAAGACCTGTCCACAGGTATTCCCAACTACCGCACCGGGCAACTTTACATGGCTGGATGACCTCACAAACATGTCATGACTACTTTCTATCCATACCAGTGGGATTTAAACTACAGAAATCCTGTTGTGTTTAACGAAATGGTCTACAATATGTTATATCTGGCAAACCAGGGTGTTGACATCGTACGTCTCGATGCAGTTCCTTATATCTGGAAGCAGCTTGGAACAAACTGCCGCAACCTGCCACAGGTTCACACAATCGTACGTATGATGCGTATGATCTGCGAGATCGTGTGCCCGGGAGTCCTTCTTCTCGGAGAGGTTGTCATGGCTCCTGAAAAAGTTGTTCCATATTTCGGTACACTTGAAAAGCCGGAATGCCATATCCTGTATAACGTTACTACTATGGCAAGCACCTGGCACACAGTTGCAACCAAAGATGTATCTCTGCTCGCAGACAGCTGGATATTCTGGGATCTCTTCCAAAAGAATACATCTTCCAGAATTATCTGCGTTGCCACGATGATATTGGCTGGGGACTGGATTATGATTTCCTGAAGAATTTCTCAATCGATGAGGTTTCTCATAAGAAATTCCTGAATGATTTCTTTACAGGCAAATATCCGGATACATTTGGCCGCGGTGAACTTTACAATGATGACCCGCGTCTGGGTGATGCAAGACTTTGCGGTACTACCGCATCTCTGTGCGGCATTGAGAAATATGGTTTTGAAGGAAATGTAGTTGGTGTTGACAGAAGTGTGCGCTATGACATCACACTTCATGCATTTATGCTTTCCCAGTCAGGTATCCCTGTAATCTACAGCGGAGATGAGATTGGTCAGGTAAACGACTATTCTTATAAAGATGATCCTGATAAGGCAGTTGATTCCCGCTATCTTCACAGAGGAGAATTCAACTGGTCACTTGCTCCAAACAGAAATATCGCAGATACAGTACAGGGAAAACTTTTCCACGCACTGGATCATCTGGAACATATCAGAAGTTCACACAGCGTTTTTGACACAACAGCTGATCTTCGTACAATCGATACCTGGGATTCTTCTATCCTTGCAATCGTACGCGAAAATGCAGAGGAGAAATTCATCGGAATCTATAACTTCAGCGATCAGGATAAGGTTGCATGGATCAACGAAGATGACGGCATATACACTGATCTTATCTCAGGACATGAGATGGAAGCTAAAGGTGTTATGATTCCTGCATTTGGATGCTTCTGGCTGTGCAAAAAGAAATAAACCATTAATCTGCATAACGCAGACCGCATAATGCAAACGAGGACAATCTGCATATTTTACAGATTGTCCTCGTTTTTTACTTCTGGACTCTTTCCAAAAATCTTGCAAAAAATCCTTTATTTTCATCTTCTCTGTCCAGTGACTTCTCATAAATCCTCCTAATCCATTCTGTAATAGTTTCGATCAGGATTGGAGAGAATGTCATCAGTACAAATACCAGAATGATCATTCCAAATTCCAGAGAACCCAGTGTCAGCAAATCCTGCAATACAACCGCACTTATAAAAAATGCAAACTGCATTCCATAAATGATCACTTTTCTGTATGTGTTCAGCGGCGAATAAACTGTACGCAGTGCAGACATATAGTTCCACCCCGTAACCAGAACACAGGCTGTATTAAGCATGACGTTGGAATGGTATACATCCTGACAGACCAGCATGATTGTAAATACACATCCTGTAATGGTTACTGCCGCAGGAAATGCATTCATAAATACGTGCCTCAGGAATGTATGGTCAATCTTATTGTAATTATTTTCCTGTGTCAGAAGAAATGTAGGAATTCCCACTGCGCAGGCACTGATCAGTGACATCTGGATTGGTTCAAAGGGATATGCATCTCCAAAGAAAATTGTGATCAATGACAGTAAAACCGAAAAAATTGTTTTGATCAGAAAACATGGATGCCGCACTTCTGATATTGTTTACAACACGACGGCCCTGATTTACAATATGAGGCATTGCCCCGAAATTAGAATCAAGAAGAACGACATTTGCAATATTTTTAGCTGCATCGCTTCCTGCTGCCATGGCAATACTGCAGTCTGCTTCCTTGAGTGCAAGTACGTCATTTACACCATCACCGGTCATCGCAACTGTATGCTTCTGTGACTGAAGAGCCTGTACCATCTGTTTCTTCTGCTGTGGTGTTACACGCCCGAATACACTGCACTCTGCAACTGCACGCTGCATTTCTTCCGGAGTTTTGATTGTTGTTGCATCGATATAATGATTGGCATTTTTCAGTCCTGCTTTCTTTGCAATCGCAGAGACAGTCACAGGATCATCTCCTGAGATAACTTTAAGGTCAACTCCCCTGACTGTCAAAAAAGCCAGAGTATCCGGTGCTTCCTCACGTATCACGTCAGTGATGAGAAACAGTCCCAACGGTTCAAGTCCTGTCGGGCGTTCCGTTCCTTTTGTCTCCTGTTCACTGTGAGCCAGAACAAGGATACGGTATCCCTCCTGTGCGTAACTGCTGCAATGTTCCAGAAGTTCTTCATTTCCTTCCGGAAAAAGGAACTGTGCAGCTCCCATCAGATAAGTTCCTCTTCCTTCAAAAACAGCACCACTGTATTTCCTGTCTGAGGAGAAAGGAATGGCATGGATCAGTTTCAGGTCATTTCTTGAAGGAAAGCGCTTTCTCAGCGCATCTGCTGTTGCATTCTGATCATGAAGAACTGACATCATATTTCCCATAATGTGGTCAATTTCCTGAAGCTTCTGTCTTTCTTCCTGAGATACCGTTTCTAAATTTACTGTTTCCTGTATCTGTCCGTTTTCCTTCTCTGCTGATACCGTAACCTCCGGTTTTAATGCTGACACATTCTGAACAGGCTCCCCTGTTTCCGGATCAAATTTTGCTGTATGTTGTACAACAGTTGTCTGTGCTGTATCATACAACTGCACATCTTCAACCTTCATGGTACCTTCTGTGATCGTACCGGTCTTATCCAGACAGAGCGTGTCAACTCTCGCCAGCGTTTCAATACAGTAAAGCTCCTGCACAAGTGTCTTCTTTGTAGCAAGAACCATAGAACCCAATGTCAGTGCCACACTTGTCAGAAGTACCAGGCCTTCCGGGATCATTCCAAGTACTGCGGCAACCATATTTACCACAGAATCCTTCAGTGTATCTCCTACGATCATATATTGCTTGTAAAACAACATGGCACCAAGAGGCACGATAATGATACTGATCACCTTCAGAATCGCATTCAGAGAATTGCGAAGTTCCGAATTATGACGTTTAAATTCCTTTGCTTCACTTGTGATCTGCGATGCATAATTATCTTTTCCAACATGGATTACCTGACAGCAAGCTTCCCCTGATGTCACAAAGCTTCCTGAAAAAAGTTCGTCTCCCTGGCTTTTGGACAGATTGTCCGACTCACCGGTGAGTAGAGACTCGTTTACTTCTACAGTTCCCTCCAGTACCTTTACGTCAGCCGGAACCTGATCTCCTGTTTTCAGAAAGATCAGATCATCCAGAACAAGTTTCTCTGTGGAAATACTCCATTTCTTCCCCTCACGCAAAACTACTGTTTTACTCTCTGTAAGGATTGCAAGTTTGTCAATCGTCTTCTTTGCTCTGATTTCCTGAATAATACCTATCACTGTATTGATCAGAATGATTCCCATAAACATGGAGTTCTTATAAGATCTCACAAAAAGCACCAGAACAAGCAATGCAATATTTAAAAAGTTAAAAAATGTGAGCGTGTTTTCCAAAATGATCTGCTTGTAGGTTCTGGTATTCGGGTTCTCGTTGACATTAACTTTTCCTTCTGCAATCCTCTCCTGCACCTGTTCATTTGTAAGTCCTGTCATTTCTACCTCCTGCAGAAAATATTTATAGCAGCATCATATAATAAAAATTGCGGGAACTGCTTCACAAAATATCTTTTGTCCCTGGTATCATATAATGCCATAATATAAAGCACAGGGCAGATGATGAGTATCACCCGCCCCTTCTTTATAAATAACGATTTCAGATTACAAACAGATTCAGATTTTTTGCTATAATCAATATTCTTCTTCCTCTGCTTCTTCGCCTTCGTGAATATCAGACTTTGGTTTCTTAAGACCTTTAATCTCAATATGATGCTTCTGTGCATAATCCCACAGAGCCGCATGGATTGCTTCCTCTGCAAGCAGGGAGCAGTGTACTTTTACAGGCGGAAGTCCGTCCAGGGCTTCCATAACTGCCTTATTTGTAACTTCCATAGCTTCTTCGATGGTTTTTCCCATTACCATCTCTGTTGCCATGCTGCTGGTTGCAACTGCCGCACCACATCCGAATGTTTTGAATTTGCAGTCTTTGATGATATGTGTTTCATCATCGATATCAAGAAAAATCCTCATGATATCACCGCATTTTGCATTTCCCACTGTACCTACGCCACTTGCGTTCTCTATTTCTCCTACATTACGCGGATGCTGAAAATGATCCATTACTTTTTCACTGTAAGCCATTTGTGTTTCCTCCTGTTATCCTGACTTTCTTTTAATATTATTTCTGTTGTAACTGCAAAAATACAAACAATTATCTTCTGTTTTGTTATTTATTCTGTTTTTTCATGAAATCTTCATATAATGGAGACATGCTTCTTAAGTGCGCTACAATTTCTTTCAATCTGTCCACTACGAAATCTACATCTTCCATTGTTGTCTCTTCACTGAGTGTCATACGCAGAGAACCATGTGCAATCTCGTGCGGAAGTCCGATTGCAAGAAGTACATGGGACGGATCAAGAGAACCTGATGTACAGGCAGATCCGCTGGATGCACAGATTCCATAATTATCCAGCATCAGCAGGAGAGATTCGCCCTCAACAAACTGGAAGCTGACATTTACGTTATTCGGAAGACGTTTTATACGGTCACCGTTTACTTTTACATAAGGAATCTCTGTCTCAATTCTGTGGATCAGATGATCTCTGATAGCGATTTCTTTGTCAGTACGTTCTTTCATGGATGCATTTGCACGTGCTGCTGCTGCACCGTATCCAACGATTCCCGGCACATTCTCTGTACCTGCACGACGTTTACGTTCCTGTGCACCGCCATGTACAAAGGAACGGATTTTTACGCCCTTACGAATGTAGAGGAAACCGATTCCTTTTGGTCCATTGATCTTATGTCCGCTGGAGCTTAACATATCAATATTGCATTCATCCACATTGATCGGAACCTGACAGAATGCCTGAACAGCATCTGTGTGGAAAAGCACTCCATGCTCTTTTGCGATACGTCCGATTTCCTTGATCGGCTGGATAGAACCAATCTCGTTGTTTGCAAACATTACAGAAATCAGGATTGTTTCCGGTGTGATTGCTTTCTCAAGTTCATCCAGTTTTACAATACCGTCCTCGTCTACATCTACATATGTGATCTTTGCGCCGCGTTTCTCCAGATATTCACAGGTATGGAGAATTGCATGATGCTCGATCTTTGTTGTGATGATGTGGTTTCCTTTTGCTTATATGCCTCAAAGGTAGCCTTCAGAGCCAGTTATCAGACTCGGAACCACCTGCTGTG
>ENA-OQDM01001315-OQDM01001315.1-human-gut-metagenome-genome-assembly--contig:-NODE-1315-length-10214-cov-1.130762_pt1 | contig 10214 bp, 8 predicted proteins | sample MGYA00242772_ERZ504605 | MGnify/ENA primary metagenome ERZ504605 (study PRJEB26092, sample SAMD00036348) | human gut metagenome | host: Homo sapiens | study: EMG produced TPA metagenomics assembly of... | reverse complement strand
CCCCCGCGATGCACACCGCACCGAAATTGTGCTGCCGATAACAACCCCGCCCGCCCGTAAACTGTGCGGGGGATTCCAACGCCGGCTCCCCGGAATTGTGTGCAGGATAACAACCTGTATAAAAGAGGCTGCCCGGCAAACTGTGCCGCCGATAACAATACAGCCTGTAGAAAACTGTGCTGCGGATTCCAACCCCCGCTGCCCCGCTCCGGCAGAAAATGTGCGCCGGATAACAACCCCGCCCACCGCCGAAAAAAACGCCGCCGGTGTTGGAACAAACGGCACAGTTTGAAGTGAAAATTTTATTTTTCTTTTTAAAGGGAGTGTGCTACAATAAGAGAGTAAAAAGCTCCGGCTGCAAGGCGCGGCGGGTGCTCTGGGACGGAAAAGGAAAATAGTACGAAACAAATAACGATATAGTACATTGTGCACTGTGCCGTCTTGTGGTACGATACTACTAAGGTGGTACGATACTACTAAGAAAGAGGAAACAAAAATGACAACATTTAGAAAAATGCGCCGCGGCAAGCGCATCAAGGAATCGTGAGGGTCTGCCGATGAACAAAAAAGCTGTGCCCACCGCCGCGGCGGTGCGGGAACTTGCCATCCTGACCGGAGCCGTGGCCATCATTGCGGCGGCGGTCTACTTCTTCCTTGTGCCCAGCCATGCCTCGGTCAGCAGCATCTCGGGTCTGGGCATCGTGCTGGCAAACTTTGTGCCGCTGCCGCTGTCAGCCATCACGATGATTTTGAATGTCGTGCTGCTCGTTATCGGGTTTCTGACCTGCGGGCGGGAGTTCGGTGCCAAGACGGTCTACACCAGCATCCTGCTCCCGGCGTTTATCGGCCTGTTCGAGCGGCTCTTCCCGAACCTCGGCTCCCTGACCGACAGCCAGGAGCTGGACGTGCTGTGCTACATCCTCGTCGTCAGCGTGGGGCTGAGCATCCTGTTCAACCGCAACGCCTCGTCGGGCGGGCTGGACATCGTCGCCAAGATCATGAACAAATACCTGCACATGGACCTGGGCAAGGCCATGTCGCTGTCCGGCATCTGTGTGGCGCTCTCCGCCGCGCTGGTCTACGACAAAAAGACCGTGGTTTTAGCGTGCTGGGTACCTATTTTAACGGGCTTGTGCTCGACCACTTTATCTTTGACCAGAACATCAAGCGCCGCGTCTGCATCATCACTGGGAAGGAAGAAGAACTGCGCCGGTTCATCATTGAGGACCTGCACAGCGGCGCGACGGTGTATGAATCCTACGGCGCGTACAATATGCAGAAGCGCCGCGAGATCATCACGATTGTGGACAAGGCCGAATACCAGAAGCTGATGAGCTACATGAACCGCGAGGACCCGCAGGCCTTCATTACGGTGTACACCGTGTCGGACATGCGGTATCAGCCCAAGGGCAACACCGCATAATTCCCGCCTTACGGTTTAAGCGCCGCTCCGGCGGCTGCGGCACGGCATCTGCGTTGCCAAAATGCTCGATAATACACAAAGTATTATCTGCGCTTTTGGCTTAGCAGCTGCCGCACCTCGCTCGCCGTATCGGCACTTAGAATTATGCGGTATTGCCTTAACTTTCTTCTTTACATTCCCCGCAAAATACGCTACAATATAAATGTATATTTATAAAAACAAAGAGAAGGAGAGATCGCTTTGTTTACTATCATCAAACGGCGGGAGCTGAACCCCACCGTAACCGAACTTTGCATCCATGCGCCGCTCATTGCCAAGAAGGCAAAGGCCGGCCAGTTTATCATTGTTCGCGCAAAGGAGGACTCCGAGCGTATCCCCCTGACCATCGCCGGGTTTGACCGCGAAGCCGGCACCGTTTCTATCATTTTCCAGGTTGTCGGCGCCGGTACCATGCAGCTCAACTCCCTCAAAGAGGGCGAGGCCGTGCATGACTTTGTGGGACCCTTGGGCAAGGCCACCGAGATCGAGGGTCTGAAAAACGTCTGCGTCGTCGGCGGCGGCGTGGGCTGCGCCATTGCGCTGCCCATTGCCCAGGCACTGCACGAGCAGGGCACCAAGGTCACCGGCATCGTCGGTTTCCGCAACAAGGATCTGGTCATTCTGGAGGACGAGTTCCGCGCCTGCTGCGATGAGTTTATCATTATGACCGATGACGGCTCCTACGGCGAGAAGGGCGTTGTCACCGCGCCGCTGGAAAAGAAGATCGTCGAGGGCGCAAACTTTGACGAGGTCATTACTATCGGACCCCTGATTATGATGAAATTCGTCGTCAAGACGACGAAGCCCCACAACGTCAAGACCGTTGTGTCGATGAACCCCATCATGGTCGATGGCACCGGCATGTGCGGCGGCTGCCGCCTGACCGTCGGCGGCCAGACCAAGTTTGCCTGCGTGGACGGCCCCGACTTTGACGGCTTTGAGGTCGATTTTGACGAGGCTATGCACCGCGGCACGATGTACAAGCCCTTTGAGGCACACGCCCGCGAGGCCGAGTGCAATTTGCTGAAGCAGGAGGTGCAGTAATTATGCCGAACATGGACCCGAAAAAGTGCCCCATGCCCAGCCAGGAGCCGAACGTCCGCAACAAAAACTTCAAGGAAGTCGCCCTTGGCTACACCGAGGAGATGGCCGTGAACGAGGCCAAGCGCTGCCTGCAGTGCAAGAACCACCCCTGCCGCAGCGGCTGCCCCGTTGAAATTGATATTCCCGGCTTCATCAAGCATGTGGCCGAGGGCGACTTTGAGGCCGCCTACAATGTGATTGCCCAGTCCAGCGCGCTGCCCGCCGTCTGCGGCCGCGTCTGCCCGCAGGAGCACCAGTGCGAAGGCAAGTGCGTCCGCGGCATCAAGGGCGAGGCCGTCGGCATTGGCCGCTTGGAGCGCTTTGTTGCCGACTGGTACCGCAACAACGTACATACCAAGCCCACCGCCCCCGCGCCCAACGGCCACAAGGTCGCTGTCATCGGCGCAGGTCCGTCCGGCCTGACCGTCGCGGGCGATCTGGCCAAGCTGGGCTACAAGGTCACCGTCTACGAAGCCCTGCACGTTGCGGGCGGCGTGTTGATGTACGGCATCCCCGAGTTCCGTCTGCCCAAGGACATCGTCCAGCACGAGGTCGAGGGCCTGAAGGAGCTGGGCGTGGACATCGAGACGAACATGGTCATTGGCAAGGTGCTGACCATCGACGAGCTGATGAACGACTACGGCTTCGAGGCCGTCTACGTTGCTTCCGGTGCCGGTCTGCCCCGCTTTATGGGCATCCCCGGCGAGAGCCTGAACGGCGTCTACTCCGCCAACGAGTACCTGACCCGCGTCAACCTGATGAGGCGTACAAGGAGGATTCCCGCACGCCCATCATGAAGAGCAAGTCCGTTGCCGTTGTCGGCGGCGGCAATGTCGCCATGGACGCTGCCCGCTGCGCGAAGCGTCTGGGTGCCGAGAATGTCTACATCGTCTACCGCCGCGGCATGGCCGAGCTGCCTGCCCGTAAAGAGGAGGTCGAGCACGCCGAGGAGGAGGGCATCATCTTTAAGACGCTGACGAACCCGACGGAAGTGCTGGGCGACGAGAACGGTTGGGTCAAGGGTATGACCTGCGTTGAGATGGAGCTGGGCGAGCCGGATGCGTCCGGACGCCGCCGCCCCATCGTCAAGGAGGGCAGCGAGTTCGTCCTGGACGTTGATACGATGATCATGGCGCTGGGCACCAGCCCCAACCCGCTGATCCGCTCCACCACGCCGGGTCTGGACGCCGACAAGCACGGCTGCCTGATCACGAACGGCCCCGACGGCCTGACGAGCCGCCCGATGGTCTACGCCGGCGGCGATGCCGTTACCGGTGCCGCCACCGTCATTCTGGCCATGGGTGCCGGTAAAGAGGCTGCCCGCGCGATTGACGCGGCCATCAAGGCGAAGGAACAGTAAAAATTAAATTTCAGCCCCCGTGCCGCGAGGTGCGGGGGTGTTTTTGTTAAAAAGGCTTCCCCTTGAGGGGGAGGGAAAAAAGCTGTCGCCGCAGGCGACTGATGAGGGGCAACCTTGCCATATTGTCCCATGTACGGACAATTGCGACAACCTTGCCATACTATCCCGTATACGGGCGGCATCCACACGCATTCCCCTCATCCGTCTGCGGGCGGGGCCGCAGACACCTTCCCCCCCAAGGGGGGAAGGCACTCTTACCGAACAAAGGCGTCAACCATGTATCATCCTTTCTTCCAATTCGTTCTTCCGCGCCTCGGGCAGGTGGCGCTGGATGCTTTGCTGTACCTGAACTTTTTGCAGCTGCCGCCCTTACAGCTGGTGGCCCGGTGGCCGGTGCTGTATTACGGACTGCCGCTTGTGCTGATGGGCGTGCTGGCGTATATCAGCCGCGACCCGCTCGGGCTGGGCATCGTGTTTGCCGGACATCTTGTGACGTTCTACTGCATCGGTACCGCCATCGGGCTGGCGCTGCGGCGCATCGGCGGCACACCGCTGACTGCTTGGCATATTATCTGGCTGGACGGCATAACGCCGTGGCTGTTGACGGGCCTTATCATGTGGTGGGGGCGGCGGCGTGCGCTGCGGCTCTGTACGACAAAATACAGCCTTACAACGCGGAAAAATCTGCCGAACGGCAGGCTGACCATCGTGCAGGTCAGTGATGTCCACCCGCGCGCCTGTGCGGCGATGGATCACACCCGCATCCCGGAGCTGAAAGCAAAAATCGAGGCGTGCCGTCCCGACCTGCTTGTGCTGACCGGCGATATTTTCGACGAGTTCACCGAGCCGGAGGAGCTGGACGCCTTCTGCAAGCTGTTTGGCGAGCTGGACGCGCCGCTGGGCAAGTATTACGTCCTCGGCAACCACGACCTGTTCCACCACTGGCGGGAGCCGAGCTTTGGCCGCGCGGATCTGGAGCGCGGGTTCGCCGCCGCGGGCGTGCGCATCCTGGAGGACACGTCCGTCCTGCTGCCCTGCGGTGTGCGCGTCGTGGGCCGCAAGGATTATCTGTACACGAACGGCAGCCGCTTCACGGCGGCACAGCTTATGCCCGGCGGCCCCGACGACCACTACACGGTCTGGCTCGACCATGAGCCGCGGGACTTTAAGAACGCCGCCGCGGCGGGGGCGGACCTGATTTTGAGCGGCCACACCCACGGCGGGCAGGTCTGGCCTGCGGGTGCGGTGGGCATGGTTGCCAAAAATGAGCGCAACTACGGCAGAAAGAACATTGCAGACCATTGCGATGCCATCGTCAGCGGTGGCACGGGCACCTGGGGCTACAAGTTCCGCACCCAGGGCCGCACGGAAATTGTCTGCGCGGAAATCACTACCGAAAGGGAAAACTGATTTATGAACGAACGCGAACGCCTGAGCAGCCGCCTGGGCTTTATCATGCTGTCGGCGGGGTGCGCCATCGGCTGCGGCAACGTCTGGAAATTCCCCTGGATGTGCGGCCAGAATGGCGGCGGCAGCTTTATGCTGCTCTACATCCTCTGCCTGCTGGTGCTGGGTCTGCCCGTCATGGTCATGGAGTTTGCCGTGGGCCGCGCCGCCCAGGCCAGCCCCGTTACCATGTACCAACGCCTGGAAAAGCCCGGCCACAAGTGGGGCGTATTCGGCGTCGTCAGCCTCATCGGCAACATTGCCATCATGGCGTTCTACACGGTGGTCACGGGTTGGATCTTGTACTATTTTGTCAAGTTCCTGACCGGGCAGAATGCGGATTTCGGCTTTGCGCAGATGATCGCAGACCCCGGGCTGAACGTGACCTACCTGCTTGTGGTCGTTATAGCGGCGTTTGTGCTGCTGAGCTTTAATTTGCAGGGCGGGCTGGAGCGCGTGACCAAATACATGATGAGCGCGCTGCTGGTGCTGATGCTGGTGCTGGCCGTGCACAGCCTGACGTTTGCCGGTGCGGCGGAGGGGCTGCGGTTCTACCTTGTGCCGGATTTCTCGGCCATTGACGGCGGGGTCATCGTGGCGGCCATGAACCAGGCGTTTTTCTCGCTGTCCGTCGGCATGGGCGGCATGGCGATCTTCGGCAGCTACATCGGCAAGGATCACGCGCTCATGGGCGAGTCACTGCGGGTCATTTTTCTCGACACGTTCGTGGCCGTGCTGGCGGGCATCATCATCTTCCCGGCGTGCTTCACCTACGGGCTGGAGGTCACGGCAGGCCCCAGTCTGCTGTTTGACACGATGGCGGGGGTGTTCGGCAATATGGCCGGGGGCCGCTGGTGGGGCGCGCTGTTCTTCCTGTTCATGGTATTTGCGGCGCTGTCCACCGTGCTGGGCGTCTGCGAGAATATCCTTGCATGGTGCGTGAGCTGACCGGGTGGAGCCGCCCGAAGGGCTGCGTGGTCTGCGGCGTCGGCATCTTTCTGCTGGCGCTGACGACGGCGCTGGGCTACAGCGTGCTGCACTTCCAGCCGTTTGCGCCGGGCAGCGCGTGGCTGGACTTCTGGGACTTCATCGTCAGCAACAATGTGCTGCCGCTGGGGTCGCTGGTGCTGGCGCTGTTCTGCTGCAACCGCTTTGGCTGGGGCTGGGACAATTTTGTGGCCGAAGCCAACACCGGCAGGGGCCTGAAGGTCCGCCCCTGGATGAAGCCGATTTTTAGGTATTTTGTGCCGGGTGCGATTTTGTTTATTTATATTTACGGCATGGTTACGTTTCACTGGCGGTAAAAAGGAAAAAGTCCTGTCTCCGGGAAAGGGAGGCAGGACTTTTCGGTTTTACGCTGGGATGAGCGGGCAAAGCCCCTCCGGCCTCGTTCCACTCGGCCACCTCCCCACTTCGTGAGGAGGCTTTCTCGCGGGCTCTGCCCGTTTGCGGGTGCTACGACACCTTGCGGAAGTAGTTTATCAAAATACTCTTGATATAATTATACCGCCGCGCGTAGCTGTTCTCGACGCGGATCAGCTCAAAGCCGTGCTCGCGGCAGATCTGGTCCTTCTTGCGGTCACAGCGCTGGACGGCGGGGTCGTCGCGGTGCTCGCGGCCATCCAGCTCGATGGCTAAAATCGGCATCAGCCGGCGGCCCTCCCGCTGGTAGACGACGAAGTCGAACCGCCCGGTGTAGAAAAGGTCGGCGCAGCCGGGGTTATCCTCAAACACCTGGGCGATGGGTACCTCCTTGCGGACCGTGCAGCGGCTGCCGTCGAGGAAGGCGTTGTCCAGCGCGTGGTTCAGATTTTCCAAAAAGGCATCCTCGGTCTTGGTGCTGTAGGGCTTGATGCCCAGCGCACGGCTGGCGGCGGGCTTCTCGGTCACCTCGGACTGGCCGTTTTTGCGCACGTACTGCACCAGCTCGTAAATATCGTCGTCGGTGCTGTCGGCGTGCAGGCGGTCCAGCGCGGCCTGGTTCGAGAGGATGGCCAGCTGCTCCCGCGCGCGGGCAGGCGCACGTTGATGAGCTCCTTGTTCGTTTTCAGCCAGTCGTAGGTGCGGCGGGCGGGTCTGGTCGGTCAGCGCCAGGGAGAAGATGACCACGTCTTTCTCGTCGCCCTGAAAGGCGTGCACCGTGCCGCAGGCGGCGTTCTCAAAGTGCTTCGCGCGCAGCATGGCCTCGATGGCGGCGCGCTGCTTCGCAAACGGCGTGATGATGCCCACCTGCTTGTCCGGGTGCGCGGTCAGGTATGCCTCGATGCGGCGCACCTCCTGCGGGGCGGTGTTTTTCTCGTCGGTGGTGTCGTTGGGCACGTCCACATAGACGAGCGGCGTGGGGTCGGTCTCGCGGCTGGCAATGTGCAGCTTGTGGTTGTAGTATTTGCGATTGTTGAACTCGATGATCTTGGGGCTGCACCGGTAGTGGTAGCTCAACAGCGTCTCGTCGCTGACGGCGTCGCAGGCCAGAAAGCATTTGTAGATCGAGTTTTCGATGTAATCGTACTCCTGCGTGACACCGTAGCGGCGGCGCAGCGTGCGGTTGTCGGCGGGGTCCAGCAGAATGACAGGCGAGAGCTGCTGCGGGTCGCCCACAAGCATCAGCGACGCCCCGCGCAGGATGGGCACCAGCGACATGGCTGTGCTGCACTGGCTGGCCTCGTCCATGATGACCATGTCAAAGCTCGGCTCCGGGTCGCCCAGGCGGTGAGCAGAGATGCAGGTCGTGGCCACAATGGGAAAGACGCGCAGCAGCTTTTTCAGGTTCTCCGGCTCCGAGAGGTACTTGTTGAACTGCGTGACCCGCTCCTTGTCGGTGTCGGGGCTGTGGACGATGCTCATTAAATCGTTGTATTTCGGCTCCTCCAACCGGCGGATGCAGCGGGCCGAGGTGTAGTAGAGGTAGCGCAGCAGCTCGTCCTCGTTGCGGTCCAGCAGAGCCAGCGCGTCGGCAGAGTCGATGCTGCCGTAGGCGGCCAGCTCACGGTCCACCTGCGGCAGCTGCCCGGCCTGCAGCTCGTACTGGAAGTTCATCTGGCCGCGGGCGTCCAGCAGGCGCCGGATGGTCTCCCGCCGCTCCCGCAAATCCAGGATGCGCTCATACCGTTCCAGCAGGGCGGTCAGCTGTTTGGCGCGGGCTGTGCGGTCCGCGTGGTTTTTGTCCAGCAGCCGCTCCGGTACGGGGATTTTTTTGCACTGCTCAAACAGTTGGTCGATGGTGCGCAGGGCCTCGGCGGTTTTCTCGTTGTTGCCAAGGCGCAGGATCGGGAACGGCACGGTCTGGCCGTGGTAGGTGACGGCCTGCAGCTTTTCCACAACGCCGTCAATGGGATGGTTGTTGTAGCTGGAAAAAAGCACCGTGCGCTCGTTGAAAAACGCCGTCGTCAGCGTGTTGACGATGGTGTTGGTCTTGCCGGTGCCCGGCGGGCCCTGCACGTAGGCCAGCGGGTAGCGCATGGCGTTGTTGATGGCCAGCAGCTGGTCCAGATTGACCTTGTTGTTCAGCAGCGCCAGCGGGTAGGACTTGCGGCGGCGCGGCTTGGCGGTCATCTCGCCGAAGAAGGCCCGCAGCGGGGCGGTGGCCGTCTCGCCGGAGGGGTCCTCGAACATAGTAAGGATGCCGCGGTACTCATGCTCCAAGTCCACGGGGCAGTCGCGGCTGATGGCGACGAGGTAGGGCAGGTCATCGACCCGCACCCGCGGGTTGCTGCGGGTGATGCGGTCCTTGATGGTCTCGGCGTGCTTCGTGAACTCGTCCGGCAGCGTATAGTCGTCGGCATCCAGAAATTGATGGATGCTCAGCTTGCTGCCGTTGACGGTGAACTCCCGGCAGATGACCGGCTCCGGCTCGGCCCGCAGGGCGCGCTTTTTCACGTCGAGTCGCAGCGGGCGGTAGGCCAGCACGTACAGCCCCTGCCGGGTGTCAATGCTGATAAGGTTCAGCCCCAGCGTGGGCAGGCTGGGGCGGGCGGCGTTCTGGCGGCGGTCCTCGACCCGGCGCTGGAACCGGCCCACCAGCTCACGGAACTGGTCGTCGGTCAGCTCCAGCGTGTCCTCCTTATAATCGGCAAAGCAGTCGGCGTCAATTTGATGGATCAGGCTGTAGTTGGACTGGTAGGGCGTGGCGTCCAGCCGGTTGCAGGCGGCCAGATAGTCCAGCACCCGCAGGTTGGCGGCGTTGTCAAACAGCGCCGCGTACCGCCCGGGGTTGTCGCGGATGTCGTCGATGAGCGTCTGGTTGACGGGGCACCACGAGCCGTCCACGACCTCGGCGGTCTGGATGCGGTCAATGCTGATATGGTCGAGCGCCTGCACGCTTAATTTGCCCAGATGCAGCCCGTCAACGTTCAGGGTGCGGGTCCTGGGGTTCAGCCCGCGGATAGCGACCCAGTATTTGGTCTGCTGGGTCTGTTGTTTTTTGTATTCAATGCTCAACCACCGCCCCTCATGAATGGCACGGAAAATCGAGCGCGTGATGTTGTTCAATTTTCCGCTCCTTTCGGGTCGTGGCTTTCTTGCCTCCCCCCCTGCGAGGGAGGTGGCCAGGGGGGCTACTTCGACAAGCGCCGGTATTCCAGCGGGGTCAGGCGGAACTGGTCGTAGAACGCCTGGGCAAAGCGGCCCTGGCTCTCGTAGCCGACCCGGGCGGCTATGTCCTGCACCCGCTGAGGGGTCGTGCGCAGCAACTCGGCGGCTCTTTCGAGCCGGCGGCGGCGGAAGTAAGCGAGATACCCCTCGCCCAGCACATTCTGGCAGTACAGCTTGAAGCCGCTCTCGCTCAAACCAAAATGGTCGGCCAGCTCCCGGGCCGGGCGGCGGACCGAGAGGTCCTGCAGGACCAGCGTCTCGGCCTCGCGCACG
>ENA-OQDM01001314-OQDM01001314.1-human-gut-metagenome-genome-assembly--contig:-NODE-1314-length-10233-cov-1.332476_pt1 | contig 10233 bp, 9 predicted proteins | sample MGYA00242772_ERZ504605 | MGnify/ENA primary metagenome ERZ504605 (study PRJEB26092, sample SAMD00036348) | human gut metagenome | host: Homo sapiens | study: EMG produced TPA metagenomics assembly of... | reverse complement strand
CAACATCCAATGTAACGGTATCGGTCCGGGTTACATCGCTACTCCTCAAACCGCTCCATTGCGTGAACGTCAACCGGACGGCAGCCGCCATCCTTTCGACAGTTTCATCGTGGCCAAGACTCCTGCTGCCCGTTGGGGTACTCCTGAAGACCTGCAAGGTCCGGCCGTGTTCTTGGCTTCGGACGCTTCCAACTTCGTCAACGGTCTGGTATTGTACGTAGACGGTGGTATTTTAGCTTACATCGGTAAACAACCGAAATAAAAGTTATTTCCCCTTTTTTAAAATCCGGTGTCTTGAATTCACGACATCGGATTTTTATTATGATGAATTCCTCTCTTCTTATCTCATTTGCGGCAAAACCTACAAGAAATCCGATTTTTATGCCAAAATGATAATTATTGAATCAAAAACTCAATCTTCATTGTTTGTAACGAACTATCTTTATCTCGACTAATTCTAATGTTATATACAAAATGTTATCATGAGAAACTTTACATTGAAGCCTTTGCTATTCTGCACCGCGCTGGCAGGAATGGCATTACAAGGCACGATTAAAGCGCAAGACATTACATTTCGTGCAGCAGAAAACGAAGAAGCCGAGGCCATCGGAGTCAATACGAGCGATGGAGTACCAGTCGTAGCCGACTTCGACAACAATGGTTTTATGGATCTTTGGGCACCGGGACAAACCTATGAATGGCGCCCAACCTCGGAAGTAAACGAAGACGGTAGCGTAAAATGGGATTGGACATGGTATGACGATACCAAGCTCTCGTTCAACAACGGTGACGGCACATGGAACGTCAAAAACCGCGACAGTGGCACAGGCCTGCCCTTTGCCTACGGTGGCATCAGCAACAAGGCTTTCGACTTCAACCAGGATGGCTTGGTGGATTTCATCTATCCGAGTGTCAATGTGGGTTGGACATTCGAAGCCAAAAAAGCTCTGCTTTTGGCCATCAACAACGGTGACGGTACTTTCACCATGAAAGAAGATGCCGCGCTCTCAGAAATCAATCCCTCCCTCCAAAACAACAAATGGAACCAACAAATACAGAATACCACAATCTCTATCGCCGACTATAACAAAGACGGCTACCCGGACTTGCTGATACAGTTTGAGAATGAAAACCCGTGGGAACGTGCCGTATGGCTATTCAAGAACGTGGAGGGCGACCATTTTGAACGGGTTACCGACCCATTCATTCCTGAATTTGGCAAACCCTTTGTTCCCCAATGCGCCGGCAGCATATCCTTCGGCGATTTCAACAACGACGGATGGCCGGACATTGTATCCACCGGATGGGGAGACGGTAATGAAGAATTAGATATCAATGGAGGAGGACAAGTACATTTTTACCGTAATATGAAAGATGGTACATTCCAGCTCGCCGACACCGATTTCGGAGAAATCAACGCCATTTCCGAGAAACTAAACTTCCCTTATGGTGAGGAACATTTCATCACGTCGTAGACTATGACCAAGACGGCAAACAGGACATCCTTGTTTTCGGACAGACAGGTTTCCAAGGAGAAGCCATATACGCTCAAAATGGCAAAGTAGCCCTGATGCTACGTAATGTCTCAACTGATGAGAAGTTTGCTTTTGAAGAAGTTGAAACCCAACTTTATCCTTTGTCGGGCGCAAATGTCCGTTTGGCTTCATTGGCTGATTTCAACGGAGACGGTTGGATAGATTTCGTAGCCAGAGGATGGAACGGAGATTGGCATACAGCTATCTCAAGCAGTACCGGCTCATACGACGGTTACTACATCACGGAGGATATTCCCGACGCGGAAGACAACACCGATCCTATCCGTATTAAGGAAGCCTACATGGCACACGGCGACCTGAACAACGATGGTTTGCTCGATTTGTTTACGCAAGAAAATTGTGACCGTTTGTCTTGGACTATTAATACCACCGAACCTGATTACGGTATACAAATCCCCGGAGCACCCGAGGATGTGAAAGCCGAATACAATTCGGATACGAAACAACTCACCGTAACTTGGGCTGAAAGTTACACTCCCGACACAGAGAGCAAAGCTTTCTACAACCTGTATTTAAAGAATAAAGCTACGGGCAAAACCTTTATGATAGCCCCGGCCAACCCTGAAAACGGCAAACAACTTACATACACCGCATTTTCCGGTTATGTGAACCCTACTTCCTATACCTTTGAGGGAGTGGAAGAAGGCAACTACACCGTCGGAGTACAGGCCGTGACTTATTCTTGGCAAGCTTCCGAGTTCTCCACCACAGATGTCAACCTGAACGAAAACCCGACTTCCGCTTTCACCGTAGTGTCTACCGACCCGTCTGGGCGGAAAGAAATCGAGTCGCTCTCCCACATCACGTTGAACTTCAACGAGGAAGCATACCCCAATGCCATGGAAGACGCACCGGCCATTACCCTGACCAACGACGCATCGGAAGCTTTGGACATCACCCTGAAGAAAGTAAACGGACAGGCCAAGCAGATACAAATCATACTGCCGCCCACGATTGAAGCCGGTACATACACGCTCACCGTACCCGAGAAAGCCGTCTGCCGCACCAACGGAGACTGGAACACGACCTTTACAAAGACGTTTACCACCACCGGAATAACGGCATATATACCTACTGGCATCGAAGGAGACGAAGGCAACTATGGCTCTTTGAAAGACTTTACCCTCACTTTCCCGGAACAGACAAACGCACAGGTAAATCCCGAAGCAACCACATTGGCTTATATGGTGAACAACGATAACGATTACCAAGTTCCGGCCACGCTCTCACAGGGCAACAGACCCAACCAGATCAAACTCACGTTGGACGAAGAACTGAAAACAGAAGGTTCTTATACCCTCATTATCCCGGAAGGCATGATTCAACGCGTCATCTTCACGGAAACAACGGAAGAAAACGCAGAAAACACCACGGTATTGCTCACCTCGCCCGAAATCAAGTACGACTATACCATCGGACTCGACTTCGCCCCCACTGGCATCACGCCTGCCGCAGGAAAAGTATTCTCTCTGAAAGACTTCACCATAAAGTTTGCCGAGGGGACAGTACCGCAGCTCAACGAAGAATCCGCAAGCCAAGCCTACTTGCTCAACAGCAAAAACGGCAACCAAGTAGCCGCCACGCTGGCTATCGGTACGAACACGACCGAAATCATTGCGACATTGGCCGAAGAGGTCAGCGCAGAAGGCAACTATACTCTGGTCATCCCGGCCCGCATGATACAGCAGACGAGCATGGATGAAGGCGACGGCACAGCCGAGCCTACGGTAAAAACAGAGTATGCCCCCAACTTAAAGTATGACTACACGATTGGGCATGACTACGAACCCGCATCCATCACGCCTGCTGAAGGCACGGTGAGCTCACTGCATGAATTCGTCCTCCAATTTGTGGCAGACACCACCTATGCTACAATCAATACTGAGAATGAAGACAAGGCCTACCTTGCCGACAACAACGGGGAAAGCGTAGAGGAAGCCACATTGGCCGCCGGTGACAATCCCAACGAAATAAAAGTCACTTTGGCAAATGAAGTAAACACGAAAGGTACTTACACGTTGGTTATCCCGGCCAAGATGATCCAACAATCAGCCGGAGAAGAAAATCCGACTATCGTAGACTATGCTCCGCAACTGGAATTCATTTTCACCGTTACGGACGGACAAAGCATAGAAAGTACCCTGAATGGAGCAAGCACGGCAGAAGTCTATACCATCAGCGGAATACTGATAAAGAAAAATGCCACACGTGAAGACCTGAAAGGCTTGAAGAAAGGCATTTATATCATCAACGGAAAGAACATGCTTGTGAAATAAGAGCTACAATCCGGTTTAAATAAACCGACAGAAACGACAAAGGGCTGCCCCCGCCACCTGCACGGGACAGCCCTTTTTCCATCCTTTTGGAGAACATAGTATCCTCAAAAATATTTTCCTATCCTACAATGAAACCTCACCGGTCCGCCAACGATGCCAACAGTTCACGGAATGTTTTCTTCAGTATCGGGTGCACCACATCCGGCGCCACTTCGGCCAAAGGCTCCATGACAAAACACCGCTCATGCATCAACGGATGGGGTAAGGACAAATGCACTTTCCTGCCTTCCGTTCCGGGAACATCGAAATCCTCCTCTACTACCGCATCGCCATAAAGCAACAAGTCAATATCAATCGGTCGGTCGGCATACGTCCCGCCCACACTCTTGCTACGCCGCCCCAATTCACGTTCGGCCGCCTGCGTAATACGGAGAATCTCTTCCGGCGTCTTCTCTGTACACAATACTGCCACGGCATTCAGAAAAGGGTGGTCAGAGCAGAACCCCCCAAGGTTCCGTTTCATAAAAAGCGGACAGGCTTTTCAATCCGCCTATCCGCTCAACCAATATCTTTACAGCCCGGTGCAACAACCGTTCACGATCGCCCAGATTGCTGCCCAAACCTAAATATAAGTCTGTCATCAATCGTTCAATATAAGCATGGCATCACCGTACGTCCCGAAACGATAACCTTCTTTCAACGCTTCTTTATACCCTTGCATCACCAGGTCGTAACCGCCGTAGGCTGCTGTCAGCATGAGCAGCGTGCTGTAAGGCATATAGAAATTAGCCACCATGCAGTCTGCCACATTGAACTCATACGGAGGGAAAATAAACTTGTTGGTCCAGCCCGTAAACTCCTTTAAATGTCCGTCCGTACCTACCGCCGTTTCTATCACGCGCTGCACTGTGGTACCCACAGCACATACGCGATGCCCGCCGTCCTTTGCCGCATTGACGATGCGACAGGCATCCGCCTCCACAAACATCTCCTCGCTGTCCATCTTGTGCTTGGTCAGATCTTCCACGTCGATATCACGGAAATTACCCAACCCGCAGTGCATCGTAACGTAAGCAAAATCCACGCCCTTGATTTCAAGCCGCTTCATCAGCTCCCGCGAGAAATGAAGTCCGGACGAAGGGGCTGTCACTGCTCCCTCGTTACGGGCAAAAATACATTGAAAACGTTCCATATCCTCGGGTTCGGCCGGACGCTTCACAATATGTTTGGGCAGCGGAGCCTCGCCGAGCGCATATAAGGCTGCCTTGAACTCATCGTGCGGTCCGTCGTACAGAAAACGAAGCGTACGCCCGCGCGAAGTCGTATTGTCGATGACTTCTGCCACCATGGAATCATCTTCACCGAAGTACAACTTGTTGCCGATACGAATCTTACGAGCCGGGTCGACCAACACATCCCAAAGACGCAAATCCTCGTTCAGTTCTCTCAACAAGAACACTTCGATACGGGCACCCGTCTTTTCCTTGTTGCCGTACAGACGGGCCGGGAACACCTTGGTATCGTTGAAGATAAATACATCCTTATCGTCGAAATAGTCGAGAATGTCTTTAAAATACTGGCGATGCTCGATATCTCCACTCTTCTTATGCAACACCATCAAACGGGATTCGTCACGATGGTGCGCGGGATACTGAGCAATCTGTTCTTCAGGTAACTTGAATTTGAATTGTGACAGCTTCATATAGAATAGTTCTCTTATATTGATTAATTATCTTCTGTTATCTCTATCGTCTGGCGATTCAACCATTCGGCAAAATCATCCAGTTTCAGGCAGTCTTCCACTCTGACCGTTCCGATTCGCGTACGGCGTAAGGCCGTCAGGTGGGCGCCGCTCTGCAAGGCCACCCCGATGTCGCGGGCCAACGCCCGAATGTAAGTACCTTGCTGCACACCACCCGGATGACGATTTCCGGCAGTTCGCATCGCAACAGTTCCATTTCGTCGATGACCAACGTCTTGGCTTTCAGTTCTACCTCTTCCCCTTTACGGGCCAAATCGTACGCACGGCTTCCGTTCACTTTGCAAGCCGAGAAGACGGGCGGCACCTGTTCTATCGTACCTACGAAACGATTCAGCGTTTCCTCCACCATTTCACGGGTGATATGTTCCGTGGGATACTCCGCGTCCACAGGCTTCTCTAAGTCGAACGAAGGCGTGGTAGCCCCCAGACGGAGCGTCGCCACATACTCTTTCGTATGAGCCTGAAGTTCCTCTATCCGTTTCGTTGCCTTACCGGTACAGACAAGCAGGACTCCGGTAGCCAAAGGATCGAGCGTACCGGCGTGCCCCACTTTCAATTTCTTCACTCCTAACCTTTTGCACAACAGGTAACGTACCTTGGCCACCAACCCGAACGACGTCCACTCGTAGGGCTTGTCAAAAGCCAATATTTCTCCTTTCTTGAAATCCACTCAGGCGAATTTTAACGGTTAAAGGCAATGATGTACGATGAGCGCGACACCCACTACGGCACAGTAAACGGCAAAATATACCAACTTGCCTTTCTTGACTATGTTGATCATCCATTTGCAAGCCAGGCATCCCGACACAAAGGCCGCCACGAATCCCACGGCAAGCGGCCACATCCCGATACCCGCAGAAGCAGCCTCGACCCCATGGGTCACTCCTTTTGCCACATCGAGTATGGCTTCTCCTAAAATAGGAGGCATTACCATCAGGAAAGAAAACTGGGCCAACTTGGCTTTGTTGTTTCCCAACAGCAAGCCCGTAGCGATGGTCGTACCGGAACGGGACAAGCCGGGCAACACGGCACAAGCCTGGGAAAGCCCGATGATGAAGGCGTCACGAAGAGATATATTTTCTTTCTGACGGGGGCGGGCATAGTATGAAAACGTCAGCAGCAAAGCCGTCAGCAGCAAACAAATCCCTACTATCAGCAGACCGCTGCCGAATATCATTTCCACATAGTCCTTAAAGAAAACCCCGACAATGCCTACGGGTATCATAGAGACTAAAATATTCAAGGCATAACGTTGGGATTCGTTCATCCCCGGCCCTTTGAAGTCAAACAATCCCTTGAATATCCACACGATATCTTTCCAAAGAATCACCAACGTGCTGAACACCGTAGCCACATGGACGGCCACAGTAAACGTCAGATTGGCTTCTCCTTCTATTCCGAAAAAATGGGAAGCGATGGCCAGATGCCCGCTACTGCTCACCGGCAAATACTCCGTCAGGCCCTGCAAGAGACCCATCAACAACGCGTCTATTACATCCATGCTTAATCCTTATTGATCGTGGCGTCCGCACCGGACATTTCGTCTTTCTTTTCTCCGACACCCTCATTCTCTTCCTCCAACGGCGTGTATGCAGGCTTTCGCAAAATGGCATAAATGATGAACAAAAAGCCAAACAGACAGACTATTGGAGCCACTTTAATGCGACGTACGCTGAATACGTCCGGATTGAATACCGTTTCCGAACTCCCGGAACCGGACATAAGGATGAACCCGATGATTACAATCGCCATCCCGACGGCCAACAAAATAAAATTCACCTTGTCGAAAGCAAAATTTCTTTTATCCATAAACCTCTATTTATTATATGTTTCCTATTTAATATAAATCACCGACCTTCATCCGCAAGTACTTGTTGACGGAAACGTACGTACAGCCCAACGTAAGCAAGAGGCCGAACAACAGCACCGCCGCCCCGACGACGAGCAACATATCGACATGGATATATTGGGAAAGCGAAGGGTCGTACTGCAAAAGGGTATGCACGCCTCCCCACAACACGGCATCGGCCAACAGACCGGACAGGAACCCGAGATTGAAACTCCGTGCCATAAACGGCCTCCGGATAAATCCCCAACTCGCCCCTACCAATTTCATCGTACGGATAACGAAACGGCCGGAATAGATGCTCAGCCGCACGGTATTGTTGATGAGTGCAAAAGAGACCAAGGCCAAAAGCACGGCTAAGCCCAAAAGCACATAGCTGATACGTCGCAAATTGTCATTCACCGTGTCTACCAGCTCTTTCTGGTACATCACATCCTCCACCAAAGGATTCTTTTTCAGCTTTGCGGTGATCCACGCCAAACTGTCGGAATTGGCATAAAGGGCGTTCATACGCAATTCAAACGAGGCCGTGAACGGATTGGCTCCGAGAAACTCGGACGGATCGCTGCCCATGGCCTTTACCTGTTCTTTCAACGCCTGCTCTTTGGACACATAATCCAAAGCATACACATAACGTTCTCCCTTCAATGCCGTCCGGAATTCATGGATGTCCGAACGGCTTGCCTCACCGTCGAGCAATACGGTTACCGTCAGATTTTCTTTCACGGAATCAGACAAACGCTGGGCAAACAGTATAAAAAAGGATACGATCCCCAACAGTATCAACACCAACGTGGTACTGACACCGGTCGTAAACCACTGCATACCCAAAGAACCTTTTGCTTTTTTCTTTCCCATGACTTCTATCTGACCGTATTAGCGTAGGATACAAAAATACAACGAAACACGGGGATTGATTCTTTCTTTAACAGCATTAAACTTGATTGTCAGTCTTCTACCACCTCTCCCTTCAACGTAGCCGAAGAACTTCCGTTAACTCTCACCTTTACAAAATCACCGACATGATGCTTTCCCCGGTCGAACACGACCACCTTATTCTGCTCTGTACGTCCGAACAACTGCTCTTTGGAACGTTTGCTCACACCCTCCACCAGCACTTCATAAACCCGGCCTTCACAGCGGCGGTTGCTCTCTGCCGAGAGTTCATTCTGCAAAGCGATCAATTCGTTCAAACGCCGCACCTTCACGTCCTCCGGCACGTCGTCGGGCAAATGCTTGGAGGCATACGTTCCCGGCCGCTCCGAATACTTGAACATAAAAGCGCTGTCGTAGGCACATTCCCGCATCAACGACAAAGACATTTGATGATCCTCTTCGGTCTCGGAACAGTAACCCGAAAAAATGTCTGTGGACAAACCGCAATCCGGCACAATCCGACGGATGGCCGCCACGCGGTCCAAATACCATTCACGGGTGTACTTGCGGTTCATCAATTTCAAGATACGGTTGCTTCCGCTCTGCACCGGCAAATGGATATGCCGGCACACATTGGGTTCTTCCGCAATGACACGCAACGTGTCGTCGCTCATATCCTTCGGATGGGAAGTGGTGAAACGCACGCGCATCCCCGTCGGCCTCCTGTGCCACCAACCGCAAAAGTTCCGGGAAAGAAACAGTCTTTCCGTCGGCCCCCTCATGGAAGTAAGAATTCACATTCTGCCCCCAAAAGCGTGACTTCCTTATACCCGCGCTTTTTCAAATCCCGCACCTCATTCAGAATGCTTTCCACATCCCGGCTGCGTTCCCGTCCACGCGTGTAAGGCACAATACAATAATGGCAAAAATTGTTGCAGCCGCGCATGATACTGACAAAACCGGAAATATGCGAGCCGCACACACGTTGCGGAATCACATCCTTATAAGTTTCCGTCACGGACAGTTCCACGTTGATGGCCTTATGCCCCAGCTCCACTTGGGCTATCAGGTCGGGCAGAGACAAATAAGCGTCGGGGCCTGCCACTACATCCACATGGTGATTCTCTATCAACTCTTCCTTCACCCGTTCGGCCATACAGCCCAACACGCCGATAATCAGATGCCGACCCTTCCGTCTCAAAGCATGCAAAGCCTCCAGCCGGTTGATGATTTTCTGTTCGGCATTATCCCGTACGGAACAAGTATTCAGGAAAACGGCATCCGCCTCATCCAGGGTTTCGCACGTCTCGTATCCTGCCATACGCATCACCGAAGCCACTACTTCGCTGTCGGCCACGTTCATCTGGCAACCGTAAGTCTCTATAAAAAGCTTTTTCATGCTGTTCTTTCAAATTCAGGCTGCAAAGATAGTGAAAGGCGAGCGCAGAGACAAGTGAAAACGCAGTTTCTGGCTTGGCTATGCCGAGCCGCATCCTATCTTCGTAAAACAAAGATAGTCAAAATCACACATATATATACCATTTACTTCTGCAAAGAAACAAAAGAAGACACAGACCTTCTTAAAAAAGACTAAAAACAAAGTTAAATTAGCGCACAAGCCATTATTATCACAGAGATAATTCCGATATTTGTCCTTGAATGAAACATTAGATTTTTTCATAGTTAAGGTTTAGTTGAGTAAGCGGGAGTTGTGAAACCCCCGCTTATTTTTTTAGACTGCCGTTTGGCAAAAAGACAACCGTTTCCGAATTTTCATAGCAAACAGCAAGGAAAAAGTTCTTTTTAGGGATGTACGGATTCCGCTAAAAGCACAAAACAGAGGTAAACACAAGCATCTTTGGATACACTTTTTTAAGGTTTTGCCCGTTTTTTCAGTCCCGTTAACCCGGATTTAAG
>ENA-OQDM01001313-OQDM01001313.1-human-gut-metagenome-genome-assembly--contig:-NODE-1313-length-10236-cov-1.232961_pt1 | contig 10236 bp, 8 predicted proteins | sample MGYA00242772_ERZ504605 | MGnify/ENA primary metagenome ERZ504605 (study PRJEB26092, sample SAMD00036348) | human gut metagenome | host: Homo sapiens | study: EMG produced TPA metagenomics assembly of... | reverse complement strand
CAAAAACAAACGACATTGAATCCCAAGAATGTTACTCACAATGAACTTAAAGCATTATTTCATAGCAATAACACTTTGCATCCTGTACATATTAAACTTGATGGGGTGCAAGAACCAGCAAGATGCGAACGAAAAGGACTTACTTACCATCCACATCGAGGATTACGAGAATAAAGTCATTCCGCGTCCTGCCGTCATATCAAGTATCGACACCATTGCTTTAAACACCTGCGGTAATTTCATGGGAGACATCAAAACCGTATGCATTTCAGACTCCATGGTGTATGTGTTGGACAGAGCCAATGCCGTATGGGCTTTCAAATTCCCTTCAGGCGATTTCGTCAAACGCATCCGGAACGTGGGACATGGAAACGGAGAATACGTTTCTGCCTGGGCCATGACTTTGGGAGATAGCCTTTTGTTCTTAATGGACTTTGACACAAAAAGCATATTGGCCTATGATGCAGTCCTCAATTACAAGTCGTCATTCCGCTATGGATTCCCTGCCATGGATTTCATAAAAGTCAAAGACGGCTTCCTTTTCCTGAACTTGTTAGCGACTGAGAAGTTGCATCGCATTGTGCATACCAACAATCTGGGGGAAGTACAACAAAGCTATTTGCCATCCAAAATGAGTTTGGACATGATTTACAATGAAACCTCTTTTGTCCGGGATAAAAACGGGGAGGTTTACATCTTCCCTCCGTTTTCCAATGAAATATACCGTTGGACTTCCGGAGGACCAAAACCGGTATTCCGAACAGATTTCGGTAGAAATACCGCCAAAGACAATGTGAAATCAAGTTATGACATCACGGAATCCGAAAGAGCCTTCAACACCGGCTTCTTCATTGTAGACCACCATATAATAAATAACTTTTACCACTCAGGGAAAACTTATTACTCATTCTACAACATGAAAAATGGAAGACAACACCAAGGGTATGCAGACACGACAAAGGTCATACCGTTTACACCCCGATGGCAATCCTTCAATGGTCTGATAGGCTACATACTTACCAATGACTATGACAAGTGGAAGCCTCAAAAGGACTCTTGTGATGCCGCATTGTTCGTTTTCCATTTGAAGTAACACGATTGAGCCAAAGATGGTTTGCAAAGTGTCATTCGGAAGGACAAAATTTTACAACATATTTCCACACTTTCCTTTTGGACGAAAACAACGAGGTGTTGGTAGTAGGAAACCCTTTGGAAAATGAGAAAATAGACCGGATGTTCTGGAGAACCGTGAAGGAAAAGTTAGGAACCGGACAAAAAGAAAAAGCCAATGATTAATGCCCCACACGCATAAAATTCATCTTTTCATCCGAAAAAACTGTGATTTTGTTTGTATACAAAGAAATTCTCTGTATATTTGCAACCATAAAACAAAACAAGAAACGAACCGAACGATGTTCTTAAATAAAAATACATATTGGTGGTGGCGTAACTCAAGACCTGAAAAGTCGTGAGGAGATAGCCTTATATGTATCAGCAACCACATACCAATGTGAAGACATGGAGGCCTGTCGTACTTACGGCAGGCCTCCTTTTTTATACCCATTCCCCTGCAAACCACATACCAATAAAACTTAAATACATCACAAGCATGAAACAAATACTCACAAAAATTACAAACGGTGAGGTTCTGACCCGGGAACAGATCTGCCAGATCGTCCGTCATATTGTAGACGGAGAATACAACAACGTGCAAATCAGCGCCTTGCTCACCGGACTGATTATGCGGGGCATCAAGGTGGACGAAGTGCTCGGCCTGCGCGACGGGCTTATAGAAACCGGCCAGCCCGTGGATTTCTCCCCTTACCGGGTCATTGACATCGTGGGGACAGGCGGTGACAATAAAAACACATTCAACATCTCCACCTGCGCCTGTTTCGTAGTGGCAGGAGCCGGTTACAAAGTAGCCAAACACGGCAATTACGCCGCCACCTCGACTTCGGGAGCGAGCAATGTCATAGAGCATCATGGCGTGCGGTTCACGGCCGACAGCAACCGGCTGCACCGCAGCATGGAGGCTTGCAACTTTGCCTACCTGCATGCCCCGCTGTTCGCCCACGGGATGAAAGCCGTGGCCCCCGTACGCAAAATGCTTCAGATACCGACCTGTTTCAACCTTCTCGGTCCGCTAGTCAATCCTTGCCGCCCGGCCTATCAATTATTAGGTGTGGCCAACCTGAACCAAATGCGGCTGTACAGCAGCGTGTATGAGAAGTTGGGTATCGGTTACGGTATCGTGAACAGCATAGACGGATATGACGAAATCTCGCTGACGGGTAATTTCAAAGTCAAGACCAACACCATGGAGAAAATCTTCCGGCCTGCCGACCTCGGTCTGCCGACCGTCCGCCCGGAAGAACTCTACGGTGGTGCAACCCCGGACGAGGCTGCGGAAATTTTCGACAGCGTACTCGAAAACCGCAGCACGGAAAGCCGAAAAAACGTGGTATTGGCCAATGCGGCCTTTGCCATCAAAGTCATCGAACGGGACAAGGACATCGCCGAATGCCTCGCCATCGCCCGCGAATCGCTGGAAAGCGGACGTGCCCTGACTTGCCTGAAAACATACGTGGAACTTAACAGTAAAAACTTATGAAAGACATTTTAGAAGAAATATTGGCATACAAACGCAAGGAAGTGGAACGGGAGAAAGCTGAGTTGCCTCCCGAACAGCTCTTCGCCCTCGTAGAAGGCAGATGGAGAAACGCCCACGATAGGACGGCCTGCCACGGCAAAGTCCCGGCATACATGACCGACGCACGGAAGCACCGCTCCATGCGCGAGAGTCTGGCAGCCTCGCGTTCCGGCATCATCGCGGAATTCAAACGGAAATCCCCTTCCAAAGGGTGGATTAAAGAAGAAGGACGGGCGGACGTCATTCCGGCCGCCTATGCCGCAGCCGGAGCCGCAGCCCTCTCCATACTGACCGACGGAAAGTATTTCGGCGGCTGTCTGGACTACATACGGCAAGCACGTCCGATGACGGACACCCCCATCCTGCGCAAAGAGTTCATCATTGACGAATACCAACTCTACCAGGCTTGCCAAGCCGGAGCGGATGCCGTGTTACTGATTGCCGCTGCCCTGACGCGCCCCGATTATGAACGTCTGACCCGGAAAGCCCATGAATTAGGACTGGAAGTGCTGTTGGAGATACACACGGAAAAGGAATTGGACTACCTTGCCGAACGTCCGGACATGTTGGGCGTGAACAACCGCAACCTCGGGACGTTCCACACAGACGTGGAAAATTCCTTCCGTATCGCCTCTCTCTTGCCAGACGACCTCCTTTGGGTGTCGGAAAGCGGAATTTCAGAACCGGACACAGTCCGTCGGTTACGGATGCCGGCTTTCGCGGTTTCCTGATGGGCGAAGCCTTCATGCGGCAACCTGCCCCCGGGGCGGCCTTGAAAACATTCATTCAAAGCGTAGAACGATGAAACCACTCCTAATTAAAGTATGCGGCATGCGCGACGCGGACAACATCCGCCAAGTGGAAGCCCTCACGCCGGACATGATGGGGGTTCATCTGCTGGGAGGCTCCCGCCGCCACGTAAGCCGCCTCCCCGACTATCTGCCGGAGACTTGCCGTCGCGTAGGCGTTTTCGTCAACCCGGAAATCGGGTATGTACAGGAACGGCTCAAAACCTTCCGCCTCGACCTCGTGCAACTACACGGGCATGAGACACCGGAGTTCTGCCGAAGCATAAAAGAAGAGGGGCTGAAATCCGGCCGTGCCCTGCAAATCATCAAAGCCTTCGGCGTGGCTCCCGACGAACCGTTCCCGCATACCGAAGATTACGAAGCGGATTGCGACTTTTTCCTATTCGACACGCGTTGCCCCACGGCTGGCGGCAGCGGCCGGACATTCGACTGGGATGTCCTGCAAAACTACCACGGACATACGCCCTTCTTCCTGAGCGGAGGCATCGGTCCGGACAGTACGGACCGTCTTCGCAGCTTTTCACACCCCACATGGGCGGGCGTGGACTTAAACTCGCGTTTTGAGACGACCCCGGCCCTGAAAGACGTAGGCCTCCTCGCCGATTTTATCAAAGATTTACGTGAATAAAATATATCAGAGAACTAAAATACAATATATTATGAACAGAATCAACAAACTATTCAACGAGAAGAAACAGAATATCCTTTCTTTGTATTTCTGTGCCGGACACCCGACGGCCGGAAGTACGGCTGACATCATCCGCACATTGGCCGCACGAGGCATAGAGATGCTAGAATCGGCATCCCCTTCAGCGACCCGATGGCCGACGGCCCCGTCATCCAAGACGCTGCCACGAAAGCCCTGCGAAACGGCATGAGCCTGCACCGCCTCTTCGAGGAGCTGAAAGACATCCGGCAAGACGTGGAAATCCCCTTGATACTGATGGGATACCTCAACCCCATCTTCCATTATGGTTTCGAAGCCTTTTTGCCAAGCTGTGCAGACTGCGGGATAGACGGGGTCATCATCCCCGACCTCCCCTTCCGGGACTATATGGAAACATTCAAACCCATAGCCGACCGCCACGGGCTGAAAATCATCATGCTCATCACGCCGGAAACCAGCGAAGAGCGTATCCGTCTCATCGACCGGCACACGGACGGTTTTATCTACATGGTATCGTCGGCTGCCACTACCGGTGCACAAAAAGAGTTCGACCGCACCAAACAGGCCTACTTCGACCGTGTAAACCAAATGGGACTGACCCATCCGCGTATGATCGGCTTCGGTATCAGCAACCGGCAAACCTTGGAATCTGCCCAAAAGCATGCCGCCGGCGCCATTATCGGCAGCCGGTTCGTCGCCCTGCTCGACCAATACGGCTCGGCTACGGAAGCCCTGGACAAACTATTAGATGATTTAAAGAAATAAACTATCGTACATAGAAAAGGAGGGCAAAGAATATTTTAATTATCACAAAAATATCCTTTTCGCTTTTATCCGACGGACAACTTTTTTATCGTATCTTTGCATTACAATTACAAATGAATATAACATAAATTATAATCAATACGAAACAGACAGTAGTAAAATGAAATGCAAAAGAAAACTTTCGATGCTAAAGGCATAGTTTTCATTAGAGAATTAACAACAAGTGGGACTGTGATGATAAAAACAGTTTCACCCATGTAAAATAAAACAAAGGGAAAGCGTTCCTGTTCTATAACTTTTTGACATTGGGCTTTTAGCTCTTGTTCTCTTCCTATTGAATACCGCCAAACATTCAACCAACGAGGACAAGCAGTGTGAAGGTTCACGCTCATAAGGCGTGAACCGTTCTGTGCTTGTTGTTGGTAAGGTCACTTGGCGGTAACCTAATAGGAAGGCAAGCTATGAACGGTTATACGCCTTTTTCTTATCAAACCATCACAAATATGAAAAATAAAAAAGGACAAAGGTTATTTTCCTTTCTCAAAGGAATAACTTGTTTTTTATTCTTGGCACAAACGGGCACTGGTTGGGCGCAAAAAGACTCTTTGTATTATGACGAAGAATCAGGTTGCTCTTGGGAGTTCCTCATTTATGACGACCATGTAGAAGCCACAGGTCTTAAAGGGGAAAAATATATGGAAGCAAAACTACCGGCATACATTGACGGAAAACCAGTCACTGTCATCAGCCCGCAGTTCTTAGGAGGATATGTTCACTCTGGTACGCACTATTTCTTTGCTACAATTATCGTCCCAACGACCGTTGAAGAAATAGGCGATCAGGCATTTACAAGTGCACAAGATTTGGAAATCGTTTTTGAAACTCCGTCTTCCCTGAAAAGGATCGGCAAGGAAGCTTTCGCTTATTGCGGTTACCTCAAACGTGTAGAGCTTCCTGAATCGGTGGAAGAAATTGGTGAAGGATGTTTTGCGGGCAATCAAAACTTGAAAGTGGTTACGCTACCGTCTACCCTAAAAGAAATTCCCAAACGCGCATTCGAGGGATGCTCCGACTTACAGGATTTCCAAATTCCCCAGTCAGTAGAGGCTATCGGTGAAAGGGCTTTTTACGGAGCCACAAAGCTGAAGACCACGCTTCCACCCAACTTGAAAGAAATCGGGGCTTACGCGTTCTACATAGGTCATACTTCTGCATATGAGTATAATTTGACCAAAATGAACGGAAAAATGCCAGAAACTTTGGAAACCATCGGTGATTATGCTTTCGCAGGATTCAATATGCCAAGCACTATCAAAATCCCCGACGGGGTGTCCACAATCAACAATGGCATATTCCAATATTGCGAAGACATCGAGAAAATAACCCTTCCCGAGGCCATAGGGCGCATCGGTGCGAACGCATTCGACGGTTGCGTCAGCTTGGAAAGCGTCAACATCCCGTCAAATACAAGCTACATCGGCAATTCAGCCTTTGCCAACACAGCTTTGGAAAAAACAGACTTGCCTGCTTCCGTGACCTTCATCGGCACAGGGGTCTTCAACGGTTGCGAAAAGCTGTCTTCGGCCACTTTGCCCGACCTGCTGACAAGCATCCCGGCAAACATGTTTGCCGGATGCACCTCACTGACATCGATAGAAATACCCAATACTGTCACATCTATTGGGAACGGTGCACTCTCGTGCGCTTTAGAATCTGTCAGTTTGCCTGATTCACTAAGGACAATCGGGGATGATGCATTTAAGGGGACACGCTTGCGCTCCATTGTCATTCCTCCCTTAGTGACAAGCATCGGCAAAGGAGCTTTAGAATGCGCAAGCTACGGTTCATATCCCGACTTCACGACCTATCTGGACTACATCATCCTCGAAACCAAACAATATGTAAGTTTGGAAAAAGCCATAAACCAAGACTATGTTTATGAAACGCTGTACCCTCTCCACCTCATCGTACCGTCAAACCTGAAACAAGAATACGAAACGGTTACATATAAGATTGTAAGAGGCGACATAACGGGTTACGACCCTAAAGGGGTGAATGAAATCGCCTCCAACCAATATTATACATTCAGGAACAGGAGCACAGGCCAATACTTGCAACTCAGTGCCAACGGTGAGGACGAAACCGCTTTAGTGACTGAAGCGGACATGCGCTGCAGTGCCGGTGCACAAATACGCCTGATTGAAAGCGGCACGGCCAATAAATACTATATGGCCGTGCAAAATGTAAGCGACCCCATGCTTGGCACACTCAACTTCAAGGGTGAAGATGCCCCAATCGAACATCCGGCTTTTTGGAGGTGGAACCTCACGGTAGACGGACAATATCTGGCCGTGGACGACAAAGGCAACTTTGTCAAGACAGACAAAGCAGACGACAATGCCGACTGGTACATTGCCCCCACCACAGAATTTGATGTGAAAATGAAAAACGGGGAAGACGGACTATCCTATGCCACGTTGTATCTCCCGTTTGATGTACAGGCATCCGGAAGCAGCAAGATGTATGTAGCTACAGGAAGTGACGATAAGACTATTAAACTGACGGAAGTCGCTGACGGAAAACTGAAAAGCGGAAACGGGGCATTGATAATGAACAGCGAAGGAGCTGATGTGGTGACTTTACAAATCACCTCACGCGCACAAAAGCCATCCGTCAACCTGTTTGAAGGAAGTTACAAAGACCAATACCAGGCATCTGCGGAAAACGAATATTATGTATTGGACTTCACTACGGAAAACGGCATTGGTTTTTATCCTCCGGAAACACCGGTCTTAAAAGCCAACGAAGCGTACCTGCCATACAATGATGCCAACCAAAACGCGGTATTTTTAAGTTTGGACTTTGAGAATTCAGGAAGCGGTATCCATTCCACAACAACAGATACAGCCCCGACATCAAAAGGCCAAATGTTCGACTTGCAAGGACGCCGTATCATGCACAGACCCCAAAAAGGCATATATATAATGGACGGACGCAAATATGTCGTGAAATAAAACTCATTGGACAGCATCCATACAGGGGCACAACAAACAAATACAAGGAGCGTTTGTTGTGCCTCTCTTTATTATGTCCGTAACACAAGACATCCCCATCAAAGAAGCCTGACCCCTCATGAAATAGAATCTCTAAAAAAATACAACATTCCATATTCTAATGGCATTTATTTCCGTACAAACATAACACACTGACTAACAATAAATAAACTAAATAAGAATAGACAAAAATCAATCTCAGGCGAACGAAAAATCAATCTCAGGCAACTGATTTTTCGTTCGCCTGAGATTGATTTTCCATTCAGCGCAGATTGATTTTACCGGCTCCTCCGGCACTTTTTCATGGTAAATAATCCTGATTTTCCATCTACTTGCACTTTATATGGCCAAAAAGTGATACCTTTGCAGCATGGAATGGATTGACAGTTTGTTTTTCGAGCATAGCGCCATACAGGCCATCGTGGTATTGTCATTGGTCACTGCCGCCGGGTTGTGGTTGGGCAAGATGCACGTGTGGGGAATATCCTTGGGAGTCACTTTTGTATTCTTCGTCGGCATTCTGGCCGGGCACCTCGGCATTTCATTGGATGCGACATGCTCAACTATGCCGAAAGTTTCGGACTCGTGCTTTTCGTCTATGCCTTAGGATTGCAGGTAGGCCCCGGTTTTTTCAGTTCCCTGCGGCACGGAGGGGTCAAACTGAATTTGTTGAGCCTCGGAGTAATCTTCATCGGAACGGCCATGACCGTACTTCTAAGCTATGGCCTGTCTATTCCCTTGCCGGACATGGTGGGCGTCCTGTGCGGAGCCACCACGAATACACCGGCACTCGGGGCGGCCCAACAGACCTTGAAGCAGATGGGAGAGCCATCCAGTAGCGCAGCCTTAGGGGCGGCCGTGGCTTATCCGCTCGGTGTCGTGGGAGTCATCCTTGCCATTCTGGTCATCCGGAAAATACTTGCCCGCCCGGCGGATATGGAAGAAAAAGAGACGGAAGACCACAACCATCCGTACATCGCCGCATTCCAGTTGCATAATCCGGGCATTTACCATAAGACCATCAAGGAACTGGCTTTATACAGCCATACGAAATTCGTCATCTCCCGCCTGTGGAGAGACGGAAAGGTAACTATCCCGACCGGCAGCACGGAGTTGTTGGAAAACGACCGGATTCTGGTGGTAACTACGGAAAAAGATATGCCGACCCTGACTCTGCTGTTCGGCGAACAGGAAAACCGGGATTGGAATCAGGAAGATATAGACTGGAACAGCATAGACCGTAACTTAGTGTCGGAACACATCGTAGTGACCCAAGCTGAAATCAACGGCAAGCGTTTGGGTTCATTGCACCTGCGTAACACTTACGACATCAACATCAGCCGCGTGTTGCGTAGCGGCGTACAAATTCTGGCTACTCCCGACCTCATCCTGCAATTAGGCGACCGGCTGACGGTGGTAGGCGAAAAAACGGCCATCAAGCGCGTGGCCGGCATATTGGGCAACTCTGTCTCCACGTTGCGCGAACCCAACCTGGCCGCCATTTTCATCGGCATCGTACTGGGATTGATGTTGGGTTCCGTGCCGCTCAGCATGCCGGGTATCAGCAGTCCGGTAAAAATGGGACTGGCAGGCGGCCCTATTATCGTAGGAATATTGGTAGGATGTTTCGGGCCGCGCCTGCACATGCGTACTTATACGACCCGCAGTGCCAACCTGATGTTGCGCGGTATCGGGTTGTCCCTTTATTTAGCCGGTATCGGCATCGACGCGGGTGCCCATTTCTTCGAGACCGTCGTCCGGCCGGAAGGGGCGATATGGATTGGTTCCGGATTTCTTATCACCGTGGTACCGGTGCTGCTGATGGCCGTGGTAGCCATGCGGATGTGCGGGATGAATTTCGGTTCCACTTGCGGCATGTTGTGCGGCAGCATGGCCAACCCCATGGCTTTGAATTACGTGAACGACAGTTTTCCCGGCAACGACGCTTCCGTCAGTTACGCCACGGTCTATCCGTTGGGGATGTTCATGCGTGTGGTAATCAGTCAGGTGGTGCTGATGTTGTTCTTATAAAAAAACGGCTCACAAGCCGTTTTTGCGAAGCAGTGCCTCGATTTCATGAGCCGACACCGATTCGCGTTCCGCCTTGTCGTAAATATAAAGCAAGTTGATTTCCGTTTCTTCGACAGCCACTACCACCGTGAAAGTGATGACCCTTGCCCCGCCGCTCTTTCCCTTTCCTTTAGAAGCGATACGCATGCGGATTTTACGCAAACCTCCTCCCAAGTCGGTACCGGCGGTAGGATTAGCCAGAATTTCATCACGCAAGGC
>ENA-OQDM01001310-OQDM01001310.1-human-gut-metagenome-genome-assembly--contig:-NODE-1310-length-10248-cov-2.814544_pt1 | contig 10248 bp, 10 predicted proteins | sample MGYA00242772_ERZ504605 | MGnify/ENA primary metagenome ERZ504605 (study PRJEB26092, sample SAMD00036348) | human gut metagenome | host: Homo sapiens | study: EMG produced TPA metagenomics assembly of... | reverse complement strand
CTGACCGCTGCGGCAAAGGCCGCCATGGCCGACCGGCACCCTGCCGGAAGCCGAGCTGCCCCGCCTTCATCGTGGAGATCCCCGCCGACGTGAAGAACGGCGACATCGCCTCCAACCTGGCCATGGCCGGTGCCCGTACCTGGCGCAAGGCCCCCAGAATGATCGCAGAGGCCCTGCTGGCCCACCTGCCCGACCTGACCGACAGCGTGTTTGCCAAGGTCGAGATCGCCGGCCCCGGTTTCATCAACCTGTTCCTGTCCCCGGCTTACTGGGCCGGTGTGGTACTGGGTGCCTGCGCCAACAAGGAGTATGGCCGCACCGACCACGGCAAGGGTGCCAAGTATAATGTGGAGTTCGTTTCCGCCAACCCCACCGGCCCCATGCACATGGGCAATGCCCGCGGCGGCGCTCTGGGCGACTGTCTGGCCGCTGTGCTGGACTGGTCCGGCTACGATGTGACCCGCGAGTTTTACATCAACGATGCCGGCAACCAGATCCAGAAGTTCGGCAAGAGTCTGGCCGTGCGTTACCTGCAGCAGTTCTGCGGCGAGGAAGCCTACCCGCTGCCCGCCGAGTGCTATCAGGGCGGCGACATCAAGGTGCTGGCCGGGGAGTTCGCCGAGATCAACGGCGACCAGTACGTTGCCGCCTGCCAGGGTATGGACGAAGAGACCCTGTTTGCCAGCGATGCTTTCGCACAGCTGAAGGACGCTCTGGTGGCCTATGCCCTGCCCAAGAACATCGCCGCCCTCAAGCGCGACCTGGGCAAGTACCGCATCGACTATGATGTGTGGTTCCATGAGAGCACCCTGCACGAGTCCGGCGCGGTGATGGCCGTGGTGGACAAGCTGCTGGAGCTGGGTGCCTGCTACAAGGCCGAGGACGGTGCCATCATGTACCGCAGCGCGCAGTACGCTGCCAAGTACGGCACCGTCAACAAGAAAAAGACCGAGGACGGCACCGAAGAGGAGGCCAAGGACGAGGTGCTCGTCCGTGCCAACGGCATCCCCACCTACTTTGCTGCCGATATCGCTTACCACTACAACAAGCTGGCCACCCGCGGCTTTGCCAAGGCCATCGACGTGTGGGGTGCCGACCACCACGGCCATGTGGCCCGCATGAAGGGCGCGATGGATGCCATCGGTCTGAACGGCAACGACCTCGATGTTGTCCTGATGCAGATGGTCAACCTGATGCGCGACGGCCAGCCCGTGCGCATGTCCAAGCGTACCGGCAACGCCATCACCCTGACCGACCTGCTGGAAGAGGTGCCCATCGACAGTGCACGCTTCCTGTTCAACATGCACGACGCCGGCAGCGGCATCGACTTTGACCTGGACCAGGCCGTCAAGACCGACAACGACAACCCGGTGTACTATGTGCAGTATGCCCATGCCCGCATCTGCTCCATCCTGAAGAAGATGGAGAGCGAGGGCGTGCAGTTTGCCGGTGCCGAGCAGGTGGACGCTACCCTGCTCACCGAGCCCAGCGAGATGGACCTGATCCGCATGCTGGCAGCCTTCCCGCAGGAGATCGTCATGGCAGCCGAGAAGTACGACCCCAGCCGCATCAACCGCTTTGTCATTGATCTGGCCAGTGCCTTCCACCGTTTCTACGGCAGCTGCCGCATCCAGGGTGCAGACTCTGCCGTGCAGCAGGCCCGTCTGGCTCTGTGCATCGGCGTGAAGAACGTCATCTTCAACGTGCTGACCATGTTCAAGATCACTGTGCCCGAGAAGATGTAAAAAAGCAAAGGGGCTCGCCCTCTCCGTCATTGCTCACGCAATGCCACCTCTCCCAAAGGGAGAGGCCTTGGCAGTACAGATAACTTCCTGGCAACAAAGGCTCTCCCTTTGGGAGAGCTGTCTGCGAAGCAGACTGAGAGGGCGAGCCCATTGCCCGAAAATAGCAACATTTCTGGCTCCCCGACCGGGGAGCTTTTTTGAATCACAGCAAGGAGAACCCATGGAACCTTTGAAAATCGGAAACATCGTTCTGCCCCACAGGGCAGTATTCGGACCAATGGCGGGCTTTACCGATGCGCCCTGCCGCCGCCTGATGGCGCAGCACGGCGCAGGCTTTACGGTCAGCGAAATGGTGTCCAGCCGGGCACTGGTGTACGGCGACCATAAGACGGTCAGCCTGCTGAAGGCAGAACCCAACGGGGCACCCTATGGCGTGCAGATCTTTGGCGAGGTGCCCCAGATCATGGGCGAAGCCACCGCCGCTATGGAACAGTATGAGTTCGACTTTGTGGACATCAACATGGGCTGCCCGGCCCCCAAGATCGTGTCCGGCGGCGCGGGCAGCAAGCTGATGCTGGATCCGGACCGCTGCGGCCGCATCGTGGAGCAGGTGGTGGCCCACACCAGCCGCCCGGTCACGGTCAAGATGCGCAAGGGCTGGGACGCCGACCATGTGAGCCGCCGTGGGAGTGCGCCAAGGCCTGCGAGCAGGCAGGTGCCGCCCTCATTGCGGTACACGCCCGCACCCGTGAGCAGATGTACACCCCGGGCATCGACCCGGAGATCATTGCCCGGGTAAAGCAGGCAGTCCATGTGCCGGTGCTGGGCAACGGCGACATCCATTCGGCCGAGGATGCCGTGGCCATGATGCAGCAGACCGGCTGCGACGGCGTGATGATCGCCCGTGCTGCGCTGGGCGACCCGTGGCTGTTTGAGCGGGTGAATGCCGCCATCGAGGGCACCCCGGAACCCAAGGCCCCCAACCTGCAGGCCCGCATGAATGCCCTGCGCCGTCAGGTGGAAGAGATGGTGGAGCAGAAGGGCGAGTTTGTGGCCATGCCGCAGGCACGTGCCCAGACCATGCACTATATGAAGGGGCTGAAGGGCGCTGCCGCCCTGCGGCGCTACTGCTGCACCCTGACCCATCTGGAAGATCTGGACGAGCTGATCGACGCTGTCTTTGAAGAGCAGCGCAAGGCTGGCCTGGACCCCGATGACGTGCGGGAAGTGCCGTTCCCGTAAAAAATATTATCCGTCCTGCCGGGTCATCTCATCCAGATTCTGGGTGTAGCAGGGCAGGCAGTGGGCCATGAACCAGTCGGCCTCCGGGCAGTGCATGGCTTCCAGCGCGGCTTTCTGCTGGGCCAGTGCCGCGTCAAACTCGTGGTTGCCGCTGCGCTGCTCTTCCAGGCACTTGACCAGGGCGCTCAGCCGGTCGGCAGCCTTGAGCAGCTTGGTTTCCTCTGCCGTGAGCAGCTCTCCGGTGAGGAAGGGCGCGACCTCTTCGGCCAGCTCGTCCGGCAGCATGGCCGTCATGCTGGCCACGCTTTCCCGCTCCATGGCCTTGTAGGCGTCGCGCAGGGTGGCGCTGTGATACTTGACCGGCGTGGGCAGGTCCCCGGTGATGATCTCCGGGGCATCGTGGTACAGCGCCGCTACCGCCACCGTTTTGGGGCGGCAGGGGGTGCCGGTGTACCGCCGCGCGATCAGGCACAGGGTATGGGCCAGCAGGGCAGTGTCGCAGGTGTGCTCACTGAGCGACTCGGCCCGGGTGGAGTGCATCAGGCTCCAGCGGGTGATATACTTCATGCGTGCCAGCAGGGCATTGAACGGATACAGCATGGCGGGGAAACCTCCTTGGATGTGTTTTCTCCACCATACCTGCCGGCAGGCGCTTGTCAAGGGGCAGCGGTGAAGAAACGTCCTTTTTTCGGGCCGACCTGCGTGGTATACTGATAAAAAAGCAGCTTCCGCCCCGGCGGCGGAGAAAGAGGGTCCCATGGAACAATTCGGAATGTCCCGGCAGCTGCGGCTGCCCGGGCAGCAAAAGGATCGGTTCTGGCGGGCGGTGGTGCTGTGTGCGCTCACCGCAGCCGTTTTTTTCCTGCCGTTCTACATCATGGACGGCGGATTTTTCCACTATGCAGGCGACTTCAACAGCCAGCAGATCAGCTTTTACCGGTACATGAACGGCTTTTTGAAGGGGGCAGGCTACCCGGACAGCACCTTTGCCGGGGCACCCCGCAACACCTTCTCCTGGGCAACGGACCTGGGCAGCGGTGCCATGAATGCCTACTCCTTCTACCTGTACGGCTCGCCCTTCTTCTGGTTCTCGCTGCTGTTCCCGCAGCGGTGGCTGCCCTATCTGATGGTGCCGCTGCTGGTGCTCAAGTTCGGCGTGGCAGGCGGCGGTGCGTACCTGTACCTGAAGCGCTACGTCAAGAACTGGGATTACGCCGTGCTGGGTGCCTGCCTGTATGCACTGTCCGGCTTTGCGGTGTACAACGTGTTCTTCAACCACTTTGTGGATGTGGTGGCGCTGTTCCCGTACCTGCTGTGGGCGCTGGACGAGGCCATGTACAACAAGCGTCACGGGCTGTTTGCCTTCTGGGCGGCGGTGAACCTGCTCAACAACTACTTCTTTTTTGCCGGGCAGGTGGTGTTCCTGGCCATCTACTTTGTGTGCAAGCTCACCACCGGCGACTACCGCCTGACCGTGAAGCGGTTTGTGCAGCTGGCGTTTGAAAGCCTGCTGGGTGTGGCCATGGGCTGCCTGCTGCTGGTCCCGGCGGTGCTGAGCCTGCTGCAGAACCCGCGCACCATCGACCTTGCGTCCGGATGGGGCTTTCTGACCTACGGCAAGGTGCAGCAGTATCTGGCCATCCTGCTCAGCTGGGTGATGCCGCCGGATTCTCCCTACCTGACCTCCATCTGGTCGGAAGGCGTCATCAAGTGGACCAGCATGTCGGCCTATCTGCCCCTGTGCAGTCTGGCAGGTGCGCTGGCCTACTGGCGTGCCCGCCATGGCGACAGCAAAAAGCGCATTGTGGCGGTGTGCGCCGTGTGCGCGCTGGTGCCCATCCTGAACAGCGCATTCTACGCTCTCAACTCCAGCTACTATGCCCGCTGGTACTATATGCCGGTGCTCATTCTCGCGGCAATGACCGTGAATGCGCTGGAAGATCACAACACCGATCTGGACACCCCGGCCCGGGCCTTGGCTGGATCATGCTGGCTACGCTGGCCTTTGCACTGGTGCCCGTGCTGGACAACGACACCGGCACCTGGTCTCTGGGTGTGCTCAAGAACCCCGGCCAGTATTTCGTGGTGCTGGGCTTTGGCCTGGGCGGATTGCTGCTCTACCGTCTGATCTGCCAGAAATGGCGGGCAGACAGCCGCTTTGCCCAGCGCATGACGGCGGCGGTGGTGGCCTTTGCCTGCGTGTTCAGTATGGTGCACATCGGCATCGGCAAGTTCGGCCAATGGTACACCGACAGCGATCTTGTGGAGCAGGACAACAACGCCCTGCTGCTGAAGGAGGATCTGCCGGAAGGCGATTACCGCGTGGACACCTACAAGATCCACGACAACATCGGCATGTGGCTGGACAAGAGCTGCCTGCAATATTTCGGCAGCACGGCGGCCCCCAGCATCCTCAGCTTTTACCCGGCTCTGGGCGTCAAGCGGGATGTGCGCAGTGAGCCGGACATCTCCGACTATGCCCTGCGGGGCCTGCTGAGTGTGGAATATCTCATCACCACGCCGGAACAGCAGGCGGACTTTGAGAGCCAGGCCGACGACGGCTGGGCCTATTATGACGAGCGGGACGGTTTTGTGCTGTACAAGAATAAAAATTACGTTCCCATGGGCTTTACCTACGATTACTATGTGACCGAGGAGACCTACGGGCAGGTGAACAAGAACTCCCGTGCCAACCTGCTGATGCGGGCACTGGTGTTCAGCGATGAGGACGCTGCCGTTTACGGCAAGTACCTCGCCGAGCTGCCCACCGAAAAGCAGAGCGAGCTGACCTACGACGCCTATGTGCAGGACTGTGCCGACCGCCGCGCCCAGGCGTGCAGCATGTTCCAGATGAACAATGCCGGCTTCCACGCGGAGATCACGCTGGACAATGCAAACCTCGTGTTCTTCTCGGTGCCCTACGATGACGGCTTCACGGCCTATGTCAATGGGGAGCAGACCGACATTGTGCGGGTGGATGACGGTATGATGGCGGTGCTGTGCCCGGCGGGCACCAGCAGCATCGACTTTGTGTATCAGGCCGACGGCCTTGCCCTGAGCCGCACGGTAACGCTGGCCGCCCTGCCGGTATGGCTGGTGTACACGGCATACTTTGTGTGGCGCAAGCGTAAAAAGAGCAAAGTGTGACTTTGCCGGAAACCTGCAAAAAAATTTTTGCATTGCCTCTTGACTTTACGCAGATAAAGTGTATAATGCAATCAAACCGATGAGGCGGAAGAGAATCTGCACAGCGCATCTGCAGTGAGCCCGGACAGTGCAAACGGGCGAGAGCGGGGCAGAGTTTCGTGGGCCGCCGAGGGCCGGGCAAACGGGAAAGTTCCCCAGTAGCTTGGGACGGAAGCCTCCGTTACAGGGCAGGGGAGTGTTGGCTCTCCGTGAGAGGCTCTGCGTTCACAGCAGGGCAAGCAAGGTGGCACCGCAGAATCGTATTTTACCGATCCTGTCCTTGTGGATAACACACAGGGACAGGGTCGTTTTTCGTTGGAAAGACCCGTCCCGCAAAGGGAGCGGGTCTTTTTTATGCCGCCCGCTCCGGGAAAGGAGTTAACCACTATGAAAACCATGAACATGATCTCCCGCCGCAGCTTCCTGAAGGCCGCTATGGCAGCTTCCGCCGTATCCGCGCTGGCTCTGACCGGCTGCGGCGGCGCAGCGTCTTCCACCGCCAGCACCGCATCCGGTGCAGCCGCTTCCTCCGAGGCCGCTTCCAGCGCCGTGGCCGGTGAGACCTTCAAGGTGGGCATCGTCAACTATGTGGATCATGCTTCCCTCAACCAGATCGTGGCATCCGTGGAGAGCCGTCTGGACGAGCTGGGCAAGGAAAAGGGCGTCACCTTTGACTACGCTGATTACTACGCCAACGCGCAGGCCGACCAGAGCAACCTGAACCAGATCGGCGCCGACCTGGTGGCCGATGGCGTGGACGTGATCGTGGCTGTGGCCACCCCCACCGCCGCCACCATGCTGGCCGCTGTGGAAGATACCGAGATCCCGGTGGTGTACTCCGCCGTCACCGACCCCGCTGCTGCAGGCTTTGACGGCGGTGAGAACATGACCGGCACCTCCGACGCCTGAACACCGCCGCCATCATGAATCTGATCCTTGCCGCAGACCCAGAGATCGACACCATCGGCCTGCTGTATGACCTGAGCCAGGATTCCTCCACGCAGGCCATTGCCGATGCCAAGGCTTTCTGCGACGAAAAGGGCATCCAGTACATTGAAAAGAACGGCACCACCACCGCCGAGGTGCAGATGGCCGCCGAAGCCCTGGTGGCTGCCGGGGTCAAGGCCGTGTTCACCCCCACCGACAACACCATCATGACTGCGGAGCTGTCCATCTACGAGACCTTCACCGAGGCCGGCGTGATGCACTTCACCGGCGCCGACAGCTTTGCCCTGAACGGTGCCTTTGTGGGTTACGGCGTGGATTACGTCCAGCTGGGCGAGGCCACCGCCGACATGGTGGCCGAGATCCTGTGCGATGGCAAGAGTGCCACCGAGATGCCCTACCAGACCTTTGACAACGGCATTGTGACCATCAACACCGAGACCGCCGCCGCCCTGGGCTTTGAGGGTGACAAGCTGGACGCCCTGAAGGAAGCCTTCAAACCCTCCTGCACCGAGATCGTGGAAGTGACCACGGCGGAGAACTTCTCTTAAAGATGCCTTGAACTGAAAAGCAACCTCGCCCTCTCAGTCATTGCTTCGCAATGCCAGCTCTCCCAAAGGGAGAGCCTTTGGCAGAACCGGGAACATGACCGCAATGCCAAGGCCTCTCACGCTGGGAGAGGTGGCACGGCGTGAGCCGTGACGGAGAGGGCGAGGCCGTGTAAAAATAACCGTATTTTAAAGGAGCACACACCATGCTGGCGAGTATCTTTTCGCTCAACGTCATCCAGACCGCGCTGGAGCTTGGCTGTATCTACGCTCTGGTGGCGCTGGCACTGTTTCTGAGCTATTCCATCCTGAACATCGCAGACCTGTCCACTGACGGCTGCTTTACCCTGGGCTGTGCGGTGGCCTGTCAGGTAGCACTGACCGGACACCCCATTCTGGCCCTTGCGGCGGCCATGGCGGCGGGCGTGTGCTCCGGCTTTGTCACTGCGTTTTTGCAGACCCGCCTTGGTGTGGAAAGCATCATGCCGGTATCATCGTCAACACCGGCCTGTACACCATCAATCTGGCGGCCATGGGCTTTTCCTCCACCATGTCGCTGGTCAAGACCGAGACCATCTTCTCGCTGGCCAAAAAGTCGCTGGGCTTTCTGGGCAGCTGGTACAAGCTGGTGCTGGTGGGGGTGATCATCGCCCTGGCCTGCACCGCCATGCTGGGCTTCCTGAGCACCCGGCTGGGCCTGTCCATCCGGGCCACCGGTGACAACACCGCCATGGTGCGGGCCTCCAGCATCAACCCTGCCTTTACCATTACGGTGGGCCTGTGCGTGTCCGGTGCGCTGTGTGCGCTGTCCGGCGGTCTGCTGGCCCAGTACCAGAAGAGCTGTGACATCAACGTGGGCACCGGCATGGTCACCATTGCGTTGGCCTCCCTGATCATCGGCGAGACCCTTGTGGGCAAGCGCACCATGCTGCGCCGCATTCTGGGCGTGGTGTTCGGCAGCTGCCTGTACCGCTTTATCGTGGCTGTGGCCCTGCGCTTCAATGTGCCGGCCGCTGCCATGAAGCTGGTGTCGGCCATCATTGTGGCCGTGGCCATTTCGATGCCAGCCATTCGGGAGCATTTTGCCTTTGAAAAGCGCAAACATGCCGCCCGTGCTCGCCGCGCCACGGCCGTGAAGGAGGGAAAGTAAGATGGAAATGCTGCAGCTGAACGACCTGCATAAGACCTTCAACCCCGGTACCGTGAACGAAAAGGTGGCTCTGAACGGAGTGAGCCTGCGCATGGAAGCCGGGGACTTCGCCACCATCGTGGGTTCCAACGGCGCGGGAAAGTCTACCCTGTTCAATGCCATCACCGGCGGATTCATCGCCGACGAGGGCAGCATCGTGCTGGGCGGGCAGGACATCACCTTTGAGCCGGAGCACCAGCGCAGCAAGGTCATCGGCCACCTGTTCCAGGATCCCCTCAAAGGCACAGCCCCCAATATGACCATTGAGGAAAATCTTGCGCTGGCCTACCTGCGTGCAGGCACCGCGCCTCACGCCATTTTCTCCCGCATCTCCCGCAAGGATAAAGAACTGTTCCGCGAGAAGCTCTCTCTGCTGGACATGGGCCTGGAGGACCGCATGAAACAGCCGGTGGGCCTGCTGTCCGGCGGCCAGCGGCAGGCGCTGACGTTGCTCATGGCTACGCTGGTCACCCCCAAATTGCTGCTGCTGGACGAGCACACCGCCGCTCTGGACCCCGCCACGGCGGAAAAGGTGCTGGAGCTGACCCGGAACATCGTGGCGGAAAAGAAGATCACCTGCCTGATGGTCACTCACAACATGCATCAGGCGCTGGAACTGGGCAACCGCACCCTGATGATGGACGCGGGCCGCGTTGTGTTCGACGTGCAGGGCGAAGAGCGCAGCCGGATGACCGTGGACGACCTGCTGGAAAAGTTCCGCGAGAACGCCGGCAAGACGCTGGACAACGACCGCATCCTGCTGAGCAAGGTGGAAGCAGACAACTGAAAAGAAACTCAAAATGCCTTGTCTGGACCCGAAACCGTGTCAGACAGGGTACTTTTGATACAACAAGGATAAAACGAGATGAAAATAACGATCCGTACCCCACAAATGCAGGATTATGACCGATTTTCTGCTATTATGGATCAGGTGCAGCAGATGCATGTCGAGTGGCGGCCGGATGTCTACAAACCGGCTAGTCCGTTGGTTACAAAAGGGTTGTTTGCTGAGCTCCTGAAAGGGGACAGCTGGTATATTGCCGAGACGGACGGCATCGTTGTTGGTGTTCTGGAAGTCTTCAAGCGCCATGTGGAAGGCCCGGCGCAGGTAACGAAGGATGTTTTGTTCGTCAGTACCATGGCGGTGGAGGAAGCGTACAGGGGCAAAGGCATCGGCCACCAGTTCTTTGAAAAAGTGAAGCAGCTCAAGGCGGAAAAGGGATGTGACACCATCGAGCTGCAGGTGAACGCCAGAAATAAAAAGGCGTATGAGATGTACCGGAACTACGGTTTTACGGAAAAGTCCATCAATATGGAACTGAAATAAGCAACAAAAAGAGCAGAGCGTTCCAGCCAGCTGGCTGGAACGCTCTGCTCTTTTAATGAATATACT
>ENA-OQDM01001309-OQDM01001309.1-human-gut-metagenome-genome-assembly--contig:-NODE-1309-length-10250-cov-6.111429_pt1 | contig 10250 bp, 9 predicted proteins | sample MGYA00242772_ERZ504605 | MGnify/ENA primary metagenome ERZ504605 (study PRJEB26092, sample SAMD00036348) | human gut metagenome | host: Homo sapiens | study: EMG produced TPA metagenomics assembly of... | reverse complement strand
TCTTCTTACCACAGCTGTGGTAAGAAAAGAACAAAGGTGTGGTATGCATAAAACACAGCTGTGGTAAGATTAGCTTTTAGCAAATACGACCTTAGCCGATAGAGATTCTGAAAATAGATACTTGCAGATATGGCAATAAAAATCGTTTGCACTATCTTTGCACCACTCTATAGTTGAATATGCAGAAGGTAGTACAATACATCGAGCGCCACAAGCTCTTCTCGCTGGACGACAAGATACTTGTGGCACTGAGCGGCGGGGCGGACTCCGTGGCGTTGCTGCGCCTGCTCCTCAGCCTGGGATACACATGCGAAGCCGCCCATTGCAACTTCCATCTGCGCGGAGCGGAATCCGACCGCGACGAGCACTTTGTACGCCAGCTCTGCCTGGAGCACCGGGTGACGCTGCACACCGTCCACTTCAACACGGAGCAGGAAGCAAAGGAACGGCATATCTCCATCGAAATGGCTGCAAGGGAATTGCGCTACGCGTGGTTCGAAAAAACAAGGGAAGCATGCAGTGCAGCTGTCATTGCCGTCGCCCACCATCAAGATGACAGTGTAGAGACATTGCTGCTCAATCTGATTCGCGGTACCGGCATCAACGGATTGCGGGGTATACGCCCCCGAAACGGACATATAGTCCGCCCCTTGCTCTGCCTGGACAGAAAGGAAATCGTCGGTTATCTGGAAAGTATCGGGCAAGCCTACGTGACGGACAGCACCAATCTGCAGGACGAATATACCCGCAACAAAATACGCTTGAACCTGCTTCCCATGATGCAGGAGATAAACCCCTCCGTCAAGGAAAGCATCCTCAAAACGGCAGAGCATCTGGACGATGCCGCCTCTATATATAATATAGGTATAGAAGAAGCCAAACTGCGAGTCAAGACACCGGAAGGCATAAGTATCGGCGCCCTGAGGCAAGAAGCGGCACCGGAAACGGTCTTATTTGAAATTCTGCATCCGCTTGGATTCAACGCCGCACAAGTAAGGGACATCTGCCGGACATTGGACGGACAGCCCGGCAAAGTCTTTGCCACCCCCGGCTGGCGTGTCATCAAAGACCGCGGCTCGTTGTTGATAGAACCCGTACAGGAAGCCGTAAAGCCGTTATTGGAAATGAAAGAGCATCCCTATGCACCGGATTTCATGATTCCACGCGACAAAGCTACCGCCTGCTTTGATGCCGACAAACTCCAGCATCCCCTATCACTGCGCCTTTGCAGGCAGGGAGACAGCTTCGTGCCCTTCGGCATGAAAGGCCGGAAGAAGGTAAGCGACTACCTGACCGACCGCAAGTTCTCCCTTCTGCGCAAAGAACGGCAATGGGTGCTTTGCTGCGGAGATGACATCATCTGGCTGGTGGGAGAACGGGTGGACAACCGTTTCAGAATAGACGAAAAAACCCGGAAAGTGTTGGTCGTATCAACCATCGACCAGTAGCCATCACAGAATGATTCTGTCCTCCTTCTGTTTCTTGAAGCAATCGGAAAGCAATACGGCAAACGGCGTGTCATACGTGCGCGCCTTCTGCGGACAGCCTTTCACACAAGCACAACATTTGATGCATTTCTCTGCAACCGTATTGCACTCGTCTCCTTTTATAATGGCTCCTGCAGGACAATGCTTCACGCAATATCCGCAATGCGTACAACGTTCCGCATCCACTTGCGGAGTACGGGGCATAGGCACCCCACTCTTACGCAACTTGACGACTCTGCGCAAAAAGCGGAGCAACGGGAAGAAAGGCTGGCGCGGACGCTGGATACGGGTCACATCCACCCCATACAGTTTCTCCATATCTTCGGCCGCCGCAATTTTAGCACGTATTTTTTCACCAAAAAGCTTTGCATACTCCAAGTCGTCCGCATCCGGACGTCCGGATGCCACCGGATATTTCTCACTGCTATAAGAGTGCTCTCCTACAAACGTAGCACCTGCAATTACCTTGAAGCCCAACTTCGTGACAAAAGCATCCAATTCCACCAAAGCCTTCTCATAGGCCCGGTTGCCGTACACCACCACAACCACGGCAGGTGCACCGTCAGCATGAAGCTCCTTCATCCGCTCCAATGCCAAAGGAGCCACATGACCGCCATATACGGGCACCGTGATGACCGCCAAAGCATGGGAAGGCACCTCCCTTTTACCCGCCGCCTCCAAGGTGAGGTCCACTTTGGAGACAGACGAAATTCCCGTTCCGTGAACAATTGCCTCTCCCACTTGTTTAGAGGTACAAGTAGGTGAAAAAGTTATCAACTGTACTTCATCTATATTCATAAACCAATCCTTCATGTTGTTGTTAATACAGCAAAGATAAAGTTTAAATTTAAAAAAAAGATGATTTGTTTATGAAACCAAAAATATTTATTACCTTTGCACCGTTGAAACATTCTGCGACTTCTTGCTGTGGCAAGAATTGTTTATCAGATTTCCGGTTCAATAATAAATATCCCATATAAATCATATATCACAAGGTAAACTTGCCCAAGTTGCTTCCTACAACAACTGCAACTGTGCACTTATGCCTTTCAATAAAAGTAAATTTTAAACCATTCACATATATACTGTATGTATAACATCATTCAACTGAACGACAAAAATTTGTCGGAACTACAAACTATTGCCCAAGAACTGGGTATAAAAAAAACAGACTCACTCAAAAAAGAAGAACTTGTTTACAAGATACTTGACGAACAAGCTATCGCAGGCGCTACCAAGAAAGTTGCCGCCGACAAGCTGAAGGAAGAGCGTAAAGGGGAAAAGCAAAAACGCTCGCGCGTCACTGTAAAGACCGTAAAAAAGGAAGGTGCCGACAAAGTGTTCTCAGCCAATAAAAACGGAAACCTCACCAAAGCCAAAACAGAGGAAGCACCGGCTGCGAAAGAACAACCCAAAACTGTGGAAGCACCCCAAGAACCGACCATAGAAGCTGCAACGCCGGCGCCAGCCAAAGAAGCCGCCGTACCCAAACGCAAACCGGGACGCCCCCGCAAGGTAAAGGAAGAGACTGCTGCACCCCAAGCAACGGAAACCCCGAGGTTGCCGAACCGGAATTGAACTTCGAGGCTAAAGCTCCGAAAACAGAACCTCAGGCAGAAGCCAAAGCAGAAAAGAATATCGTACCGGACGAAAGCCCTATCCTGGCCGAAGCGGCAGATGACTTCATCCCCATTGAAGACCTCCCTACGGAAAAAATAGAATTGCCATCCGAACTTATCGGCAAATTCGAAGCGACCAAAGCGGAAACTCCCGCCACTCCCACTCCTGCCGCTGCCCCAGCCGAACCGCAACAGCCACAACGCCCGCGCCTCCGCGCCCGCGACAACAACAACCCATACAATAACAACAACAATAACAACCGCAACGGTGGCTATAACCAACAGCGCCCCGTGCAGCAGCGCCCTGCACAACCGTATAACAACGGAGAGAACTATCCCGCCGCTCCGGAACGCAAACCCGTAATAGAACGCGAGAAGACGTACGAATTCGATGACATCCTCACCGGAACCGGTGTACTGGAAATCATGCAGGATGGCTACGGCTTCCTCCGTTCCTCCGATTACAACTATTTGTCCTCACCGGACGATATTTACGTATCACAATCACAAATCAAATTGTTCGGCCTGAAAACCGGTGATGTGGTAGAAGGCGTAATCCGTCCCCCGAAAGAAGGCGAAAAGTACTTCCCGCTGGTAAAAGTATCCAAAATAAACGGACGTGACCCGGCTTTCGTACGCGACCGCGTACCGTTCGAGCACCTCACCCCCCTCTTCCCGGACGAGAAGTTCAAGCTTTGCAAAGGTGGATACTCCGACTCTATGTCGGCCCGTGTCGTAGACTTGTTTGCCCCCATCGGTAAGGGCCAGCGTGCCTTGATTGTGGCACAGCCCAAAACCGGTAAGACCATCTTGATGAAAGACATTGCCAACGCCATTGCCGCCAATCATCCGGAAGTCTACATGATTATGCTGCTCATCGACGAACGCCCGGAGGAAGTTACCGACATGGCGCGTACCGTCAATGCGGAAGTAATCGCCTCTACCTTCGACGAACCGGCAGAACGCCACGTGAAGATTGCCGGCATCGTCCTTGAAAAAGCAAAACGCATGGTGGAATGCGGACACGATGTTGTCATCTTCCTCGACTCCATCACCCGCCTGGCACGTGCCTACAACACCGTATCCCCGGCTTCCGGCAAAGTGCTTTCCGGTGGTGTGGATGCCAACGCATTGCATAAGCCCAAACGCTTCTTCGGTGCAGCACGTAACATCGAGGGCGGCGGTTCACTGACCATCCTTGCCACTGCCTTGATTGACACTGGCTCAAAGATGGACGAGGTTATCTTCGAAGAATTCAAGGGTACGGGTAATATGGAGTTGCAGCTCGACCGCAACTTGTCCAACAAGCGTATCTTCCCGGCTGTCAACATCGTTGCCTCCAGCACCCGCCGCGACGACCTGCTGCAAGACAAGCAGACACTGGACCGCATGTGGATTCTCCGCAAGTACCTTGCCGACATGAATCCGATAGAAGCCATGGACTTCGTAAAAGACCGTCTGGAGAAGACCAAAGACAACGACGAATTCCTGATGAGCATGAACAGTTAACAGCAACTGCATACAGATATTGTACAAAAGCTTCCATTTACGTTCATAAACATAGGTGGAAGCTTTTTTTATATCCGTTTTTTCATACATTTGCCACCATACAATAACCTTGAACAAATAAAATCCAAATCTGATGAAAACGATTCACTCTTTTATGGGAATGGCATTGTGCAGCTTTCCGGTAATGGCACAGCAATCGCCCAATTTTCTTATTATCCAATGCGACCATCTGACCCAGCGGGTAGTAGGCGCATACGGTGCCGACCCCAGCTGCACTCCACCTATAGACCGAATTGCCTCCCAAGGTGTAACATTTGCCAACGCATACGTGGGATGCCCCCTCAGCCAACCGTCACGCGCTGCCTTATGGAGCGGACTGATGCCGCATCAAACCAATGTACGTTCCAACTCGGCCGAACACATCAATCCTCCGCTGCCCGACAGCATTCCGACCCTGGGAAGCCTCTTCACCGCCAACGGTTATGAGGCCGTCCACTTTGGCAAAACCCATGACATGGGTTCCCTAAGGGGATTCCGCCACAAGGAACCGGTTGCCAAGCCCTTCACCGACCCCGAATTTCCCGTCAACAATGACAGCTTTCTGGATGTAGGAACCTGCGAGGATGCCGTGGCCTATCTCAGCAATCCACCGCAAGAACCTTTCATCTGCATAGCCGATTTCCAAAACCCGCACAATATCTGCGGATATGTAGGCGAAAATAAAGGGGAGCACATAGATAGCCCCATCAGTACCCCACTCCCGCTACTACCCGAAAACTTTGAAGTGGAAGACTGGGAAAAACTTCCGTTGCCCATTCAGTACATCTGCTGCAGCCACCGGAGGATGATGCAAGCCGCCCACTGGAACGAGGACAATTACCGGCACTACGTCGCCGCCTTCCAGCATTACACGCGGATAGTGGCCAGACAGATAGAGAGTGTACTGGAAGCCCTCTACTCCACTCCCGCCGGCAAAAATACAATTGTCATTGTACTGGCAGACCACGGAGACGGAATGGGGTCACACCGCATGGTAACCAAGCAGGTCAGCTTTTACGAAGAAATGACAAATGTGCCCTTCATCATAGCCGGTCCCGGTATTCATCCCCGTCAAAAACCGGTGGAAGATTTACTGACCCAACCCACTATCGACCTGCTGCCCACTCTCTGTGAACTGGCAGGCATTCCGGTGCCTTCCTCCAAGCCCGGCATCAGCCTTGCCCCTTTCCTGAAAGGCGAGAAGCAAAAGAGACAGCACCCCTATGCAGCCTCCGAATGGCACAGTGAATACGAAGTGACCGTCAGCCCGGGACGGATGATACGCAGTCCCAGATACAAATACACACACTATCTGGAAGGCAACGGGGAAGAACTGTATGATATGCTGAAGGATAAAGGAGAAAGACGAAACCTTGCCCATGACCCCAAATACTCAAAGATTCTGGCCGAGCACCGGGCACTGCTGGACGACTACATCCGCCGCACACAGGACGACTACCGAAGCCTGAAAGTTGAAGCCGACAAGAGATGGCGCAGCCACGCACCGGGATATCCCAACCACGAAGGACCCTGCGCCAGAGACATTATCAATAGAAAGTAAGCAAAAAGAACTAAAAAAAACAGAATAATATAGATGATTATCAGTGCCTTGACCGGCACTTCCATTCTTTTCGCCCATCCCGCTGCAAGTCTTCAATAATATTCTGCTTCAAAAGAAGGCAGTTAAAGGGATTTTTTGTACTTTTGCGCCTCAATAAGAGTAATTTGTAATTTAGTAATTGTAATTAGATACTATGTTCGATAATTTAAGCGAGAGACTTGAAAGGTCGTTTAAAATTTTGAAAGGTGAGGGCAAAATCACCGAAATCAATGTTGCGGAAACCCTGAAAGACGTACGTAAGGCACTTTTGGATGCCGACGTGAACTATAAGGTAGCCAAAAACTTCACCGATACCGTTAAGGAAAAAGCCTTGGGACAAAACGTGCTGACAGCCGTTAAGCCCAGCCAGCTGATGGTAAAAATCGTACACGATGAACTGACCCAGCTCATGGGCGGCGAGACTTCTGAAATAAACCTCGACTCCAAGCCTGCCATTATCCTAATGTCCGGTTTGCAAGGCTCCGGTAAAACAACTTTCTCCGGAAAGCTGGCCCGCATGCTGAAGAGCAAGAAGAACAAAAAGCCGTTATTGGTGGCTTGTGACGTGTACCGTCCTGCCGCTATCGAGCAGTTGCGTGTACTGGCTGAACAGATTGACGTACCGATGTACTCGGAACCGGACAGCAAAAATCCGGTAGCCATTGCCCAAAATGCCATCCAAGAAGCCAAAGCCAAAGGTTACGACCTTGTAATTGTCGATACAGCCGGTCGTCTGGCAGTGGATGAGGAGATGATGAACGAGATTGCCGCCATCAAGAAGGCCATCAATCCGGACGAGATTCTGTTCGTAGTGGATTCAATGACCGGTCAGGATGCAGTGAATACCGCTAAGGAATTCAACGAACGGCTCGACTTCAATGGTGTAGTATTGACCAAACTGGATGGTGATACCCGCGGTGGTGCCGCCCTTTCTATCCGTTCGGTGGTAAACAAGCCCATCAAGTTTGTAGGTACCGGTGAAAAGCTGGATGCCATCGACCAGTTCCATCCCTCACGTATGGCCGACCGTATTCTCGGTATGGGTGACATCGTATCTTTGGTGGAACGTGCGCAGGAACAATATGACGAGGAAGAAGCCAAACGCCTGCAAAAGAAGATTGCCAAGAACCAGTTCGACTTCAACGACTTCCTGAGCCAGATTGCACAAATCAAGAAAATGGGTAACTTGAAGGAACTTGCCTCCATGATACCGGGCGTAGGCAAAGCCATCAAGGATATAGACATTGACGACAATGCCTTCAAGAGCATTGAAGCCATCATCTACTCCATGACTCCGGAAGAACGCAGCAATCCGGCCATTCTGAACGGTTCACGCCGCCAGCGCATTGCCAAAGGTAGCGGTACGAATATTCAGGAAGTAAACCGCCTGCTGAAACAGTTTGACCAGACCCGCAAGATGATGAAGATGGTCACTGGCAGCAAGATGGGTAAGATGATGCCGAAACTTAAAAGATAAGATAACAGCCTATGACACTGATTGATGGAAAAGCAATTTCAGAGCAAGTAAAGCAAGAGATTGCAGCAGAAGTAGCCGAAATAGTGGCTCGTGGGGGTAAACGCCCGCATCTGGCCGCCATTCTTGTAGGACACGATGGAGGTAGCGAAACCTACGTTGCCGCCAAAGTAAAAGCATGCGAAGTTTGCGGATTCAAGTCCTCACTTATCCGTTACGAGGCAGACGTTACCGAAAAGGAACTGCTCGCCAAGGTACGCGAATTGAACGAGGATGCGGATGTGGACGGTTTCATCGTACAGCTTCCCTTGCCCAAGCATATCTCCGAGCAGAAAGTGATTGAAACCATCGACTACCGCAAGGATGTGGACGGCTTTCATCCCATCAACGTGGGACGGATGTCCATTGGCCTTCCCTGCTATGTATCCGCTACTCCCAACGGTATCCTCGAACTGCTGAAGCGCTATCAGATAGAGACTTCAGGCAAGAAATGCGTGGTATTGGGACGCAGTAACATTGTCGGCAAACCCATGGCTGCCCTGATGATGCAGAAGGCTTATCCCGGCGATGCCACAGTGACCGTATGCCACAGCCGCAGCAAAGACCTGGTAAAGGAATGCCAGGAAGCGGACATCATCATTGCTGCGTTGGGACAACCGAACTTTGTTAAGGCGGAAATGGTCAAGGAAGGCGCTGTCGTTATTGATGTAGGTACTACCCGTGTGCCCGATACCTCCAAGAAATCCGGATTCAAGTTGACCGGTGATGTGAAATTCGACGAAGTAGCTCCCAAATGTTCATTCATTACCCCCGTACCGGGAGGCGTAGGTCCCATGACCATCGTTTCCCTTATGAAGAATACATTGCTCGCCGGCAAGAAAGCAATCTACCAATAACAAGGCGATGAAAACGCTCGCCGTCTTCATTGTTGTCCTACTGTATAGCGTAACCCTTTCCTCGCAGGAAAGGATTACGCTATTATTTGTCGGCGACCTGATGCAGCACCAGGCACAAATAGACGCTGCACATGTATCTGAAGGAAAATATGACTACTCCTCCTGCTTCTCCCTCATAAAAGAGCAAATATCCCAGGCAGACCTCGCCATAGGAAATCTGGAAGTCACATTGGGGGGCAGGCCCTATCGGGGCTATCCTATGTTCAGCGCCCCCGATGAATATCTTCAGGCCATAAAGGACGCCGGATTCGATATTTTACTGACAGCCAACAACCACTGTCTGGACCGTGGAAAAAAGGGAATGGAGCGTACCATACAATTGCTTGACTCCTCCGGTATTCGTTACGCAGGCACCTACAAGAATCTGTCGGAGCGCAGGCAACGCTATCCCCTGTTCATCAACAGAAACGGCTTTCGCATTGCCCTACTCAACTATACTTACGGCACCAATGGTATCAAGGCTACCTCTCCCAATATCGTAAACTATATTGATAAGAATACCATCCTGCAAGATATCCAAAGTGCCAAGCACGCCAACCGGATGCCATTATTGCCTGCATGCATTGGGGAGAGGAATATCAGTCCCTTCCCAACCGTGAGCAACGCGAACTGGCCAACTGGTTGCTCCAACAAGGCGTAACACATATTATCGGTTCACACCCTCACGTCATTCAACCGATGGAACTACGTACCAACGGTACCGAACAGCACATCATAGTCTACTCCTTGGGAAACTTCATTTCCAATATGAGCAAGGCTAACACTGACGGCGGCCTCATCTTCACTTTGCAGTTGGAGAAACATCCTCTCCCCCAACCCATCCGTCCCTCTTACACCGGTCAGAGTCAGACGCCCCTGCCAGACTCCAATCCTCTGCCTTTTCCATACTGTCGTGTTTCCTATTGTGGATATAATCTGGTCTGGACCGGCCGGCCGGAACTTACTAAAGAAAAAAATTACATTCTTTATCCTGCCAGTTTTCCTACAGAACATTTAACGCCGGAAGCTCGTAAACACCTGGAAATCTTTGTCAAAAGCTCTCGAAAGCTGCTCCAGCAGCACAATATAGGTATCTACGAGAAGAAAAAATAATGCAGAAATCTCAAAAAATTTCGTCTCATTCTTTGCAATATTAAAGATTATCCCTATCTTTGCACCGCATTTAAGAAATGCACTAACATGGTGGCTGTAGTTCAGTTGGTTAGAGCGTCAGATTGTGGTTCTGAATGTCGTGGGTTCGAGTCCCATCTGCCACCCGCAAAGAAGAGGAAATTCGAAAGAATATTCCTCTTTTTTTGTTATTGTCCAAACAATCCCCCAAAGGGAGGCAACGTGGAATCAATGTAAAAAAGGGTCAACGTAACAATCTGAGGTATTTTATATTTAAGCATATAATTTAGCAAGTCTATATAAGAAAAAAGCTCTATCTCTTACTCCTCTGAACTGTGCTCTAAATGCTTTGATTTTTAGCATTGAATGACTCTGCTGCGGCATTGGTTGCCCTCCTTTCAAAAAAAATGATTATATTCAGATAATGTGTTTGTATAGAACGTGCGACCCTTCCAA
>ENA-OQDM01001308-OQDM01001308.1-human-gut-metagenome-genome-assembly--contig:-NODE-1308-length-10252-cov-1.004741_pt1 | contig 10252 bp, 10 predicted proteins | sample MGYA00242772_ERZ504605 | MGnify/ENA primary metagenome ERZ504605 (study PRJEB26092, sample SAMD00036348) | human gut metagenome | host: Homo sapiens | study: EMG produced TPA metagenomics assembly of... | reverse complement strand
CCGAGTTTTTTTTATTTTGCATTAAAATCACTTCATAGACTAAGATATTTATTGTGATTTGTTTATTATACTTTCATTGAATAGTTGCAACGTATACTTTCAATATAAATTTATATTGGATGATAATTAAGAGATAATTCTCAAAAAGCTAATAGACTGAACTATGACAGAACTTTTGTATAAAAGTGAATTGTTCCACAATAGTCAATCTTATGCATTGACATTCTTCACCTCCACTTTCAATAGAAAAGATACTATTGGAAGAACTTATGAATCTTTGCTTAATGTTATATGCCCGGCATATAATGGTAACATAGTTACATTTGAATGGATAATAGTAGATGACGGTTCCACTGATGGTACAATTGAATTGGGAAAGAAATGGTGTGAAGAAAACAAGTTGCCCATCAGATATTTTCGCCAAGAGAACCAAGGGAAGCACGTGGCAATGAATTTTGTCATCCAGCAAGCGCGTGGAAAATATTGGTTGACAATAGATAGCGACGATAGTATTTTACCGAATGCGTTGGAAATATTTTTCAAAACATGGGAAGAAATAAAAGACGATGGTAGCTTTTGTGCTGTTGCGGCCCGATGTAAGGACGAAAGCGGGGAAAATTTGTAGGCAATCTATTACCACACTCGCCGTTGGATGTAAATGCCATTGATTTGAGATTGAAGTATCGTATAAAAGGTGAAATGCTGGAAATGTATAAAATTGACGTTTTGAAACAATATAGATTTCCGACATACGACCCTCGTATGCGTTTCTGTCCAGAAAACATAGTATGGTTTGAAATGGCAAGGAAATACAAAATGCGCGTGATAGACGAAGCGGTAAGAGTGTATTATCACGATGCGGTCAATTCATTGATGGTTGTTAAAAACGTAAGACGATCAGTCTCTAACTATTATATGTGGCTCTACTATCTGAACAATTTAAGCAGATATGTAATTTATAATCCGATATTCATCTTAAAGGCATATGTCGGAGTTAGTATGGACGGATTTTTAAGTGGAAAGAAGGCATCTAGCATTTTGTATTCATGTGATTCAATAATAAAGAAGTTGTTTGTATTTTGCCTGATGCCATTAGGTTATATCTTAAATAAAATTAATATTAAATAATATGATACAAACTAAAGCTGAACTTGTAGAATGCATAAACGAAGACAAAAGCCGGAATGTTGTTAATTGCTCAAAACCATATCTTTTACTTGAGCCGTTGCTAGCTCTTTTCGGTGTTGTCCGTGAGAGCTACTATGTCCGAAAATATCTACGGACGTTGCGATGCTTCGAATATTTCACAAACATTAATAGACGGGGCGCAAGCTCTATTATACAATGAAGTCATAAAGATGGGATAAAGTCTGTCTTGCAATTTGTAAGTAGCCATTTTGGTGGCACTAAACGACTATATTGTAACCCGAAACGGGGCGTATTTGAAGTCAAATGGTACGTTTAAGGAATCCGACAGCCTTGTCTAAAAACTGTAAGTGAAACTTATCTCTCTACTTGCAGTCGATGAGAATATGACGGAAGAAACCAACAGATAGTAAATCCGTTATTTTGTAAGTTCTGGAAACAATGTCGGACGGATTAAATACGAATGTTCAGATTGTTAAAAATCCAATGCTTCTGTTTCAATTCGCATATTGAAACATTCAATTGATATTTAATATTTACCAGATGAAAGTCCTACTTATTGACGTTTACAATTTCAACAAGGGCGGGGCGGAGACAGTGTGCTTCAATACCGGCAGACTGCTTGAGGAACACGGCCACAAGGTGGTTTACTTCACGTTGAAGTGGAAAGACAACTGCCCGTCGCTTTACAGCAATTATTTCCCTGAATCGAAAGAGACACGGCAAGGCTCGCTTAGGCAAATGAAGAACTTGGTGAACTATTTTTATCATTTCGAGGCGGCAAAGAATATTGAACAACTGATAAAAGACGAGCGTCCGGACATCGCCCATATTCATTTAATGTGGGGGCAGATTACGCCGTCGATATTGCCTGTGCTTAGGAAATACAGCGTACCTGTGCTTTTCACTGTTCACGATTACCGAATCGTCTGCCCGGCTTATACGTTCCGAGATGGTAATGGCAGAATATGCGAGGCGTGTCAAGGCAAGCATTTCTACAAGTGCTTCACCCATACGTGCTGCAAGGGAAGCAAGCTGATGAGTGCGGTTATGGCGGCTGAACAATACTTCCGCAACGCATTCTTCAATCCTGCAAAGTATATCGATGGTTTCATCTATGTCAGCAACTTTGCAAGGTACATCCAAGAGAAATACATGCCTGCGTTGAAAGCAAAGCCTAACATCACGCTTTACAACTTCTCAACATCGATAGCCAGTGAGCCAAAGACGATGCCGATAAACAAATATTTTCTGTTTTTGGCCGCTTGTCATACGAAAAAGGCGTGATGACACTGCTCAAAGCGTTCAAGGATTCTCCGCAATGTCGACTGAAAGTTGTCGGCACTGGCCCAAAGGAAAAAGAGCTTAAGGCGTTTGTAAATGTGAACGGAATGAAGAATGTGACGTTCCTCGGTTATAAAACAGGCAAGGAACTGACAGACTTGGTAAGCAATGCTTACTTTGTAATAATTCCTTCGGAGTGGTACGAGAACAATCCGATGACAATAATCGAGGCTTATTCGGTAGGTACACCTGTAATCGGGGCACGCATCGGCGGAATACCAGAGATTGTCGTGAACGGTCAGACAGGTTTTCTGTTCGAGAGCGGCAACGTCGAAAACCTTAGTAATACCGTTTTGAAAGCTGATGCCATCAATGAAAAAACATATAAAGAGTTTAGTTGTGACACAATCAACTTTGCAAACAAAAATTTGAGCAAAGACAGCTATTGGAAAAAGCTGATAGCTTTTTATGGCAGGTTTGTCCAAACAAATTAAGCAAAGAATTTCATTTAATTCTTTTTCCCCTGGCAATAAGCATAAGGCAGACAATATGGATGAAATTACAATCTATACATATAAAATATATTCTTTTATGTTTGTCAGAATTCGTTGCATAGGTCTTGCCTGTCATTCGATATAAAGATAAGCATAACCCCCTTAAATTATAAGACATTCATGGAAATTGTTGTTACAGGTACCCGTGGCATCCCATACATTATGGGCGGCGTGGAAACACATTGCGAGGAGCTGTTTCCGAGAATCGTGAAAAGAGGTTTTGACGTTACAGTGATACGCAGAACTAATTATGTACAGGATGACCTGACGGTATGGAATGGCGTGAAGTTGGTGGACATAGAAAGTCCGAAGAAAAAGTCGTTCGAGGCGATTATCCATACGTTCCGTGCCATCAACAAGGCGAAACGGCTTGGGGCTGACATACTGCACATTCATGCTATAGGCCCAGCCCTGCTTGTTCCATACGCAAAGATACTTGGAATGAAGGTTGTTTTCACCCATCATGGGACAGACTACGACCGTGACAAGTGGGGCTTTGCTGCAAAGACGATGCTAAAGCTCGGTGAACGTATGGGGTGTATGTTTGCTGACGACGTGATTGTGATTTCCGACGTGATACGTAATCTCATAAAGCGGAAATATGGAAGAACGCAGCGCGTACACCTTATATATAATGGTGTGTCACAACCGGAAATCTGTGATTATCCTGAATATTTCCAAGAATTGGGTATAGAAAAAGGAAAGTTCATTTTGGGTATGTGCCGCTTTGTCCCAGAGAAGAATCTGCACCACCTGATAGAGGCATTCGTTAAATTGAAGAGTGAAAAATTAAAAGGGAAGAATTCTTGTTCTGAGATAAAATTAGTTTTAGCAGGTGATACGGACTTTGAGGACGACTATTCACGGGGGCTGAAAGAGATGGCAAAGAAAAACGGTGTTGTATTGACAGGGTTTATCAAGGGACGTAGGCTGCATTCTTTGTTGACGAACTGCCTATGTTATTGCCTGCCGTCGAGCCACGAGGGGTTGCCCATAGCCCTACTCGAAGCTATGAGTTACGGTGTGAAAGTTATCGTTAGTGATATTCCGGCCAACCTTGAAATTTGTCTGCCAAAAGAAGATTATTTTCCCGTCGGTGATGTTGATGCATTAGCGATAAACTGGCAAAAGTCATAGAACAGCCATTAGAACGCATAACGTATGATATGCAAAAATATGATTGGGGAAAAATAGCCGATCAAGTGGGCGATATTTATCGTAAAGCAAAAGCTGTTTACCAATGAGGGTATGAAAAACAAGGTTCATCCGCGAAATTGTCAAGGAACGAAGGGATTACGAGAATTTTTTTGCTTATGACAATCGGAATCAATACTAACTACATTACGTTCCATGTTACATTTATTTGCACGAATAATTGATGTAAAATTACATTTTTACGCACGAGTAAACAAACGGTTCTTGCATTTTCTGCACGAATGTATTCTATTGAAGAATGACAGGCCGATTCCGTCAGTTGTTTATACCCTATATGCTCCGTCCTTACCAACAAAACATCAAACACAATTTGTTCGAAGCTTGGCGGCAATACCCGTCCGTGATGGTGCAGATGCCCACTGGAACGGGCAAGACACACTTGCTCGCTTCGGTCATATCCGACCGGATGATGGCTGATGATACAGCAAGCGTTTGGATTGTTGCGCACCGCCGCGAGTTGGTGGAGCAGATAGAGGAGACGGTCGCACGATACGGTATATCTAAAGATGACGGAAGGGTGAAGGTGATGTCCATCCAGTGGCTGTCAAAGCATTGGGAGGACGTGAAGGACGAAAGGCCGGGTTTGATAGTGATAGATGAAGCGCACCATGCGCTTGCCGGGACTTACAGGGAACTGTGGCTGCGCTATCCGAATGCTAAGAAACTCGGTACGACCGCTACGCCCTGCCGGTTGAATCGCAAAGGGTTCACTGACTTATTTGACACGCTTATAACATCGGATAGCATAGCGGACTTTATCCGGCAAGGATGGCTTTCCACCTTTGATTATGTATCCATACGTCCGGACAGCGAAGAGCAACGGTTAATAAACGGGCTGGAAAGACGGGGAGCGGACGGAGATTTTCAGGTGAAGGAGATGGACACCGTGCTGAACAGGCGACCAAGTATCGAAAGGCTGTATGGGAGCGTAAGGCAATATGCCGATGGCAAGAAAGGCATCGTGTACGCCATCAGCATCAGTCACGCACGGAATATCGCCGGATATTACAATCAATACGGGATGAACACCGTCGCCATTGACAGCAAGACACCCGCAAACGAACGGAAACGGCTTGTCGAAAACTTCAGGCAGGGCAAGATACAGGTTCTTGTCAATGTGGACATATTCAGCGAGGGCTTTGACTGCCCTGACGTAGAGTTTATCCAGTTGGCACGGCCGACACTGTCGTTGCCCAAATACTTGCAACAGGTGGGGCGCGGACTGCGCAAAACGGAAGGCAAGGAGAGCTGCATGATAATCGACAACGTGGGGCTTTGATCGCTTGTTCGGTCTGCCGACGGCCCACCGGGACTGGCAGGCGATGTTCGAGGGACGGCTTTCCGGAAAAGGTTATCCAAGCACAAATAACGAGGCCGGTGGCCTATATGGCTGTATCGCAAGGAACAGATAAAGATAAAACAGCAGAAACAGACGGACAACTGGAAATCATCGTGTCGCACGGACAGTTGTTGGATTACCTGCAAAGCGGCAAATCTTTGCCGGAGAACGATTTGCTACAACCCGAAAAGCTGAGACCGTTCAAGGACAGGACAAGCGGCCTGTACGGCTTGAAGCGCGGCAATAAGATAACGTCCACGGCACGATACCATAACGTCCTTGACACGGCTGAAGGGCTTGCCTCCGTGTGTTTTGACAACGGGCAAGCGGGCATCGTGGACGAATCCGGCAACGTCAGGATGCGGTTGGGACGTTGCCGAAGCGCAAAATTCATGAAAGGCAATATCCTTGCACTTACGGGCAATAACGGTCGGAAAACATACATGGATTTGTTCAGCGGCCAAATATACAATAAGCAGCCGAGGATACGGCAGTTCGGACCTGTACAAATGCTTGAAGCGGACGGTATGTATTACAGCCGGACAAAGGAACAGTATAAAATCAGGAAAGTCTCCGGATGTCATATTTTCCATGCCACAAGTTCCTGTCTTCTTGTCTATGATTATTATGCCGCTCCCGTATGCCGTCAAGTCAACGAAGACGATGCCCGTTGGGGGCATGACTGCGTGTGCCTGCTTGCAAATGACTATGACACCTATTACCGTTATTGCGGCATGCTGTCTGGCGGAAGCATTGTCATCGTGGACAATGTCGGCAAGTATTACATTGTGGAGGAAGGCAGGGGCAAGAAATACATCGCTTGTGAAAATCCCAAGACGGCGGACGAGAATTTTGACGTGGTGATACCTCGCTTGAAAGCCGAAGCGGCAAGACGGGCGAATATGATGGTGGCCGAGGAACGGCGGACAAACGAACGGAAGCGCATGGCACGTTTGGAAATGATGAAAACTGCCGTACCGTTCAAGTCCGGCATGAGATGGGGATTGAGGCAGGGGGATAAAGTGGTAGTCCCTCCTGTTTACAGGAACATCCAGTCCCCCGTCGGCTACTATTGTGCCGTTGAGGTCAGTCCGTGCCGGTGGGGCATCATCATGCTGGATGGAAAAGTCGTGGTGGAGGCCGGCTACTCAAAGGTGGTGATAAATGGTGACGGAACTGCAAGGCTGACCGTCTTTCCGGGAAAAGAGAAAGTCGTTGAATTAGGCACCTGACAAGGCCGGCAATATCCGCATATAAACAATCATACACAAAAATGCCGCAAACTGTCTTCCGAATAGTTTTGGACAGTTTGCGGCATTTTTAGTTTTCCATAGCTTTTGGAGGGGAGCTGATAGACTGGTCCACAATCCTTGGCATCCATTTGGTGTTTATGAGGAAATATATTAAATATTATGAATTTCTCATTTTTACTATTGTATATATCGAATTTTTTTCATATTTTACGCGAAAAAGTGAATGTATTTTATTCTTTGTTGACTTTGTGAAGTTGAAGTGAAAATTTTAATTGGGAATGAAGATATGAAAAGGATTTTACTTTTAGTCAATATGACCTTGGGATTGGGGACTTTGGTAAACCATGCCGCTGCCAATATAACGCATGACGAGAAGCCCGGTTATTATAGTGATAACCGTACGGACTTGGAATTTAATGGGAATACGTGTGGAGTCATGGTAAACGGCTTTTTTGTGAAAAGTGACATTGGAATTGATTTCCGTTCCGTGGAACATCTTTACCAGAGACCACCCGTACCCTTTACCATAAAAGGAGTGGGGGGAAAACGGATTGGACTCTATTGTAGTAGAGGCTGTTCCGAGTGAAAAGAATCCGGTAGTTATAAATGGAGTTCCATATTCAGATATTGTAAATTATGTACAAGAAAAGAAGGCTGAATGGGTTACTTTGGAGGGTATAAAGAAACAGTATTTCCCGAGGTTACAGGAAAGTGCTTGTATATGGTTAATAAATACTTTATCACAAAGGATTGGGAGTCTTATAGATTGGATAAGAATTTCATATTGAAAGTGGAGGCATTGCCCTCTTCAGAATGTGAAATTTTTGAAGGCCAATCTCCCTTTACCATTATTAGGGTTTTTACGGACGTGATATCTAACCACAACTCTGGACGCATCGGGTGATTTTATGGATTAAATTGGAGTAAGATATATATAAAAAATAATGGGTTATGAAAAATAGTTTTTTCCCTTGTGGCATCATTATTGGTGTTTTCTTTTGTTGGCTTCCGTCTTATTGTGTTGCCGGGGATACAGCTTCCTCCGACATGTGTAGATTCAAATACGGATCAAAATGGATTCTTGAATGAATTGTCCACCGAGGACTTTAACAAGAGTACTATCGGGGCCTTAGTGGATGGAGTGTTTGTGAAGAGCCTGATAGGAGTGAATATGGACTCTTTGCGTACGTTCAATGTTGTGAGTGATGGTCCTTTGACTATAAAAGGGATAAAGACGGAAAATGATTCGATTGTGGTGACGCAAAAGGATTTCCATAAGAATCCGGTACGGATTAATGGCGTGGACTATACCCGTTTTGCTTGCACTTCGTTTGGAAAGAAAGTGGAGCTCCTTTCTTTGGATGACATACGAAAGAAATATTTTCCTCAGATGGGGAACACGCCTTGCATGTATATGGTCAACAAGTTTTTCCTGATGAATGATTTGTCTTCTTACAAGTTCGACAAAGATTTCATTTTGAAAGTGGAACTGTTGAAATCGACGGATTTCGAGGAGTTCAAACATGCTCCGTTGTTCCATATCATCCGGATTTTTACGAAAACCCAAGAGAACCTGAAACACCATAATGTTATGCGTATAAGATAAGTCTGGCATTTATCCTTTTATGACGTTGCCAGAAGTATCTTCATAACCGCTTCCTCATTCACTGTATCCGTTGTGGAAATACGATGCGGACACAATCCAAACTTTGTGAGTATTCGGTCTTTGAGGGCATCACGCGATTGTTGGGCTTTATTCTCTCTATGAAAATGCCAACCGTCTACTTCGATTGTTTGAATCGGTCGTTTGGTGAGGGAGTTATAAATCAAGAAGTCTACGTGTGTAAGAGGACTTTCAGCAAAAGCCTTTTCCTGCTCGTCCAGCACATCCCAGTCTGCAATCAATCTTGACAGGGATAGTGGCACAATACTTCTGTGTTTGCCAATCCCGACTTGGCTATGCCTTTGGCCAGCATATCAAACATAAGGTTTTCAGACAGGTATCCTGACACAACAGGGTGAGCCTGTTCGTATGCTAACCGTTCTGCTGTATATTGCTTGTATAGCAAATCAAACACAGAATGGAGTTTACTTTCCTTTACCCCGAAATTGTTGTACTGGATATATGCGATGAGTTGGGCTAAGTTTGTGTCCTGCGGCATGTCATTGCCATTGGTTACTATGCACAAATGTTTTTTGGCACGCGAGATTGCTACATTGAGCAGATTGGGGTCATCAGAGAATTCTGTTGGAGCGTTATCCACCGTACTCATAATGATAGTGTCGCATTCACGTCCTTGATATTTATGCACTGTACTGGCAATATCAGTCCCAATAGCCTTATTGATTTCTTCTGCCTGTGAACGATAGGGAGTAATGATACCCACAGTGCCCGTATCCGCATATTCAGGCATCACTTCTTGGATTATCACATCAATTTCACGTTGGTTGAAATGCCCACGAGCATGATTCCCTTTAACTGTTCGTATAACTTGTAATACCTTATCCTCGCCGTGGTCTGTGGTCATAGTCACCAATTCGCCGTCATAAAACTTTTGGTTGCAGAATTCGATTATTTGGGGATGACAACGATAATGTTCACGGAGCAATGTAACCGGTGCATCCTTAAATACTTCTATACAAGATCGCAGGAAACTGTGTGTGGCTGCATTATATCTGTCATCCACATTGTACGTAGATTGGATGGCGTTCAATGCCTTCACTTCTTCCCTGCTGATCACATTAGGAAGCTGCTTGTCATCACCCACTATTACGGCATTCATGGCGCAGGACAATGCCAGCGCACCTGTTTTTATGTCTACCTGTGATGCCTCGTCCATAATCACGTAGTCAAAGACCATATCCTTACTGATACAACTTTTGGCCGAATAGGTAGTGCTAAGTACAACCGGATATTCTTTCAAAAACTCCTTGGTTTTCGGTTTAATATCTTTAATGGTAAACCTTTGCCTTTCAAAGGTCTGATAGCGTTTAGCCATCTTGTTCTTCAACATCAAGAGAGAAGCAGAACGCAACTCTCTCGCACACCGCTTGATGTCAATGGATAGGAGTGTCGTAGCAATAGCATCCAACTCTTGTTCTATTTCAGTTTTACGGGAAAAATAATAGGCCGATTCCAAGTCTGCGACCACATCCGATGGTTTTCCTCCGAGAAATGAAAACATCTTCGTACCTAATAAAAATGCCCACTTCAAACGAAACCATAAGTCTGGTTTCGTTCTATTCTCTATCTTTAGTTGATAAAGATTGAGTAGTTTCATCAGTTTGGAAGAGCGTTTGCCGTGCAACCATTCTTTGCCGGATGATTTCTGCTGAAGCATATCATTATACTTCGCTTCTTTAAGTAATGCATCATATTCTGCCTTCAACTGGGCTTGACGCATCTGAGCGTCAAATCCTTGGGCTACGGTATGAAGTGAGTTTTGTGCTTGTCTGTTTTA
>ENA-OQDM01001306-OQDM01001306.1-human-gut-metagenome-genome-assembly--contig:-NODE-1306-length-10258-cov-1.036225_pt1 | contig 10258 bp, 10 predicted proteins | sample MGYA00242772_ERZ504605 | MGnify/ENA primary metagenome ERZ504605 (study PRJEB26092, sample SAMD00036348) | human gut metagenome | host: Homo sapiens | study: EMG produced TPA metagenomics assembly of... | reverse complement strand
AGCCCTCGCCCCAGCCGTCACTGTACTGGCCGGAAATGTAGTTGCACAGGACGGTCTGCTCATCATCGAGCAGAGCTTCTTTCAGTTCCACATTCAGACAGCCGCACAGCTTGTTACCGTGAATTTCCACAGACGGTACTGCACTTACCACCTTGCTGCGGACAGAATCGTCCTCGTGGTAATACTGCATCAGGTCGCCGTTGAAATCTGCAATGTCCTTTTTCACAGCCTCATCAACAGCGTCTGCGTATTGCAGCAGATCATGGCCGTCCATTGGATAGCCTTCGTACTCGTTGTAAGATTCGTCCTCCCAGTCCGGTTCATCTGGGAAAAATTCCGCAGTCAGCGGAGAATAAAACTTCATTTCCAATTCACATCACCTCGGTTTCTGCCGTACAAATCATGGTTGATCTGCGCGGCGTAGTAGTTTTCAATCGTCAGCGGCGCATTGTAAAGCGCCGCCAGTAAGTATTTCTTGATATTGTGGATATGCGGCGGGTTGTCTTTCAGGCTGTCCAGCACATACTGGATATGCTGAGCTTCAAGTTTCAGGAATCTGGACTTCACTACCTCTGTCGGAAACTCGTCCCCCGCAATACGGATACTGCTGCGTTTGGAACAGACCGTGTCCAGCATGAGTTCCACCAGCTCATCCAATCGAATCCTATCTGCCGGATTGTTCTTTGCCAGAATGTCGTACTCAATGTTTTCCCGAATCAAATCCCGATACTGCTCCCGCTCATCTGCCGTGCGGATAGGATTAGATACGTTTTTAGTTATTTCTTTCTTTTGTTCTTTAGTATTTAATTGTGCAGGATTTTCCTGTACAGGCTTTTCCCGTTTAGGCTCTGCCTGTTTTGGTTGGACACACTTAGGCGTTGTTTCTTCTGGACACTGTTCCGGCGGCTGCGGCTGCTCTAAAACCGTGTACTCCATACCGCGCATCTGACCGTTCTTGTTGCGGATGCGGCGGCGGATAATATACCCCGCCGCTTCTAACTCGCGCACGGTGGCACACACGCTGTCCACGCCCTCTTTACAGATGGACGCCAACCCTCGCGTGGTATAATCCCAATCTTCGGGAAGGGACAGCATCAAAGATAAAAGCCCCTTCGCCTTGAGCGAAAGAGCCTTGTTGCGCAGATGATGGTTGGACATAATGGTATAATTTTGCGTCTTTTGTACACGGAACACAGCCATAACGATTTACCTCCTGTTTATGCCCTATAAGTGGGCGAACGATTTCTAACTTTCATGTTAATTTCTCTCTCTATCGGCAAGGCGCCGCACGGTGGGCGGCAGTTCTTGCCATCAGGTTGCTTTTTGCCATATCATCGTAATCTCCATTCTCGATGTTGGGCGGCAGGTCATACACGGCGTAGCGGTCACCGTAGATTTTCCGGATGCCTACACTCGCCATGCGCCCTTTGGCATCGTTGTCCAGCCGCAGTTCTATCGTGGTAATTTCCGGGTGCTGGCGCAGGAACTCCTGTAACGCCAGCGGCTCTTTGCCGGAGGACGAGACACCGCCCAGCGACAGACGGTACTTGTCCGCCGCATCGCCGCAGAGCGTCATCTCGGCCATGGCATCTATGGCGGCTTCAAACACCGCCACGGTAGTGCCGGGCTGCATTGGCGGGATGCAGAATCCGTACTGTTTCTGACTGCCGGGAGCCTCCCTCTTGAACGGTTTCCCATAGTCATAAATACCGCGCAGAGCAGCATATTTCGGCACACCCTGCGGGTCTTTGCCCAAGAAAACACAGTTGTGATATTCTGCACTTTCGTACAGAATTTTTCTCTCAATACAGTACCGGATGGTGGGCAGCGAGATGCCGCGCCCCAGCAGATACCGCGTCACACGGTCATTATTCGGTGCAGGGTTCGGCAGACGGAACGGCGGGCGCTCGCGTTCCACCGCCTCATGCTGCACTGGGATGTACATCGGGCTTTCCTCACACAGCAGCTGCACCGCCTCTACGAACGGTACACCTTCCACATAAATCAAATATTTCAGCGCCGACTTGCCGCCGATGTCGCGGCTTTTCCAGTGCCAGACACTGGATTCGCCGTTTATCTTGAAGCTGTCATGCTCCGCAAGCTGGTACTCACCCCGCGCACTGCTTTTCACGAGCGAACCGGGTCTATACCGCCGCAGAAATTCTATCGCCGTCATCCGGTTGGCGGCATCAATTTGTTCTTTACAGACGCGCGGCAATTACACAATGTAAGCGGCGAGGTCGCTCATATGTTCAACATTTTCCCACGGAAAATCCTCACGCCCGAAGTGACCGCCCGCCGCTGTGCGGCTGTACATGGGGTTCAGCAGATTCAACTGCTGGATGATGCCCGCAGGGGTCAGGTCATACACCTTGCGCACAGCGGCCGACAGGCAGTCATCCTCGCAGATGCCGGTGCCGAAAGTGTTCACATCCACCATGACGGGGTCTTTTTCCCCGATGGCATACGCCAGCGTGACCTGACAACGATTGGCAAGATGGGCGGCAACCATGTTTTTGGCAATGTACCGCGCCATATATGCGCCACTGCGGTCCACCTTGGTGGCATCCTTGCCGCTGAACGCACCGCCGCCGTGGGGTGCAAAGGTGCCGTAGCTGTCCACCATGAGCTTGCGCCCGGTCAAGCCGGTATCGGCATCCGGACCGCCCTGCACAAACTTGCCGCTGGGGTTCAGGATGATTTCCGCATCATCGGCGGGCATACCGTCAAAGGCCAGCGGGAACACATACTCGTCCAGCAAATCCGCCAGCTTATTGATGTCGGTGTCCTCCTTGTGCTGCACAGAGACGACCACCGTGGTGATGCGCACGGGCGTGTCGCCGTTGTATTCCATCGTGACCTGCACCTTGCCGTCCGGGCCGATGTCGGGGATAACGCCGGTCATGCGGGAGATTTCCAACAGCGTTACAAGGCGCTGCGCCGCCACCACAGGCATGGGCAGATATTCGGGCGTTTCGTTGCAGGCGTAGCCAACCATAACCCCCCTGATCGCCCGCGCCGAGGGTGTCCTCGTCCTCTCCCTCAGCCAATTCCGGCTCGACAGCGCCCGCAATGTCGGGACTCTGGTCGTGGATGTAGCAGTCGATTTGGTAGGCTTTCGGGTCATAGCCGACATCCCGCAGCACATCCCGGACGATGTTGAACACATCGGGCTTTGCCGAGGTCGTGATTTCGCCCGCCACAATAATGTGACCGTGGGTTGCCATTACCTCACAGGCCACGCGGCTGGCGGGATCATGCTGCAGACAGGCGTCCAGCACGCTGTCGGCAATAAGGTCGCACAGCTTGTCGGGATGCCCGCGCATAACGGATTCTGCGGTGTAAAAACGGGGATGCTCGTTTTCCTGCATGGTTTCGGTATTCTCAAAAATGTCGTTCATAGGTTCTTCTCCTTGCTTGTTGGATGATTTCGGACAAAGAAAAAAGCCCGCAGGCGGGCTGCGGGCTAGGATGGTGATATTCATATCAGCGCTCCGGGGATTCTTTTGTTTTGGGCGGCGGAGCCATAACGCGGGTATATTCTTCCGGCGTGGTGTGTTCCACACACAGGGTCTTGCCCAACAGGAAAAACAGCTGCGGGTCATGGTACATTTCCTCGTAGTGTTTCATCTGCTTGGGTGTGAGGTCGGTAAAATCATCGCGGGTCAGGCCGCAGACGAAAAACGTGCCATGAATGATGTCATAGTCACCCAGCATACGGTTCAGCGGCAGGTTTTCTGCAATGCCGTTGTCATTACAGACGATACAGGCGCTATCCCGCCAAGGGTACACGGCCTCGATGGTGCCGCCGACAACTGCCTGCTCGGCTTCAAGGGTGTGTTCGATGTCGGCTTCGCGGGGGTATTTTCCGGGTTCAACGATCAGCACTTTCATCGGCGTCCTCCTCATCAGAAGTTTCTTTCGGCGCATTTTTCTGCTTAACGGTCAGCAGCACGATACCTGTTGCAGACGCAAGGAACACGACTACAATAGCCAGCAGCGGGAAACCATCTCCTGTCTGCGGGAGGGTCTGCACCTTGTGCGGTGTAATAACCGGCGTGGGAACAGGAGTGGGCGCCGGGGTTGCCGCGGGTGTCGGCTGCGGTGTTGGTGCCGGGGTTGGTGTAGGCGTATCCTCGCGGGGTATAGCTTCATCAATCATTTGAATTAGTCGCTTGTCAGCGCGTGCCCATTCGGCATCGGCGTTTTCGCGGACGAACAGAGAAATCCCGTCATCAACGGTTTCCAACTTGAACTGCACCGATTCGGCAATTTCAAAGCCAGCCGGGGCGGCATCTTCGGTCAGGGTGTAGATGTACTCTTTGGCTTCGCCTGACAGCTTGAGGAAATCATTTGAAATGGGAACACGATGGGTTTTGTAATCTGTCACCCAAGTGTCAATAACTTCGCCGCCAGCATCACGGATCGTCAGCGTAGCACCGGCAGCAGATTCCCCGCAATGTCCGTTTTATCGATATCCAGTACAGGTGCGTCCTGCATTACAATGGTTGAACCATTCATTTTCGACCAGTCATCGTCCGTTTTTACATACACCTCATTGACCTGCTCTGTACCTTCCTGCACCAGCTTGAACACGATGCTTTCGGCTTCGGCATAGCCGTCCGGGGCGCACTTCTCCGTCAGGGTGTATTCCTTTTCCAGTTCCAACCCACGCGCGGTGTGCGGCACTTTGCCGGAGGTCCAGCCCTCGACCAGACTGCTGTCTGCATCGCGGATTTCCAGCTTTGCACCGGGCAGCTCCTTGTCGTTGGTGATGTCCTGCTTGGAGATAGCTACGGTGGTGCGCAGGTTTGTGTTTGTTCCGTCCACGACCTGCCACGCGATTTGTTGCCCCTCGTAGGTGAACTCTACATCCACAGGGGTGTTGTCCAGCAGGTAACCCGCAGGGGCAGTGATTTCCACAATGCGGTATCTGCCGCTGTTCTCGTGGCTGGTGCTTCGCGGGCCTGCAGGGTCAATGTAATATTCGCCGCGAATCGGCACGTCCACATCAAACCAAGTAAAGCCTCTGGCGTTGGTTGTGCTACTGGTGGCCAGCTTTGTACCGGCGTCCAGCAGCTTTGTACCGTCCGCGGAATAAATGTCATCCACGGTGTAGAGTTCATACACCGCACCGGGCAGATAGGTCAGCGCCTCTCGGTCCTGCTTGTAAATGCCTACACCGATTTTGCTGACCTTATCGCCGGGCTTTTCGGGAACAGGCAGCACACGGGCATTTTCAAACACAAGCGTCTGCCCATTCTTGTGGGCATTCGAGGCGTCCTTGACATTCACAATGCTGTACGAACATTCCTTGTCGCCGTCCTGCTCGTGGCTGACAATAGTTTTTGCCAGCACAATGTCATTTTTCTGGTTGTCCCAGCCGAATTCCACAGTGTAGCTCTGCTGGGTCAGCACAAAACCATACGGCGCTTGAACCTCGGTAATGGTGTACTTACCCAGCGGCAGGGTCACGGTAACTTCGCCTTTGGTGCCATCATGGGAAACTTTCAAGAAATCATAGGTTGCCTGCGTGCGGGTGGGGCTGAATTTCACCTCGTCCACCTGACCCTCCGCGCCGGTAGTAACGGTTGCAACGAGGTCACCGTCTTTGTACCAGTAGGTGCTTGGCGGTCTGGTGTGGCAATGTCGGCTGCAGCGTGAATTTCGTACACTGCGCCCGCAAGGTCGTCCTGCGTGTAGATGAACTGACCATCTTGGTAGTCGGTCAGCACATTGCCCTGTTTTCGGATGGTAAGCTGACCGAGCGTTTCGTGGTTGCAGTATTTCTCCGTGACGATGTACTCATCCATGTCGTTGGTGGCATTGCCCACGACCTGCCAGACGCGGTCAGACTTGATTTCAAATTCCACCGAGTAGGCAGGATCGTTGAAATAGCCTTCCGGACCTTGCAGTTCCTCAATCAGGTATCTGCCCAGCGGCAGTTTTTCGGGTGTTTTCATAAGGCCTTCGGCATCGGTGTAGAACACATCCGTTTTCTTGGTGGCGCTGCCGCTGGCGGGGTCGATCATAGAAATGCGGGTCTTGCGGTCTTTTTCGTCCAGCCGATACAGCGCAAAGGCTGTGTTGGCGATTTTGACCGCCTTGCCGGTTTCGGTGTCGGTCTTGATAAGCTGTAAATAGCCCTCCAATTCCTCATCCAGCACATTAAAAAGTCATATAATCGTTGCTGGCGGTGGTAACACTGCCAGCCGGAACCGTAAATCGACTCTGCGGGCTGTTGGCGTCCACCGTCACGATGAACGGATCACACTGGAACACATCCTTGGGGATGGTGGTTTCCACAACAAGGTACTGCCCATACGGCAGGCCCTCCACGCGGAAAATGCCCTCCTCATTGGTGAACATTTCTGCCAGACGGTATTCTGTACTCTGGTCGGTCGGAACCCATCCATTGCCCCTGCCATTGGCGCAGTCACCGTCTGCGGTCAGGGTGGCATTGTAGGCGTTGACCGTGTCGGTGCTGCTCTCGAACATATTGACGATGGCTTGTCCCTCGGCGGTGAAATCGTATTTTAGTGTGGCGTTATCGTAATTGTCCTTGCGGTAGGCAGATAGGATGCTGGCGGCATCGTAGCTGCCGTCCGGGTTCTGCTTGAACTGCGCCGCCTTGCTCAGTTTAGAGATGCGATAAACGGTAAAGCCCGCACCCTCCAGCTTCAGTGCCGGGGAGGGCTGGCCTGTGGTCGATACCAGTTTGTTCAGAGAAAAACCGGATTTCAGCACTTCGTCTTGGCTTTCTTGCTCGGTGTGGATGTGGTAGGTCGATTCATCCGCATAGGACAGGGTTTTGTAATGATTGACCTCATCACAAAGATAACCCTTGGCGTAGGACAAGTAATACCCATCCCATGCCTTGCTACCGTTCAGCTTGCGGCTCTCGGCTACGGCGGAATACTGATTTTTATAGATGTAGTCGGCGTATTCGTTGTTTTTTCGCGCTAAATCGCTGTACTTGCCGGTGCGTTCCAGCTTCTTGTTTAGCTGTGGATACTTCCCGGTAACATACAGCTTGCCGTTTCCGTCAATGGGCAGCACCAGCCCGGTGGCACGCTCGACCAGATAGTAGCGGCCCATGTACAGGTTGGCAAAAGCCAGCTTTCCGTCTGTAATCTTGGCGGAGGCTACCAGCCGGTCTTTCTGCAAAATGGGCAGGTAATCGGTATCCCAGCCGCCGTTGGTGAGGACAGTGGTGTGCCAGATAGGTTGTCCGTTGGCATCGGTGATTTTCGAATAATCTACGACACCCGAAACGCCGTCCGGGTGTTCAATGGTGTCAGCGGCGTACAGATCGTACACAGCACCCTCCAGCGTAGTATCTCCGTTGCTGCCCGCAGCCAGATACCGCGCGGCGTCCAAGTCCACTTTTGTCAGCAGAATATTGCCGAGAACACGGTCGTTCTGCATCTTGTCGGCATTGGCGTGCATGGTGTAGGAATCTTCGTTGTTGGCAATGCCCGTGGGGTCTGTGGCGTAGGTCTTATCTGCATTGCGGATGCCAAAGGTGATAGTAACGATGCCCTCACCGGTGTCGATGAGGGTACCGCCGCTGTTGGCCGTAGTAATGTCAGCGTTATAATCCGCGTTTCCCAGCCAAATCGTCTGACCATCAAACGCTTTCGTAATTTCAAAGGCATACGCCCGCTTGCCGAGAACAGAGCCTGCCGCGCCGGGAGTGTTCACATCCGTCCAATCACCGTAGTACCCGCTGGGTGCGCGGCTCTCCACGATGACGAACTTGCCCTCGTTGCGCTGGGTGTAGAACAAATCGTCCGAACCGCCTGCATAGTCGCTGTGGTTGATGACCTTGTAGGTACCATTTGCTTGGCGTTCGACCTTGTGCTGGTTGTAACCGCCGAATGGAATATACCGCTGATTTACGGTATCCCACTCGAAAATCTTAAACTCGGCGTCGCCCTTGATGCGTTGCTTGGTTTCGCTGTCGATTTTGTCGATGCTGACCTTTACCGACCATTCATCATTCTGCATTTTATAGTCATTGGAACTATTAGCCGGAACAGTAATAGTCTGGTGGCTGCCCAGCGCACCGGACGTTGAATCAAAGCCATGCGGGATGGTGATTTCATCGTATGCAAAGGTGACATTCGCAAGCTGCGCGCGTGCCGCGGCGATGGCAGCATCCACCATGCCCTGCGCTTCGTTCTGCAGCTGCCCGATGGCCGCATTCTTGGCAGCTTCGGCAGCGGCATCCGCTTCTGCTTGGCTGGTGAACGGTCCTTCCTGCCCGGAAAGCGTACTGGTGCTGGTCTTGGACACCTCGTAGTGAACCGTCCATGTGGCAGAACCATCGCCGCCGTTGAGGTGAAAACTGTCATCCGGCGTGTGACCACTTGTGGTAATGGTCTGCGCTGCGGCAGGGGTCATCTGCCAGCTGCCGCCGTCCACGCTGCCGCCGGTCTGGCTGGGCGTAACGGTAATGACCGCGCCGTCCACCTTTTCCAGCGTGTTCAGCTGAACCTTGTCGGTGTTGACAGTGAATGTCAGATCAAAGCTGCCGCCGGCAGTCTGGGCGGGAGCTGTCCATGCAGCGGAATAATACTTCGGTTCCGGAACACTCGGCACATCCGGGATCTCAGTGCCGCCCGCAATTTCTTCACCGACCAGTGCCACAACCTGCCACGCATACCCTGCAGGCGGGTTATAGATGTAGGTGTAGTAGCCGTTTTCCCCGGACTGCGCGTCTGTACCGTTTACCAGTTCTTCTGCAGCAGCAATATAGGTCTGCGCCGCGTAGCTGTCGGGATAGTTTTCCATGATCCACTGCTGGGTTTCATCGTAAAGGCTACCAAGGATGTCCGGCTGTTCTTCACAGCCTTCAGGATCATCTTCAAGGCTTGCCACAACAGGACGGTCATCCAGCATATCCAGACTCAGCTGGCCAAGACCGCCCCAGATGTTGACCTGGTTTGCATAGTGGTTGCCCGGCGTATACTGGCCGGGTTCAAGGCGGGACACATGAGAGAAGCTGTAGGTGGGGCACCCCTTGGGCTGGCCGTTCAGGCCGTGGCTGCAGCAGTAGGCTTCCTGACCGTTGAACCAAATGAGCCATGTGCCGCCCTCTTTGGCTATGCTGGTGATTTTGCCGGTGGCATACGGCGGGGTCGGCCCTGCAGCATAGGCAGCAATGCCGTCATCACCGGTGTCGGCATACATCTGTGTGGGTGCAGCATCCTCGCTGATCTGTACATGGATAGATTTTGACTGCGAACTGCTGTCTGAATCCGTATAGACCAGCTGCGCCGTAAAATCGGCAGAGGCTTTCACATACAGGCCGGTGGCTGCCGCCGACTGCTCCGAGTATGTATGGTGCAGGATTTCAGCCCGCTCCTGCTCGTCTGCCGAGATAGGCTCATAATCGGTAGAGAGATAGCTTAAAAGCTCTACATCCTCCGGCAGTATGATTTCAGATACCGCACCGTCTGCCGGGTATTCGACCTGCGCCAGCAGCGGAACAATAGCATAGTCTGTACCGGGAGTTTTGCCGATTGTGACCGTGTTCTCATCTGCGTTCAGCGCATCGGCATCCATATGGGCATCTACGCCGTCATACAGGTTAGAAGCCCACGCGGAGATACCGATTTTTGTCTCGCCGGTTGCCACGGGCAGACCCATGCTGCCAAGATAACTGCCGGTAGGCGCGTCCGGCAGATCGTCGTACAGATTTTCAGTGATCTGTGAAAGATTCGGTGTCGGGACATTGGCTTCAGCGGTTTCCGGTGTGGCCGCTGAAGCTGTCTCCGGCGTGGCAGGGGCATCCTCTGCAAAGGCTGGCAGCGCTGCGCCCAAATTTGTGAGCGCAATCCCTCCCGCCAGCAGCAGCGACAAGCCCTGCTTTATTCTGTGTTTGTTCTTCATACTGGTTCTCCTTTTGTTGCAAAAGAAAAAGCCCGCTGCGGGGTGCAGCGGGCTTGGTTAGCGTTCGGGAACGTGTTTCTTAGGGACCGGCGCGGCTCTTGCCTTGTAGGCTTTTCTGTATTTTTCGTCAGCATCATAGAACTGCTGCGGAGAAATACCGGCATCCAGACACCCCTGCAAAACAACCGCATTGTAGCGGCTGCTGACCGGGAGCAACTGGTCGCGGTACGGTGCGTTCATGGTGTAAACCATGATTTCATGCGGCGTGCCGTCTGCATCCGTAACCGTCATGGTCTCCTTGTCATAGAATGTCGGGTACCTTCATAACAGTCAAGCTGTGATTCGTCGTGGTCAGTAACAG
>ENA-OQDM01001304-OQDM01001304.1-human-gut-metagenome-genome-assembly--contig:-NODE-1304-length-10286-cov-2.238606_pt1 | contig 10286 bp, 9 predicted proteins | sample MGYA00242772_ERZ504605 | MGnify/ENA primary metagenome ERZ504605 (study PRJEB26092, sample SAMD00036348) | human gut metagenome | host: Homo sapiens | study: EMG produced TPA metagenomics assembly of... | reverse complement strand
AGCCACGGCTGCACATAACGTTGCCGTAACGAGTGCAGCCGTGGCTCCGTCATCCCTCTGTTCATCGACCAGATCAAGGCTGGCAACCCCATCACTATCACCGACCCCAACATGACCCGCTTCCTGATGAATCTGGACGAGGCTGTGGACCTGGTTATGTTCGCCTTCGAGCACGCCAATCCCGGTGACCTGTTCATCCAGAAGGCGGACGCTTCCACCATCGGCGATCTGGCAAAGGCCGTCCAGCAGCTGTTCGGCGATACCGGTACGAACATCATCGGCACCCGTCACGGCGAGAAGCTGTTCGAGACTCTGATGACCCGTGAGGAGCGTCTGCGCAGCCAGGATATGGGCCATTATTTCCGTGTTGCTGCGGATAACCGTGACCTGAACTACGATAAGTTTGTCGTCAACGGCGAGGTACATACTATGGCAGACGAGTCCTACACCAGCCATAACACTACCCGTCTGGATGTGGAAGGCACTGTTAAGAAGATCCTGACCACCGAATATGTCCAGAACGAACTGAAGGGTATCCCGAATGTCTAAGGAAAAGCTGCTGCTGGGTGGTGCCGGTGGCTTCGGGCACATGGTGGCGGAGCAGGCGATGCTCCAATACGATTGCGCTTTTGTGGATGATGGACAGTCTGTGGGTGCTGAGATCTGTGGCATTCCGGTGGTTGGCGGCCTTGCCGATTTACCGGAGCTGCGGAAGGAGTACAGCTTGCTGGTGGTAGGCATCGGCAACAATCAGTTCCGGGCACAGGTGTATGAGAAAGCAAAATCACTTGGCTATGCGTTCCCAAACATCATTGCTCCCAGTGCCTACGTCAGTCCGTTTGCAGAAGTCGGCTGTGGCTGTGTGGTGCTGCAAAACGCTTGTATCCAGAATGGAGCCTCTGTCGGAAGCGGTTCTTTGCTGAATGCCGGAACGGAAGTCCACTGTGATGCAACGGTAGGGGACTACGCATTGATTTACACCAACAGTATGATTCGCACAGGTGCGGCTGTGGGGAATTTTGCCCGCATTGGCAGCAACTGCACCGTCTGCAATAATGCAACTGTGCCGGATGGCGCAGATATTCCGGACTGCACCGCAGTACATTAAGAGGTGATAGGATGAACATTCTAGTCACAGGTGCCAAGGGCATGGTGGGAACCGCCCTGTGCAACAACCTGAAAAACATCCGGGATGGGAAGAACAAGACTCGCCCGGCATTGGATATTAAAGAAATCTACGAGTATGATCTGGATTCCACCCCGGCGGAGCTGGACGAGTACTGCCAGAAAGCAGACTTCGTATTCAATCTGGCAGGCGTGAATCGCCCGGAGAACCCGGAAGACTTCATGAAGGGAAACTTCGGCTTTGCATCTGATCTGCTGAACTGCCTGAAAAAGCACAACAACAAGGCAACCATCATGCTGTCTTCTTCCATTCAAGCCACCCTGGCAGGCCGCTTCGGCAACAGCGAGTACGGTCGTAGCAAAAAGGCTGGCGAGGAGCTGTTCTTCCAGTATGCTCAGGAGACCGGGGCAAAGGTGGCGGTCTATCGCTTTGTGAACCTGATGGGACACAGCCGCCCCAAGTACAATAGTGCTGTCAGCACCTTCTGCTGGGCAGTTGCCAATGATGAGCCCTTCACCGTCAACGACCGCAGCACCGAGTTGGAGTTGCTGTACATCGACGACCTGGTAGAAGGGATGTTTGACCTGCTGGAAGGCAAGGAGCAGCACTGTGAATTTGACGGTGTGGAGACTGTTCTGAAAGCAGACGGTCGCTACTGCTGCGTTCCCGTGACCCACAAGGTCACGCTGGGCGAAATCGTTGACTTGCTGCAGGAGTTCAAGGCACAGCCCACTACGCTTATGATGCCGAAAATGCCGGACAGCTCCTTTGCCAAGAAGCTGTACTCCCTGTACCTGACCTATCTGCCCACAGACAAATTTAAGTACGCTCTGAAAATGAACGTGGACAACCGTGGTTCCTTTACAGAGCTGGTACACACCGCCGATTGCGGTCAGGTGTCCATCAACATCAGCCGTCCCGGAATCACCAAGGGGCAGCACTGGCACAACTCCAAGTGGGAGCTGTTCATTGTGGTGGCAGGTCACGGCCTGATCCAGGAGCGAAACATCAACACTGGAGAAACGGTGGAGTTTGAAGTTTCCGGGGACAAAATTGAGGCTGTCCACATGATTCCCGGCTGGACGCACAACATTATCAACCTGTCAGAAACGGAGAATCTGGTGACGGTGATGACCTGCAACGAAATTTTCAACCCGAACCACCCGGACACCTTCTTCGAGCCGGTGTAAAAGAAGATACTGGTTGACGTTAGGAGATTTTTATGGAACACAATTTTACATGGAAAAACGACGGGCGCACCAAGGTCATGATTGGCTGCGGCACCCGTCCGGAAATCATCCGACTGGCTGCCGTTATCAAGCGCTGCCGGGAGTATTTTGACTGCTGCGTGGTCTATTACAATCAGAACTGGGACAGAAATCTTTCCACCGTTTTCTGGGAGGATTTTGAACTGAAGAACACCTTCGGGGAGTATGGTCCGGATATTCTGGTGCCCGTGGTGGGCGAGAATCTGGGCGTGACCTGCGGTAACATTCTGGGCCGCAGCTATGAGCTTCTGTCCGAGTTGCAGCCTGAGGGTTATCTGGTGCTGGGCGATACCAACTCCTGCCTGTCTGCCATCAGCGCAAAGCGGCTGCACATCCCGCTGTTTCACATGGAGGCCGGCAACCGCTGCAAGGATGAGTGCCTGCCCGAGGAGACTAATCGCCGCATCGTGGATGTGATTTCTGACGTGAATATGTGCTATTCCGAGTTCGCCCGGAAGTATCTGGCGGACACCGGACTGCCCAAGGAACGCACCTACCAGACCGGCTCTCCCATGGCGGAAGTCCTGCACATGAATCTGGAGAAGATCCAGAAAAGCGATGTGCTGGAACGTTTGGGATTGGAAAAGGACAAGTATATTCTGCTGTCCGCCCACCGGGAGGAGAACATCGACTCGGAAAAGAACTTCCTGAGCCTGTTCACCGCCATCAATGCGCTGGCAGAAAAGTATGATATGCCCATCCTCTACTCCTGCCATCCCCGCAGCAAGCACCGTCTGGAAAAGAGCGGCTTCCAGCTTGACCCTCGTGTCCGTGTCAACGAACCGCTGGGCTTCAACGACTACAACAAGCTGCAAATGAACGCTCTGGCAATCGTCTCCGACTCCGGTACTCTGCCTGAGGAGAGCAGCTTCTATCTGTCTATCGGTCATCCCATCGCTGCCGTGTGCATCCGCACCTCCACCGAGCGTCCCGAGGCATTGGAAGCCGGTGACTTCATTCTGGCTGGCATTACCACCCGGGAACTTCTCAACGCCACCGATATGGCCATTAAGATGAAGCAGAAGGGCGTTCTGGGCAAGCCCTGCCCCGACTATGTGGACGAGACCGTGTCCATGAAGGTGGTTCGCATCATTCAGGGGTATGTCAACGTAGTTAATAAAATGGTGTGGAGAAAATACTGATTTTTCACAGCAGCCATGCATCAGCATGGCTGTGCTGCTCAAGTATGCTACCTCTCCGTGGTGAGCAGCAGGCAACGAGAGCCTATCTCGGCTAAAGCATATATTCGTTAAATCACTCTTTGGATGAGGACACAATTACATAATGGGAAAGTACTTTGGAACCGATGGCTTCCGTGGCGAAGCTGGAATCACTCTGACCGCAGACCACGCCTACAAGGTTGGTCGTTTTCTGGGTTGGTATTACAATATGCTCCGTGAGCGCAACGGCAACAACGAGCCTGCCCGCATCGTCATCGGTAAGGACACCCGCCGCAGCTCCTATATGTTCGAGTATAGTCTGGTCGCTGGTCTGACTGCATCTGGTGCAGATGCCTATCTGCTGCACGTCACTACCACTCCTTCTGTTGCTTACATCGCCCGGGTGGATGATTTTGATTGCGGCATCATGATTTCTGCCAGCCATAATCCCTACTACGATAACGGCATCAAGCTGATCGACTGCTATGGCGAGAAGATGCCGGAGGAGATCTTGCTGTTAGTCGAAGATTACATTGACGGCAAGCTCCATGTGTTCGATAAGGACTGGCCGGAGCTGCCCTTTGCTCATCGTGAGCATATCGGCTGCACGGTGGACTATGTGTCTGGCCGCAATCGCTATATGGGCTATCTGATCAGCCTCGGCATCTATTCCTTCAAGGGTGTCAAGGTTGGTCTGGACTGCGCCAACGGTTCGAGCTGGAATATTGCAAAGAGCGTGTTCGACGCACTGGGTGCAGACACCTACGTCATCAATGCACAGCCCAACGGTCTGAACATCAACAACAATGCCGGCTCCACCCACATTGAGGGCTTGCAGAAGTTCGTGGTAGAGAAGGGTCTGGATATTGGTTTCGCCTACGACGGTGATGCTGATCGTTGCCTGTGTGTGGATGAAAAGGGCAATGTCATCACTGGCGACCACATCCTGTACATCTACGGTTGCTACATGAAGGAGCGTGGCAAGCTGCTGACCAACACCGTGGTCACGACCGTTATGTCCAACTTTGGTCTGTACAAGGCTTTTGATGAGAAGGGCATCGGCTACGCAAAGACTGCTGTGGGCGACAAGTATGTTTATGAGTACATGGCTAAGAATGGCTGCCGCATTGGCGGTGAACAGAGCGGTCATATCATTTTCAGCAAGTACGCCAGCACCGGTGATGGTATCCTGACCAGTCTGAAGATGATGGAAGTGATGCTTGCCAAGAAACTGCCCATGAGCAAGCTGGCGGAGCCCCTGAAGATCTACCCGCAGGTTCTGGAAAATGTTCGTGTGACAGATAAGAAGGCCGCACAGGATGACGAAGCAGTGCAGGCAGCAGTCAAGGCTGTGGCCGAGGCACTGGGTGACACTGGCCGTATCCTTGTCCGTGAGTCTGGAACCGAGCCTGTCGTGCGTGTGATGGTGGAAGCTCCCGACCACGACACCTGCCAGAAGTATGTGTCTCAGGTTGTAGAGACCATTAAGAGCAGAGGCTACGGAGTTTGAGGGAGTTTGTCCACCAGGTCCATTGCAGCACGAGTGCGAACCTGACAGTAGGCGAGGGTGTTATTTTAATATTTTTGGGTTTACTGGCGTGGTTCAACCGAAGAGACAAGAAGTGGTTTCCTACTACCTATAGTGTATTTTTGATTTTTTATATCACATTGCTGCGCCGTGCGCCGGGATATAATGAGAACATCCGTCTGCACCTGAAATTGTGGCCCAATGCTGGTGTGTGGGCGGGCAATCTGTTGAATCTGATCCTATATGTTCCGTTCGGCTGGACAGGTCAGAGATGGAAAACGAACGGAAGGAGAATAGTCGCTGCGGCTTTTCTGCTCTCGGTGTGTTGTGAAGAACTGCAGTATTTTACAGGTAGGGGCGTGGCAGATGTGAATGATGTGCTATTCAATACACTTGGAGCTATGATAGGGATATGGATTGCAAGCAAGAATCTCTTTTGAAAAAAACTGATAAAAGTAATAATTTGAGCTGTGGGAAATCCCTCACAGCTTTGCCGCTCGGAACTTTGCACACCTCTACGTGGTGGGCGGCAGGCAACACAGTATAAGATAATGTGGCTAAGATGTAGAGTTCGGCAGAATGCTATTTTGGGTGAACGTTATGGCAGCAAAAACTCTTGAAATTAATTCAAAAGAAATTCATCTAATGAAACCGCTTACAGGGGCGAGATATGATGAAAGAACGGTTCTGACGAATTCATCATGGGAGTTTGTGAGCTTGTGGCTTAGGCGTCAGCCTGGATCAAGAGCGGAGAGAGCGTTGTTTTACTGGAAGCAAGCTAAAAGTTTTTACGATGCATCTGGACTTCTGCCAATAGAGTCGAAGCCGCTAACCGCATACTATTGTTGTATGAATGCGGCAAAGGCCTTGCTTGCAATCAAAGGACCGTCTACCATTGATTTTGATGGAAAATTTTCGCACGGTATTTCATCAAATCGAAAACAATGGGGAAAGTCGACTAATTTGAAGAATGCAGAAGTGATATTCAATGGCTCCGGAGTTCTCTTTGAATTGTCGAAGTACTTTAATGAGGAAGCATGCAAAAAATCATATACGATTTATGATTTGCTCTACAATATACCCTGCATCCATAGAGCGTTTTCCACTACATACCAGTGTGCGGAATTGTTTGTTCCGATTCGAGATGTCAAATTTACAGTCGATATAGGGATAAGAAAAGGTTGGGTGCAGTTTCAAGTTGATAAGCGATATGCTAATGGAAATTCGCTAAGGTATGTTCCTTCGAGATATGAAAAAGACGTGTATAACTCTGACGACAATCGTTACATTATGAGATCAAAACAGCGTTTCAAATGGGACATCCGTGAAAAGAAAATGCAGGAAAGAATGGAGATATTGGGGGATTATCACCGGAAATTGCGTAAAGATATTCTGTATATCTCCGGAGATGAAAAGCTCTGGTATATAAAAAAAGAAATCCCCAATAATAAAAGTATAATTCAAAGAAATTCGATAACATTGATTTTTGCGGTGATGCATTGGCTTAGTGAACTTGTTAGATATAACCCGGAAAAATTTGATAAACTGATGGACACAAAGCAGAATTGGATTATTCATGAGTTTATTGAAACGGCATTGTATCAGTATGTCGATGAAATCAGTTGTGAAATTACAGGAACTGATATAATGACACCAGGATATAGAAAATGAAATGATAGATGGGTAGTAAAATAAAATTGGAGAATTCTGTTTTTGAGGTGTTCTGATGATTAAGGAAGTACATTTGACAAGATTTAAGAAATATAAGGAACGATCTTTCTCGCTTACACCTAAGGGAGTAAGCCTTTTGGTAGGTGGAAATAATTCTGGAAAATCAACACTCATTCATGCCCTGGCGGTCTGGGAATTTTGCAAGATGATACTTGTACATGAAAAAGGAAGAAGTGTTTTTAACCAAACAGAGTTAGGAATGGGCGAAGGGTTCGGAATGAGTGCAGAAGAATTTCTCCCGATTGCAGTGCCATCGCTAAATCACTTGTGGACGAATCTTAAAACACAATTGTCGACAGAAGAAAAGAAAAACTGGCCTGATAAATATCCTGGTTATATTATGAGAATCAGATGTGTCTGGGATTATAAAGAACAACTTGATAAAATGCTAGAGATCGGCTTATCACTAGTGAATGATCGCTTGTTCATCCGGGTAACAAACTCTAACCTGAACGAAGGGGATTACTTGCCGGTTGTTGTGTATTTGCCGACATTTGCAGGTGTACTACCTAAGGAAAGCAAAGCAACAATCGCAGAGAGACGTGCCTACCTTGGAAGGGGGATGGCAGGATCTATTATCCGGAATATGATCTATGACCTCTACAGTGAAGATCGTCAGCTTAGAGAGAAGTTGTTATCGGGAAAATCTCGGCTGCAAGAAACGGACAAAAAAATCATAAAGGAAGATAGCCCATATGAAAAGTTACAGGTAAATCTGAGAAATACGTTTGCATCTGAGCTGGAAGTAGAACCTTTTAATGAAAATTTCAACACGGTGCTGAAAATTAATGAGAGAAAGCTGAAGCGAGAACAAGACGGAACGCTTTCACTCATACCCAAAAGCAAATACACGCCGAGAGATATCATAACACAGGGAAGTGGATACCTTCAATGGCTGAGTATTTTCTGCAACCTATACCATGATGATATTGATGTGTTGCTTTTGGACGAACCAGATGCACATTTGCATGCAAGTCTGCAAAGCGAACTTTTAAAAAAATTATTGGAGGACGTAGCTGGACGTCAGGAAAAGCAGATACTGATCTCTACACATTCTGTAGAGATGATAAAACAAGCTCCTCTCGAAATCATATTTTCAATGGATAAACGGAGATATTTAAAGGAAGAGGAATCAAGAGTTATGGAGTTGTCTGGTATCGGAAGCGAATATTTTCCTAAACTGGATTTGCTCAAACGGTATAAGAGATTGTTTTTTGTTGAGAACGAAAGTGATAAGCGAATCCTATCGATATTAGGCGAAAAATGTGGAATTCACTTGCCAGAAGAAATTGTCTATTGGACAAACACGGAAAGCCATGCCACGAGAAAACAGATATTTACTGCGCTGCAAAAAATTATTCCGGATCTTAGATGCATTAGTTTACGAGATAGAGATATGGATAACCCAGAAACGATTGGGGAAAAGCTGGTGTTTAAGGGAATCAAGAATCTGGAAGGTAGTGGAATACTCTTGCTTGAATGGAAGAGAAAAAATATCGAGTCGTATTTGATGTGCCCACGAGCGATTGCAAGTGCAACTGGATACCAGATTGAGGATATAAAAAAACATATTCAAGATTATTTTGCATTGGCGATAAACGACAGTGGCTTTGTCGAGACCTCTCCGCCGGAGGCGATTATTACTTGTGATGGAAAACATATATTTAACGCTGATACAATAGGACTAGAGGTTGCATACAGGTGTAACAAGTATGATGTTGCTGAACAGATGCTGGGAGAAGAGGTTTGTGAGGATGTAAAAATAGTTCTTGAACATGTGAAAAAGCATTTCTCTGATTTGTGAGATATGAATGAAAATCATGAAATGATTTTTGAATCATATATTTGTTTGTTCCATATCGAACAAATATCCTCCTTCTCCCACCGCTCCCTTCAAAAACACGTCCGGTGAAATTTCAATCCAAAAACCGCCGGGAAAGTGCAGGAAGGACCACAAACAACCTGCTACACAGCCATCTGGTATTTGCTCACTCCCATAAAATCCACCCTGATATCACCCCTCAAAGCCGCAAGATCACGGACTGAGGAGAGTACCTGGGCAGGGCAGACGCCCCGGCGGAGGCCCCGGGCCCCGGGCTCTCCGGAGGATGACGGATAAGAATATGCGCTATCGCTCGCATGAATATACCGCCCGAAAAAGAAATAAGAAAAACTTGAAAACGACGCTGAAACGTGGTATAATCGTGGTACGAACAAGCCGGGTTTAGTACGACAACTGTGCGCTGTGGTACTGTAACTGTTGTTTCGGAATTATGAACGACTACAAAAAGTGTGCGAAAAACTAGCGTAGCTACGACGACACCTACCAGGTTCAGGTCGTGTCTTGGTACGACAACGAGAACTCCTACACCTCTCAGATGGTCCGTATCATCAAGTACTTCGCTGAGAACTGCTGATTATAGCTTCTCACTGGAAAGTGCCTGAGGTAAACGTACCGGGCTGTGCCGGTTCCGGCATGGCCATGTGAATACGTTGACTTGCACCCTTTTCTCTGCATTCCGTGGAGAAAAGGGTGCTTTTGTTTGTCCGGGTGTATTTTGATCGGGGCGTATACAGCAGGGGAAGCGTCTGTTCCTGCCGGTAAAAATGGTACGGCAGGAGAGAGATGCCGCTCGCAAAAACAGGGATGCATCGTGGTTTGTGCCCGGTTCGGTCAAAATAGACACATTTTGGAACAACCACAGGAAATGTTTGTTAAACAATTATCTATTCTGCGTCCTTGCATTGTACACAGTTTTTGTTTATAATAGTAACAGGCGGGGCAGGAATGCCCCCTGAAAAGCGAGCGAAACTCTAGTTCAGAAATCAAAGCTTGAGAGGAGTTTATTACCATGGGTTTAGGTAAGAAGACGATCGACGATCAGAACTACTGCGGCAAGAAGGTGCTTGTCCGCTGTGATTTCAACGTCCCGATGAAGGACGGTGTCATCACCAACGAGAACCGCATCAATGCGGCTCTGCCCACCATCCAGAAGCTGGTCAACGATGGCGCTAAGGTCATCCTGTGCAGCCACCTGGGCAAGCCCAAGAACGGCCCCGAGGCAAAGTTCAGCCTGGCACCCGTTGCTGTGGCTCTGAGCGCAAAGCTGGGCAAGACCGTTGTGTTTGCGGACGACGACACCGTCGTGGGCGACAACGCAAAGGCTGCTGTGGCTGCCATGAACAACGGCGACGTCGTTCTGCTGCAGAACACCCGTTTCCGCAAGGAAGAGACCAAGAACATGCCTGAGTTCAGCCAGGAGCTGGCTTCTCTGGCTGATGCATACGTTGACGATGCATTCGGCAGCTGCCACCGTGCACACTGCTCCACCGCAGGCGTCACCGACTACATCAAGGACACCGCTGTCGGCTACCTGATGGAGAAGGAAATCAAGTACCTGGCGAACAGCCGTGAACGATCCCGTCCGTCCCTTCCACCGCCATCCCTGGGCGGCGCAAAGGCTCGCTGACAA
>ENA-OQDM01001303-OQDM01001303.1-human-gut-metagenome-genome-assembly--contig:-NODE-1303-length-10301-cov-1.275703_pt1 | contig 10301 bp, 10 predicted proteins | sample MGYA00242772_ERZ504605 | MGnify/ENA primary metagenome ERZ504605 (study PRJEB26092, sample SAMD00036348) | human gut metagenome | host: Homo sapiens | study: EMG produced TPA metagenomics assembly of... | reverse complement strand
CATGAACAGCTCAGGGAAGAAGAAATTTACCCATGTATCCAGGGCGTAGCTTATCCAAGAATTTATACAGATGATGCGGTGATCCTGTTTCAGGATGGGAAGCAGAGAAGATATGTATCAACAGTAGATTATAATATCAAGAAATTATTTGATGAGCGTGAACTGACAGATAAGGTTCTTGGTTTTCATATTGAAGAGCCGGGCTGGTACTTCACTGCAGTGAGCATACAGAACTGAAACCGGAGAATCTTCAGGCATTCCAGAGGATCCCGGAGTCAGAGGAATTTTCAGATGAATATCAGAAATGTATCAGAGAGAAGCTGCTTTCTTATTATTCCGAACACACCAGAGCAGAAGAAGCAGATAATTATCTGAGACAGATGGATTATAAGAAATATGCGGCTGTAGACAGAACAGCTCTTCTGGAAGTACTGATCTCCAGAGGAATGTATCAGCAGGCAATGTCCATTGTTTCCCAATTCGGATATGAAGGAATCCGCATAGAGAGCCAGCTGAAGCTGACCAGCAGAATGCTGACAAGATGTGAGATGGAGGAGGATGACGAATTGCTTGCCCTTGCATCGGATGTATACAGACGCGGAAAATATGATGAAGTGATCCTGAAGTATCTTATGGAATACAGATTTGGTCCTGTAGATGAACTGATATCTGTATGGAAAAGTGCGCAGGGCTTTGAGATGGATACTTATGAACTGGAAGAGAAGCTTCTTGGCCTCTGATGTTTACTTCTGATTACAGGAAAGAGGGAGAGAAGATCCTGGAGGATTATGTTCATCACAGCGGAAAGGAACGTATTACAGGAGCATATCTTACGCAGACTGCATATGGTGCATTTGTAAAAGAATATCCGATGAGTGTTTTTGTAAGAAGTCTGCTGGAGCGGGCTTATGATGAGAAATGGCCGGTTGATTTTGTATGCAGTCTTGCTCTTCTGGAAGCGTATTCCAAAGAAAAAAAACTGGAGAAAAAACAGCTTTGCAATGCAGAGGAGATTCTTCAGAAATGTGTGAAACAGGGAATGTACTTTGCGTTCTTCGGGAAACTTCCGGTATCTGTCTTAAGTCCTTATCAGTTGGATGATAAAACCTTTGTGGAATACCATGCAGATCCGTCTGCAAAGGTGACACTCTATTATGCACTGGATGCAGGCCTCGGAAATCAGGTGAAATATCAGACAGAGCCTTTGCGTGATTTATATGAAGGTATTTTTGCAAAATCATTTACATTGTTCTACGGGGAGACATTGCGGTATTATTTTGAATCAGTAACAGGAGAGCGGGTAAATCGGACACAGGAGAGGGTACTTACAATGAATAAGATTGAGGGTACACCTGTAAGCAAATATCATATGATCAATCAGATGCTCTCTGCACGCAGACTGGATAAAAAGAAAGAAGTGTTTTCACAGGTGAAGAAGTATCTTCGCCAGGAACAGTATGTGAAGAAGATGTTTGTGATCGAGAAAGAAGAGCAGGAACAGATTGTCCTGAAACCGGGAGGAACAAATGAACGAAATTCGTGATTTGATCGTGGGAATTGATTTTGGCAAAGAGTATTCTCAGATATGTTATTATGACAGAAAAGGAGACGAGGCACGTTCTCTTTCTATGAAAGCGGGTGGAAATCAGTATGAGGCTCCCTGTATTCTGTGCTGGAGACCGGAGCAGAAAGACTATTGCGTAGGACTGGAAGCAGATTACTTTGTCCGGGAAAAGGGCGGAGTCATGATCGATGATGTCTATGGAATCTGTGAAAAAAGTGATTCTGTGCTGGTGGAAGGACAGGAACTTGCACCATGGGAGATCCTGGCTCAGTTTCTGCAGGGAATGCTTAAATTTCTGGGAGTGGCAGAACTGGTCAAAAATACTAAATGTGTGGCGGTGACACTGCCCGGGCTGACGGAAATTCAGGTTGAGAATTTCCAGAAAGCATTTGAGATAATTGGATTTCCACATGAGAAATATATGCTGCTGGATTATGGGGAAAGCTTCTATTATTATGTGCTCTCACAGAAAAGAGAAACCTGGAACCGTAGTGTGGGATGGTATGCCTTTACACCGGAGAACGTGTCTTTTCGCAAGATGACAATGAACGGTGCAACAAAGCCTGTCACTGTAAAACTGGAAGAAGCTGTGGAGACAGAACTTCCTGCTGAGGGACAGGAGAGAGATTCGGAATTCAGTAAGTTTGTCCAGAAAACACTTGGCAGAGATCTGTTTTCCAGCATTCAGATCACAGGAGATGGATTTTCACAGGACTGGGCAGAGCAGTCTGTAAGGTTACTCTGTTATCAGAAAAGAAAGGTTTTCTATGGAAATAATCTTTTTGCAAAGGGTGCCTGCGCTGCAGGAAAAGAGAAAACAGAGAACAAGGCATTAAAGGGATATCGCTTTTTAAGCGATTCTCTGGTTATGGCTGATGTGGGGATGGAAATGAGAGTGATGGGTTCTCCTACCTATTATCCGCTGATCGAGGCAGGAAATAACTGGTATGACAGTAAGGCATCCTGTGAATTTATTCTTGATGATACAGAGGAGCTTGTGTTTATTGTAAGCACGTACCACAGACCGGAGAAAAGAAGGGTAGGAATGATGCTGCCCGGTATTCCGTTGCGTCCGGACAAGACTACCAGATTACGGCTGGAATTACAGTATGTCTCATCTGCAGAATGTAAAGTGACGGTTACAGATCTGGGATTCGGAGAAATGTTCCCTTCCAGTGGGAAAACCTGGACAGAGACAGTAGAATGGTAAAGGAGATGGAGCAATGAGCGGATATATTTTATGTCAGACAAAAAAAGCACAGCGTCCTTATTTTATAGAGAATATCAGTATGAATATTTATTCTATAGAAGAACTCTGTTATTATCTGTACCACAATCTTTACCTTGCTGATCATACTGTTTTTAATGAAGAATTATGCAACTGGCTCAGAGATGAGCTTGAACTTGTGCATCTGGCTGCAAAGCTGAAACAGAATCTGGAGAGAAATGTAAGTGTGGAAGAGATGATCTATCCTGTTTTCAAGGAGATCAATTACCTTACCTATGAGGAGATGAAAGGCTTTAACAGCAGGATTGTGACTTATGGAAAAGAAAAAGCGGCAGTCCGTCAGAAGAGAAAGGGAGATGCACTGACAGAAAACGGAATGTATGTGAACGCCATCCGGGTATACCAGAAACTCCTGGAAAGAGAGGATCTGTCTGAGCAGAGAAAAGGATTCGCAGCTTCAGTGCGCTATAATCTTGGCTGTGCATACAGTTATCTTTTTCAGATGGAAAAAGCACAGGAATGTTTTCTGGAAGCATACAGAGAAGCACATTCAAAAGATGCCTTAAAAGCTTATATCATAGCATACAGCAGTGTTCATGATAAGACAGATTATGATAAGGTTATGGAAGAACTTGAAGTAGATGAAGAACTGAAGAAAGATATAAAAGAAGAAATCAGGCAGTCTCTGAAAGCTTTCGAGTCTGTACCGGAAGAGAAAACAGATGAAAAAAAATCTGGATGCCCTTCTGGAGAGACTTATGAAAGATTATCACAGAAGTACAGGTTCATAACTTACTCTTGACAGAGGCGGAGGTGTGTGATAGGATTAACACATACTTTCACATGGTAGAGTGGCTGTGTGATAAATAACAAAACAGATAAAGAGGAGATATTTATCATGAAAAGAGATCTTTAGCAGTACTCATGGCAGGAGTTATGGCAGCTTCTATGATGACGGGTGTTGTTTCTGTATATGCAGATGCTGACAGTAAGACATTAACTGTAGGATTTGATGCACAGTATCCTCCTTTCGGATATAAAGACGATAATGGAGAGTATGTTGGTTTTGACCTTGACCTTGCACAGGAAGTATGCGACAATCTCGGATGGGAGCATTGTGAAGAAACCGATCAACTGGGATTCCAAGGATATGGAACTGATTCCGGATCTATCGACTGTATCTGGAACGGATTTACCATTAACGGACGTGAGGATGACTATACATGGTCAGATCCATATCTGAACAATGAGCAGGTGATGGTTGTTGCAGCCGATTCAGGGATTGAGAAGCTGGATGACCTGGCAGGCAAGAATGTAGTAGTTCAGGCCGCTTCCGCAGCACTGGATGCATTAAACAGCGATGATAATAAGGATCTTACAGCAAGCTTTGCATCACTGACAGAGAATCCTGATTACAATACAGCATTCATGAATCTGGATTCCGGCGCTGCAGATGCCATCGCAGTAGATATCGGTGTTGCCAAATATCAGCTTTCCCAGAGAGAAGAAGGCAAATATGTGATCCTCGACGAGCCAATCCAGAGCGAAGAGTATGGAATCGGCTTTAAGAAGGGTAACGATGAGCTGAAAGATACTGTATGGGAAGAAGTTCTGAAACTTTATGATGCAGGTGAAGTTGATAAACTTGCTGAGAAGTATGAAGTAGCAGATATGCTCTGCATTGGAGATGATGAGAAATCTGATGATAAAAAAGATGATGCAGCAGAGGATGATGCTTCCGATGCAGACACAGCAAAAGAAGATACAGCTGATACAGCGAAAGATGCTGAATAGTCAGCCGGAACAAAAACAGTTATGATACAAGAGGACAGATCTGTGCAGGCTGTCCGCATTATAAAGGAATGGAGGGTACATTTTGTGCACCCTCTTTTCTTACTGTACAGGAGAAATTTTTCAGGAGGAAAGCTTATGTCTTTAAGTGTAATGCTGCAGCAGCTTGCCAGTGGTATGGTAGTTTCTGTAGAGATTTTTTGTAGTGACATTACTTTTTTCACTTCCGCTGGGACTTCTGATCTGCTTTGGCAGAATGTCCAAGAATCCGGCGATACGTGGAATTGTGTCTGCCTACATATCAGTTATGCGTGGAACCCCGTTAATGCTGCAATTGATGGTTGTGTATTTCGGACCATACTTTATTTTTGGAATCCGTATTTCCATGGGATACAGCCTGATCGCTGTGTTTATTGCATTCAGTATTAACTATGCTGCATATTTTGCGGAGATTTACAGAGGAGGAATCGAATCTATTTCAGCGGGACAGTATGAGGCTGCAAAGATCCTGGGATACAGCAAAGCCCAGACATTTTTCAGAATCATCCTGCCGCAGGTGATCAAGAGAATCCTTCCATCTGTGACAAATGAGGTTATCACACTGGTAAAGGATACGTCACTGGCATTTGTTGTTGCTGTTTCGGAGATGTTTACAATTGCAAAACAGATTGCAAGTGCACAGACGACTATGATGCCTTTTGTGATCGCTTGCTGTTTTCTATTTTGTGTTCAATCTTCTTGTTGCGATTGTAATGGATAAGATTGAGAAAAAACTGAATTATTATCGCTGACAGGCGGCTGGGGTTATAAAATATTTTTTGACTCTGACATCATTTAATTTAAGAGGAATATTTGCTATGGTATTATTTGAAATGAAAAACATAAAGAAGAGCTTCGGCAGCCTTGAAGTATTAAAAGACATTTCACTTCAGGTAGAGGAGGGTGAGGTTCTTAGTATTATCGGACCTTCCGGTTCCGGTAAATCCACACTTCTCCGCTGTGCCACCGGTCTTGAGACACCGGACAGCGGTGAGATCATCAAGCAGGGGGATGTGGGACTGGTATTTCAGAACTTTAATCTTTTCCCCCATTTTTCCGTACTGAAAAATATCACAGATGCTCCGATCAGAGTGCAGAAGAGAAAGAAAGAAGAGGTTTATGCACAGGCAAGAACTCTGTTAAAGCAGATGGGACTTGCAGACAGAGAGAATGCATATCCGTTTCAGCTTTCCGGCGGCCAGCAGCAGCGTGTCTCTATTGCCAGGGCATTATGTATGAATCCGAGATCCTGTTTTTTGATGAGCCTACTTCTGCCCTTGATCCGGAGCTTACGAGTGAAATTCTTAAGGTAATCAAAGATCTGGCAGCAGAACACATCACTATGGTGATCGTTACTCATGAGATGACATTTGCAAGAGATATCTCTGATCATATTATTTTTATGGATAAGGGACTGATCGCGGTTGAGGGGAGTCCAAAAGAGGTATTTGAATCAGAACATGCGAGAATGAAAGAATTTCTTGGTAAATTCCATCAGGGATAAGGTTTTTGTGGTTGCTTTTAGAGGAATGATGTTATATAATTTCAACGTACGTGGTTGAGAAAAACGTACGTACAGAAGTGAAATAAAAGGATTAAAAATAATATCCTATAAAAAACAGGAGAGTGAAGATGAGTACAGACAGATATGTAAGTCCTTTATCAGAACGTTATGCCAGCAAAGAAATGCAGTATATTTTTTTCCCCGGATATGAAATTCCGCACATGGAGAAGACTCTGGATCGCACTTGCTGAAACAGAGAAAGAGCTTGGCCTTAAACATTACACAGGAGCAGATTGATGAACTGAAGGCACATGCAGAGGATATCAATTATGACGTTGCAAAGGAACGTGAACGTCAGGTGCGTCATGATGTTATGTCTCACGTATATGCGTATGGCGTACAGTGCCCGAAAGCAAAAGGAATCATCCATCTGGGAGCAACCTCCTGTTATGTAGGTGATAATACAGACATTATTGTAATGACAGAAGCATTAAAGCTTGTGAAGAAGAAACTGGTCAATGTTATTGCCGAGCTTTCTGCTTTCGCAGATAAATATAAAGATCAGCCTACTCTGGCATTTACACATTTTCAGCCTGCACAGCCTACTACAGTAGGTAAGCGTGCAACACTCTGGACACAGGAATTCCTGCTTGATCTGGAGGATCTGGAGTATGTTCTGGGAACAATGAAGCTTCTGGGATCCAAAGGTACAACCGGAACACAGGCAAGCTTTCTGGAACTGTTTGACGGAGATCAGGAGACTATTGACAAGATTGATCCGATGATCGCAGAGAAGATGGGATTTAAGGAATGCTATCCGGTATCCGGACAGACCTATTCCCGCAAGGTAGATACACGTGTTGCCAATATTCTTGCAGGAATTGCAGCAAGTGCACACAAGATGTCCAATGATATCCGCCTTCTTCAGCATCTGAAGGAAGTAGAAGAACCATTTGAGAAATCTCAGATCGGCTCCTCCGCAATGGCGTATAAGAGAAATCCTATGAGAAGTGAGCGTATTGCTTCCCTTTCCAGATATGTAATGGTAGATGCCCTTAACCCGGCGATCACATCTGCAACTCAGTGGTTTGAGAGAACTCTGGATGACTCTGCAAATAAGCGTCTGAGTATTCCGGAAGGTTTCCTTGCTATTGACGGAATCCTTGACCTCTGTCTTAATGTTGTAGATGGATTGGTTGTTTATCCGAAGGTTATCGAGAAACATATGATGGCAGAGCTTCCGTTCATGGCTACAGAGAATATCATGATGGATGCTGTAAAAGCAGGCGGTGACCGTCAGGAACTTCATGAGCGTATCCGTGAGCTTTCCATGGAAGCCGGAAAGACTGTCAAGGTAGAAGGCAAAGATAATAATCTGCTGGAACTGATCGCAGCAGATCCTGCATTCAACCTTTCTCTGGAAGATCTGCAGAGATCCATGGATCCGAAGAAATATATCGGACGTGCCAAAGAGCAGACAGAGAGATTTGTAAATACAGTAGTTCAGCCGATCCTCGATTCCCATAAGGAACTTCTGGGAGTGAAAGCTGAGATCAATGTCTGATCAGTAAATACTTAACATAACGGTTTGGAATATTACAGAATCTGATATAAAGATAATAAGCGTTGCTGTTTCCTGATGATATCTGGCAGGTCATTCTGCAAGGCCGGGTAAACAGTAATCGGTAAATACAGGAGGAATTATATAATGGTAAAAGCAGTTGTTGGTGCTAACTGGGGAGATGAGGGTAAAGGTAAGATTACCGATATGCTCGCTGAGAAGGCTGATATTATCGTAAGATTTCAGGGTGGTGCAAATGCAGGTCATACAATCGTAAATAACTATGGTAAATTTGCCCTTCATACTCTGCCGTCAGGTGTGTTTTATGATCATACTACAAGTGTGATCGGCAACGGTGTTGCACTGAATATCCCGGTATTTTTCAAAGAGTACAATGAAGTGGTAAGCAGAGGTGTTCCGGCTCCGAAGATCCTTATCTCCGAGAGAGCACAGATGGTTATGCCATACCATATCCTTTTTGACCAGTATGAGGAAGAACGTCTGGGCGGCAAATCTTTCGGATCTACCAAGTCAGGTATTGCTCCGTTCTACTCAGACAAATATGCAAAGATTGGTTTCCAGGTAAGTGAACTTTTTGATGAAGAACATCTGAAAGAAAAACTTGCAAGTGTATGTGCGACAAAGAATGTTCTTCTTGAACATTTATATCACAAACCGCTTCTTAATGTGGATGAATTATTTGCTGAACTTATGGAATATAAGAAAATGGTTGAACCATATGTATGTGACGTATCCCTGTATCTGTGGAACGCATTAAAAGAAGGTAAAGAAGTTCTTCTTGAGGGACAGCTTGGTTCTCTGAAAGACCCGGATCATGGAATTTATCCGATGGTTACATCTTCCTCTACCCTGGCAGGATATGGTGCAGTAGGAGCAGGTCTTCCACCATATGAGATCAAACAGATTGTTACTGTATGCAAGGCATACTCCAGTGCAGTAGGAGCAGGTGCATTTGTTTCTGAAATCTTTGGCGATGAAGCAGATGAACTGAGAAGACGTGGCGGTGACGGCGGTGAATTTGGTGCTACTACAGGCCGTCCAAGACGTATGGGATGGTTTGACTGTGTTGCTTCCAAATACGGATGCCGTCTTCAGGGAGCTACAGATGTTGCTTTCACAGTTCTTGATGTTCTTGGATATCTGGATGAAATTCCGGTCTGCACAGGATATGAGATTGATGGAAAAGTAACAACAGAATTTCCGACAACTACACTGCTTGAGAAAGCAAAACCGGTTCTGGAGACTCTGCCGGGATGGAAATGCGACATCCGCGGAATCAAAAAATATGAAGATCTGCCGGAGAACTGCAGAAAGTATGTTGAGTTCGTTGAGAAACATATCGGATTCCCGATTACTATGATCTCCAATGGCCCGGGACGTGACGATATCATCTACAGAAATAAATAATAAGGATAAATTTACCTGTCTGATCGGCAGACGGTAAATAAGACTATACGCCGGGGAATTTCTCCGGCGTGTCTTTTATATAACTGGAGGCTTATGAAAAAAGATAATAATAAGATAAAAAAAATCGGGGCATGGATCGCAATCATAATCCTGCTTCTTGCATGTTGTATGCCGATGATTTTTGCATTCGGGAATGGAGAAGATTCGCAGGTCTATTTTAAAGCCTCGCTTGCAGTGGCGATCATGGTTCCCATCATGGCTTATGCAATATGGATGGTTTATAAATTACTGAACAGGAATAAAAAGGTGGTGGATTCGGATATGGAGAATATTATTTTTGACGTTGGACAGGTTCTTGTAAAATATGACTGGGAGACCTATCTGGACAGTTTTGGTTTTCCGAAGGAAGAGCGTGATAAAATTGCGGAAGTGGTATTTCAGAGCAATACCTGGAATGAGAGAGACAGAAGCAGCGAGACTGAGCAATATTATGTAGATCAGATGGTAAAAGCTGCACCGGAGTACGAAAAGGATATCCGGGAGGTAATGCGCCGTTCTGACGAGACAATTGAGAAAACAGATTATGCGGAAACCTGGGTGAGATATCTGAAAGATAAAGGATATCATGTTTATATTCTTTCCAATTATGCAACTGACACACTGGAGAGAACGGAGGATAAACTTACGTTTCTTAAATATGTAGACGGAGCAGTGTTCTCCTGTCAGGTGAAGCAGATCAAACCGGAACCGGAAATTTACAAAACCCTGCTCGGACGCTACCATCTTGACCCGGAGAAATCCGTATTTCTGGATGACAGAGCGGAGAACTGTGAGGCAGCCAGAAAACAGGGAATCCATGCAATTCAGTTTAAATCTTTTAAACAGGCAGCAGCAGAACTGGAGAAACTGGGCGTCAATTAAAATTGTTACTGTTCACTCCGTTCTCAGTAACATAGCCAAAATTCATTCTAGTACAGCGTTTCGTAAATAACTATACCAATCGCGTAGGATGCGGATTCGAGTGTGCTGGTATAAAAAGGTAGGCGTAGCGGGCTACGCTGAGGCTTTTAGACCTGTGCAATCGGATTCGCAGACAAGTGAGTGGTATAGTTATTTCGAAAACGATGTACTAGATTGCCTGCGGCAATGGAATTTTGGCTTGTATGTCTCGGGATAGTGGTGTGTG
>ENA-OQDM01001301-OQDM01001301.1-human-gut-metagenome-genome-assembly--contig:-NODE-1301-length-10310-cov-1.242365_pt1 | contig 10310 bp, 10 predicted proteins | sample MGYA00242772_ERZ504605 | MGnify/ENA primary metagenome ERZ504605 (study PRJEB26092, sample SAMD00036348) | human gut metagenome | host: Homo sapiens | study: EMG produced TPA metagenomics assembly of... | reverse complement strand
CACCATCTCCACTAAAGAGTGCTACTCCTTCTGTTACTACATTTCCTGCATCATCTGTCAGATACTGGAAACTTCCGTCTTTGATTACTGTACGGGTTTTCTCAACACCATTGATCATATATGAAATATCCTGTGTTTCGTAAAATCCCTTTGGTACAAGGAAAGTCAGAAGTGCAGCGACAACAACTACTAAAAAGATAATAATGTAGGTGTCAGGCACTTGAAATCCCTTGTTAAAAGACTTTAACCCTTTTCCTTCTTTTTTGCTCATTTTCGAGTTTCCCTCCCATTTTTGATATACTATATCAGTGTACCATAGAATGCCTAAAATATAACTAAAAATTTACATATTTTATCAATTTTTGTCATTTCCCTGTATTTTTATACATCAAAAGATAGGTGTTTTATTCAATCAATCACATCATTCTGAAATCTTGACAAATGTTCATAAGGTAAGATCAGTCTTCCCCTGAACAGTCCGCACCCATCATTGATCAGACTGTTATCTACTGCGGAAAACATATTTACATCCAGATCTGCCAGTTCCAGCTGCAAAAGACGCATGCCCCGTTCATAGGCTTCATCGAAATAAACGCACTCGCCTTCTGGAATAGCATCACGTCTTGCACGCTCATCCTGCTGTTTCTTCTCATATCCCAGATGATTCGCCGGACCAATTTCCGCAGTGTCATCCATTTTCTGGGTACGTAGCTGCACTTCCATGAAAGAACGGGAACTGTTATCATAAACTGTGATATGTAATGACTGATATCCTTCCCCGCTGGTTCCACAGATATAATCGCGGTAATACATCTTCACATCTTCATTAAGAAGCGGTGATGTACTTTTCTTTACTCCATAGGCAGACTCCACCGTAAACCCTCGTTCTTCCAGGAACCCGGGAAGAACATTGGCAATCTCATAAAGATAGCGGATCGACGCCGTTTCCTGATCTTCTCCTGGTTTCAGATGACACTTGGGCATACACAACACAATTCTGTATGCAATAAAATCCCGAAAACAACTGAGTTTATTTTTCAGTTCCGATACAGGAGGATAGGTTCCATGTTTTGTATAATAATCGTAAATATATTCCACAATATAGCCGTTAAATTTCTCTTCTGCCCGGATCAGCGATTTGATCCTTCCTTTAAATGTAAACGCAAGAAACGGATATTCATGAGCCATATATTTATAAAATTCCCGGATCTTCTGGGACTGGGCCGTAAGGAAATCATTGTGTTCTAAAAGCTCTGTGATCTGAATCAGGAAATTCACATGCATCATATCAATTTCATTATGAGTAAGTTTCGCTTCTTTTCTCAGATCCCGGGTATATTTCTGTAAAATTTTTAAAACCGTATCTCCTGAATACAGATAATCATTTAATGTAATCATAAGTTTTTCCTCTTTTGGAGTTATAGCGTGTTTGAAGATTGTAGAAATGATTTTTCAAACACGCTATAATCTATAACCGAAATTTAGTTTTTCATTAATTTTAATGTTTTGTCAATATATCTACTGTTCTGTCAGCCTTTAACCAAACTGCTTCTTTTTCTTTCATGAGTAACAAAGATCAACGTCTTTCCCTCCGTCTTTTTCAAAATATAATCAATTGTTTTTGCTCTGGTTTTTTCATCAAGACCTCTGAGAGGTTCATCCATGATCACACAGTCTGATTCAGCCAGCAATGCCCTCAGGATAGATACTCTCCTGCGCATTCCTCCACTCAGTTCACGAACCGGTTTCTGCCATATCTCAGTAAGCGCAACTGCTTTATACGCCTCCTCCAGTTCTCTGTCTGTTATTGTTTCTGTACATACCAGTCTTATATTAGAAGCAGCGCTCAGATTTTCACACAGACGATCTTCCTGAAATACTGCACTGAGTTTCCTGTCACTTACCCCTTCTATTTTCCCCTTATCCGGAACATCCAGTCTCAGAAGAAGCCGTATCAGTGTTGTTTTGCCACATCCGGATCTTCCTCTGATACAAGTGGTTTTCCCTTCCTGAAAAACACAGGACAAGTCTTGCAGTACCTGCTGTTCTCCGTATGCTTTACTAATATGATCTACCTTTATATCCATATCTCTTCTCCGCCTGTAACAGACCTCATAAATAATGCATTTAAGAGGATTATCATAAATCAAAATTTCCGTTATCTATGTTCTATCATATAAACTACTCTGCTTACAATTCCAAGAAAACACTTTTCAAATACAAAACTGATCACAATTATCACAATTGTCCACGCAAAAAGATCCGGAGTATTCAGATATATTTTTGCATTATATAGTTTCTCACCAATAGAACCTGAAGGTACTCCGATAACCTCTGCTGCCACTCCTGCTTTCCAGCACATTCCAAGAGAAAGCCTGCATGCTGAGAGAAAATAAGGCAGTACCTGCGATACATAAATATACCTGATCTGTCTTCTGAGATTCACACGAAATACTTTTGCCATTTCCAGTATCTTCCTGTCCGTCTGTCGTATTCCCTCAAGGATATTTGTATATATCACCGGCAGAACCATAAGAAAGGAAATAAAAACTGACAGATTTTTCGAAGGAATCCATATCAGGCACAAAATAATAAAAGATGCCACAGGTGTAGATTTGACCACTGCGATCACAGGTGCTGTCAGGATTTCCACTGTTTTTGACCAATATGCCAACACTGCCAGAAAGATTCCCAGAAACACAGCCAGAAGAAATCCTGTCACAATGCGTACAAAACTAAATCCGACAGACTGCCAGAAATTTCCGCTGAAAATCAGTTCAAAAAGCTTTCGGACAACAGAAACAGGAGATGCCAGAAGGATCTCCTGTTTCAGATACATACTCGCAAACTGCCAGATTGCGATCCAGAAAAACACTGCTAATATGCGAATTCCTGTATATTTCGTTCCATTGTCAGTTTTTGCTCTATCGTGTGTAATAGAATGCATCATCCGGCAACTGTCCTCCTATAATCTCAGGATTCTGATCATCCAGAGTTGCCAGATATCCTGAAAGCATGGTTTTCATCTCATCACCTTCAATAAACACAATACTGCAGTCAGGGATTGCTTTCTGTGCAACTTCTTTTGCAATAATATCATGATCTCCTATGATCTGGGCCGCAGCTTCTGTGTCACTGTTGACAAAATCTACAGATTCTTTATAAGCATCCATAAAATCATTTACTTTATCTGCATGATCCTGAACAAACTCATTGTTTGCGACCACAACTCCTGTCACAAGTTTACTTCCGTCATCCATGGAATCTTCCCACAGTTTGTTCAGATCCAGGGCAACCTTCAGCTTATCGTTTTTCATCAGCGCTGTAGTTACAAAAGGCTGCGGAAGAAGTCCGACTGCTGTCTGATCCTGCACAAGTGCGGAAACTACCTCTGCGTGCTCAGATTTAAATTCAACAGTCACATCTTTTTCAGGGTCGATTCCATTCGCTTTAAGAACAGAGTTCAGGGCATATTCCGGAGTTGCACCCTTCCCACTGGCATAAATAGTCTTTCCCTTAAGATCCTCCACAGATTTTACACTGTCTCCATTCTCCACAAGATAGAGAACACCCAACGTATTGACCGCCAGAACACTGACATCCTTATCTGTCTTCTGATACAACGTTGCTGCCAGATTTGCCGGAACAGCTGCAATATCAAGCTTGTCCTGTACTACCATCGGAACAATCTCATCCGGAGATGCAGCAATCGTAAAATCGTATCCGTCTTCATCAAGAAGCTGCGCCATTCCCATTGCTGTCGGACCTTTCAGGGCGCCTATCCGGACAGCATCCGAAGATGATCCTTCGGATGCCCATACGCTGACCTCTCCAGTGTTACCGGTCAATCCTGCACAGATACACAAAGCCATTGCACAAATCATCAATTTTCTTTTCATTTTACTCAACATCCTTTCTTTATTTAAGAATTTAAAAATCATTTACAGCAGTTCAGAAAAATAATACAAATAAGGCGCAAAACTCTGTCTTTTATGTCCCTGATTTCAAATCTGCCAGTATTTTTCTTAATTTACTTCCATAATCTTTTCCTGCTGCCCAGCCGCCGCCATAAGGATTTTCCTGGATTCCCAGCCATTCCACGTAAGGCGCCGTCTCTCTTGTCACGTAATCGAAGCGTTCATCTACACATTCCTGATTCAGGGAATCTGTGGAGGCGTAGGCTTTGAGATGCTGAACCTGAGCACGTATTCCTGTTCTTACATCCGGAAATGCGATTCCTTTGACTCCACCTCCGGTTGTTCCAAGACCTGCGAAATTGAACTGGTCGATTCCCGCATCACCACCGAAACTCAGCCATCCGGTTTCCAGCATTGCCTGCGCAAAAACTACTTCACCACGTACATTCTCGGCATTTGCCTCCTCTACAATAATATTGCAAAAGGTATCTATATCAGATGCTCCGCCGCCACTGAGTTCTTCAGATGGGTAAGTGCATCCCTGACTGTTGTATAATGAACACATTTCATCGACGGAAACAGTTGTTCCACCCATAATCGTGTAGTATCCATAAGTATTATCTGTCGGGTCTTCATCGGAGATAATTTCTTCTCCGTTATTTTCTGCATTTTCGAGATATTTAGGTTTGGAGATCTGTCCCTCTCCTGAATGATCAGTTTCCTGACTGTTTTTTTCTGCACTATCAGTTGTTTTAGCTATCGTGTCGTCATCTGGGGTATCTGCAGCATTGTCTGCTGCGCTGTTTTCTGTATCAGTGGACGCTATCCCTTCACTGGCACTTACCAAAGCAGGTGCCCCGAACATCAGGGCACCTGTTATTGTCATAAGCAGCCAGAAATATTTTCCCGGCACTTTTTTCATCTTATGCGTTTACCTTTCTCATTGCAGCTTCTACCACATGACCAACCAGTACAGAAGTTGTTACACTTCCAACACCGCCAGGTACAGGTGTAATAGCATCTACGATAGGCTCTACTGCTGCGTAATCAACATCACCGCAGAGTTTGCCTTCTGCATTTACGTTGATACCTAACATCGATGATTGTCTGGCCTCTTTTACATATTCGGCACCAACAACACCGGCGCGGCCTGCTGCTACAATAATGATATCTGCTTCACGTGCTACAGACGGCATATCTACAGTTCTTGTGTGGCAGATTGTAACAGTTGCGTTCTTTTTAACCAGCATCATTGCTGCAGGTTTACCAACAACAAGGCTTCTTCCGATTACTACTGCCTTTTTGCCTGTGCAGTCGATTCCGTAATGATCAAGGATTTCCATACAAGCCTGTGGTGTACATGGCGGGAAACCAATCTTCTTGCCTGTAAATACACCGGACATGGAAAGGTCTGTCATACAGTCAACGTCTTTTTCAGGAGCAAGTGCATTCTCGATCACTGCCTGATCCAGATGTTTTGGAAGCGGACGGAATAATAATACGCCGTGAATGCTGTCATCTTTGTTTACTTTATCGATTGTTGCAAGAAGTTCTTCCTGGGAAACATCTTCCGGAAGTAAGATTTTCTCACATGCAACGCCTAAAGTTTCGCAGCGTTTTGTTGCTCCTCTTTCATAGGAGATATCACTTGGGTTTTCACCAACACGGATGATGCAGAGGGTAGGATTTACTCCTTTTCCCTGAAGCTCTGCTACGTTTGCTTTGATTTTCTCATTTAATGCTGCTGTTACTTCTTTACCTAATAACTGCTTAGCCATTTGTCGTTCCCTCCGAAATTATACGTTATTATTCTATACTGTATCTGAATGATTTCAGCATAACCGCCTCATAAATCATATGCACTCTGTAAAAAAATACATCTCAATAAATAATGTTACACTTTATTAAAAGAGACGGAAAACAATACAGAAATTTCTATTTTATTTACTATTATTTCAGTCTGCCAAGTACGCTGTTAAATGTGTCATCTGCGATCTTTGTATATTTCTCAAGCATCGCATCTGCTTTTCTGTTTAATTCTTCTGCATACTCTCTGTCAGCCATGGATTTTGTGTTGATGTATACGTTCAGGCTGGCACCCTGTAATGCTGCTTTACAGAAAGCTGCACCAACGCCTGCATCACTGATGGCAAGCTTAGAGCCTTTTGCACCGAATTCTACGATCAGTTCAATTGCTTCACAGCATTTCTCCATGATCTCCATTGGTACAGAGCAGGCATCTTTTAATACGATCTCCATGACTCTGGCTTTCTCAGCTTTCTCTTCTTCTGTCTCTTTTGGCATTCCATATGCCTTTGATAATGGCTCGAATACTTCTGCATCACGCTCGATCAGACGGAGGAAATCCTTCTGTAACTGATCGCATTTTGCTTTTAATTCGTACATTTCGTCTTCAACATCCGCATATTTCTTTTTTCCTACAGTAAGGCTTCCTACCATATTTCCAAGAGCAGTTCCTACTGCACCAACTAATGCAGACGCACCGCCGCCGCCCGGAACCGGAGCCTTAGATGCCAGAACTTCAACGAATTCTGTACATGTACTTGTTGAAAATCCCATTTTTCTCCCTCTTTCTTTCTGTTTATATTTACTTATCTGACTCTGATATCCGCGGATTATTCTGTAATCTCTATAATCCTGATATCATTTGTCATTTCTGAACGCATTTCAGATATGCTTTCAGAGAACCAATGATCACATCTCCCATAACTGCCATATCCTCTGCCTGGAAAGAAACAGGGAAGTTGTCATGAAAAGAGAATCTGTGAAGACGGCGGAAATTCCTCATCGCCTTCCCAGAGGATCATCTGTATTTTATATTCCGGAAAAATTTCTACTTCATAGGCAATATCTCCATGCTTTACAGGTATGGCACTGATATGCTCCATGATCGCCCTGAAATCTCCCGGACGGTTACCATAGGAAAATGCCAGACGTTTGATACATCTGCCGTCAAACTGTCTTAAATATACTTCTCCCCATGGCATCTCCCGGTATGTCTTAAATTTTCCGGAACTCTCAGACTTCACACCGTTTAAAAGAAAACGAATCGTCAGGATCCTTGCATAGATCATGTTCTCCAGTGGATAAAACCTTTATCATCCGGAGTATGTAGTTACTTCAAAATCCGGCCATGTAATCTGATACTGTGTTCCAAGAAAAGTTAAAGTAAGTTTTTTTGCTTCTTCATCGTAAGGAATAGACAGTCTGGAAGCAATTTCCTTCGGATCTGCAGTTGCAAACTCCTGAGTGTAATGCTCCCAGGGCATTCTTTCCTTACTGTCTTTTTCATAATTTAAATCACTTAGACTAAACGCCATATAAATCTCCATAAACAGGACAGATCAAAGGGATCTAAAGATCCGTCCTGTTATTTTTATTTCTCTAGATATTCATAATTTCTCATATAGAAATTACTGAAATTCATCAGCGGTTCTGAACCTCTTCCATTACAGTCGGGAACATACTTGTATCTGTATGAGGAATAAAACATGCACCTACAAATTCATCCATATAGATCGGTACTGTAGAAAGTTCCATATATGTCATATTTGCAGCAAGTTCATAAGTCTTCTTCTCTGCCGGTGTTGACAGAAGCATCAGATACGCACCTGTCAGAGAAGAGTTACCAATGTAGTGGAATTTCTCGATCGGGATATCCGGGAACATACCGATGTTGACTGCATTCTGCATGTTGATACCGCTTCCGATACCGCCTGCAACATACACATCATCGATCATGCTCACATCGAAGTCCAGAGAAGTAAGCATTGTACGGATTGCTGAGAAGATGGCACCTTTGGCACGGATGAAGTTGTCAATATCAACTTCTGTAATCTCAACATCCTTTACAGAACCTGCCTCTTCCTCAAATGCAAGGATATAGCTGCCCATTCCGTATTTGTCATGTTTGATTCTCTTTCCTTCACGGATAAATTTACCCTTGGGGTTGATGATTCCGCAGATATAAAGTTCACTGATCACATCGATGATACCGGATCCACATAAACCTACAGGTTTCGTTCCCGGATCACCTACGATCTTGTAGGTAGGCTCCATAGTCTCTTTGTCAATGGTACATGCTTCGATAGCTCCGTCTGTGGCACGCATACCACAGCTGATGTCACCACCCTCAAAGGCAGGACCTGCTGAACATGCACAGCTCATCATAAAGTCTGAGTTTCCAAATACAAGCTCTCCATTTGTACCAAGGTCGATAAACAGTGAGAATTCGGGCCTGTTCCAAATCTGGCTGACCAGAGTTCCGGCTGTGATATCGCCACCTACATAGCTTCCGATATTCGGCGCCATAATAATATGAGCATCTTTATTGATATCAACTCCCACATCAGAAGCAAAAAGGGAATTGGTCTTAAAGAATGCAGGGATATAAGGCTCTGTACGCAACGGATCCGCATTGATTCCTGCAAACAGATGATTCATAGTTGTATTGGATGCCACACACATCCTGTAGATGTGGTCTTTGGGGAATTTTGCACTCTTGCACATTTCGTGGATCATTGGATTGATAGTCTCCTTGATCACAGCATCCTGCAATTTTTTCTGACCTCCGGGTTTCTGTGATTCCACGATTCGGTTTATTACATCTGCACCAAAACGGATCTGTCCGTTTCCGGCAGAACTTTTTGCCAGAATTTCTCCATTCTCCATATTAATCAGTACAGCAGAAACTGTAGTTGTACCGATATCAATTGCCAGACCTCCGATGATAACATCCTCGTCTTTACCAAATATATCATAGACATACATATCGTCAGAAGTAGCGCGGATCACACATTTCACTGCAAAATTGTTCTCTCTCAATACATCAGGGAGTTTTTTCAGGACTACATATGGTATCCGTACTCTGTTGATATTTAAATATTTCCGCAATGCACGTGTCAGTCTCTCATTGTCCGGCATAGTATCATCCAGAGAGGGAACGTCCATCAGCACATCCACAACCTCCAGACTATTTTTCAGTTCAATGCCTGCCAGCTGTATATCACTCTTGGCATTTTCAAAAATGGCTATTTCCTCTTTCGAACTTAAATCAGCTACTTTCATTCTGCTCTTATAGGCAGATGCAATATCAGGTACCAGCACATTGACGTCCGCACTGATCTTGCTGCAGCAAGACAGACGCCATCCCGCCTGATATTCTTCGTCAGAAATATGTAATGTCTTTTTGCTTTCCAGTTCTCCGCTCTTTAACTGGACACGACATTTTCCGCAGGCTCCGTTTCCGGAACATGGTGCATCAATAGCCACATTGGCACTTCGTGCAACCTCCAGTAAATTATCCCCCGCATTGGCAAAAGTTTCTACCATACTGCCATCTTCGAATGAAAATGTTACCTTAAACATTCGGCAACCACCTTTCTCATAGTCGTAATAGCCTGTAATAAAACAGGGACCGAAGACCGAAGCCTTCAGCCCCCATAATTATGTATTCATTTATGTCGGTCGAATATTTTATTAGATTTCTCAGCTATACTGATTAGATTTCCAGGTAGGAATCTGCATACAGTGTATTGCCTTTGAATACATCACAGGATTTAATAGTTTCCATCAGACGAGGTCGTTAGGATTAACGATTGCAGATGTAAGACCGTTCATCATAGCCATTGCTACAAGAGCAGAGTCCATGATCGGACGGATATGTTTCGGCATACCGTTACTGTTATTGGAAAGACCACCTGTGGAGTTCAGTCCCATATCAGAGAACATTTTGATTGCTTCAAGAACTTCCATCTGTTTGTCCTGCATTCCTTTTACAACCAGGAATAACGGGTCAAACCACAGATCTTCAGCTTCCATACCAAGAGACATACCTCTTTCAAGCATGTTCTGGCAGTGCATCATACGTTCATCATTGTCTGCTGCTACCATACCGGAAGAGCAAAGTGCGATACAGATGGCATCGTTTGCTGCTGCAAGGTCGATGTTTGTGATTCTGTCACCAGCATCAGCAGAGTTAACGATCGGTTTTCCTTTTGCTCTGTTATATACAGAGATACCAGCTTCAATAGCTTTCTTGTTTGTTGTATCCAGTGCAAGCGGAACATTGTCAAACTCTGACTGAAGGAGCTGTACTGCCCATTTCATCAGATCTTCTCCATCGTTCTCAGCAGGTCCGATGTTTACATCAAGGTAAGTAGCACCAGCGTCAAGCTGCTGTTTTGCTCTTTTGATGATCGGCTCTGGATCTCTTTCTGTAAATGCTTTGTTTACTGCAGGTGCAGTAGTGGAAAGTCTTTCTCCGATTGTTACAAATTTTGCCATAACCGTGTTCTCCTTTTTATTTATTTACACAGGAATAAAACCTGTATGCTTCTTATTAAGAGCCAGACCGGTTTTTCAGATGACCGG
>ENA-OQDM01001299-OQDM01001299.1-human-gut-metagenome-genome-assembly--contig:-NODE-1299-length-10323-cov-1.536093_pt1 | contig 10323 bp, 15 predicted proteins | sample MGYA00242772_ERZ504605 | MGnify/ENA primary metagenome ERZ504605 (study PRJEB26092, sample SAMD00036348) | human gut metagenome | host: Homo sapiens | study: EMG produced TPA metagenomics assembly of... | reverse complement strand
CCGGTTATTACAAATTTCATGAAATCTATCATCTTCTCCGTTTCTCTAATGAGAAACAGATTGTAGAAAAAGCATATCAGGAATATCTGGAAATGCGGAGTCAAGGACTCTGGGGAAAACAGCACAGAGTATAAGCTCTGCAGAAAATGTATCCATAACAGGGCTGCGTATCCTACGCAGTCCTGTTTAAATTCTAAAAAAAAGGGAAATATAATATAAAGATATTCCCCTAAAGGAGCAGTGAAACAGATGCTGAAGTGGCACAAGAATTACTATAGAGGAGCGAGTATAAAAAATATCAGCAAAATTCGGTTGAAACTCATTCAGGGAAAACCTGTACCTGGCATCTATCTGATCACATTATCAGAAAATCCTCATAACCAACTGGAAATTCTGCCGGCTCTAACACTTGTTCAGGAAACAGCAGCACGTATCTGTCCTGAGATCGTAGGTATTGCCAAAGGCAAAGAAGAGGCTCTGGAACTTATTACAGATATGGTTCAGACTATCTATGAAGAAACCGGAGAACTTAATATAAAAGAATATTGGAAGAACAGGTGAACGCATGCTACATATTCTATGGATATTACTCAAGTTTATATTGATCCTTCTGGGAATCCTTTTAGGTCTCATACTAGTGGCAGTGCTACTCATTCTGTTCTGTCCGGTCCGTTACAGGGCTTCCGGCACTAAGGAAACAGATTCTTTCCGGGATATTTCTGCACGGGCACGTGTCAGCTGGCTTTTTGGCGTTGTTTCTTTCCAGCTGCAATACCAAAACGGTACATCAGCTTTTGATTTTCGTTTATTCGGAATCCCAATCATGAAACTGATCCAGAAATTTCGAAACAGAAGCCATCCTGCCGAAAAAAAGCCTCAGAACGGTCATACAGATTCTTTGCCAGCTAATACAGAAAAAAGTACAAATTCAACAGATTTCAAAGATGTCTCAACAGCAGATTCCTGTCGTTCCACAAATGAGGCTTCCGATCTCACTGAAGAAACCGTAGCTTCTGAAAGAGATACAGATCTTGAATATGCACGAACAAAGATTGGACATCTCTTTTATAGACTCGGCATATTTTTTCGGAATCTTTGGAACAGACTTAGCAGATTATGGCAGAAAATTTGCCGTATTCCTTCCTCTGTAGAAAATTTTACTTTAACAATCCAGAATATCTGTGCTAAAATAGAATCATATCAGAAATTTCTGGAACATCCCAGAACAAAAGCTGCGTTTTCTCTCATAAAGGACAGGTTTTTCCGGTTGCTTCGGCATGTATTTCCAACCAGAATACAGGGCACACTTACTTTTGGAAGCTCAGATCCATCTGTTACAGGAGCCGTACTTGCAATTCTGGGAATGACGATACCTCTTCACAAAAATTGCATTGCTGTAACACCTTTATTTGAAGACCGGAATGTTATACTGGGAAATATTCAGATAAAAGGCAGAATATACGGAGTCGTTTTATTAAAAACTGCTCTGGAATTATATTTTAACAAAAATATCAAGTACATCATCAGACGATGGAAGCATAAATAAGGAGGACTGATTATGTCAGGCGAAAACAATTTCAAAGACACTGTAAACTCTCTTTTCAAAGGGCTGGATGCCTTCATTTCCGCCAAAACAGTTGTAGGAGAAGCAATCCATGTAGGAGATACGATCATTCTTCCTCTAGTAGATGTATCCTTTGGTGTTGGTGCTGGTGCATTTGAAGGTGACAAAAAAAGTAACGGCGGTGGCGGTATGACCGGAAAACTCACCCCTAGCGCTGTCCTTGTTATTCAGAACGGAACTACCAAACTGGTAAATATCAAAAATCAGGATGGACTTACAAAGGTTCTTGATATGGTTCCGGATTTTGTAGATCGTTTTTCATCCGGTTTTGGGAAAAACACTTCTTCAGATGATGGAAACGATGAATAAAAATAGAAAAAGAACACTCACAAAAAGACTTTCGTGATTCTCCCGAAAGTCTTTTTTGCATATAATAATATAACCTCAAAAGACGGAGGTCGGATGTGGGAAGACTTTTGGGATTAATGTTGTTCTGCATTGGCATCGGAATGGTGATCGGCATGCTCGTTACAGAAAATGTGATCATTATTATCTCAGCCGGCCTTTGCCTGCTATGTGGATATCACATGTTCTGCAGATGATATTATTGACAACAAGCAGCAGAAGTGATTATAACACGAACAAAGGCACGGGATACATCCCGTGCCTCTTCTTATTCGTTCATTTTAATGAAATGATTATGCTCTTTCTACTTTTCCGGATCTCAGACAAGAAGTACATACATACATCTTCTGTGCACCGCCAGCAGCGGTTTTAACTCTAACGGATTTCACGTTAGATTTCCACATTTTATTAGATCTTCTATGTGAATGACTTACATTATTTCCGAAATAAGCACCTTTTTCACAAACTGCGCATTTAGCCATGATAGCACCTCCTTGACGCTTTTTTTCAACAGGTCTTATTTTAACAGATGAATTTGCCTTTTGCAAGTAAAAAAACAGAAATTCTAAAAATAATATTCCTTTTTCGTAAAAAAAAGGTTATAATACATGCATACTAAAAAATTGGAGGTACCTATATGAATGGACGTATAGATTCCGGATTAGGACAAATCGTCATTGATACAGACGTAATTGCTACCTATGCAGGAAGTGTTGCTGTAGAATGTTTCGGTATTGTTGGAATGGCAGCTGTCAGTATGAAGGACGGACTGGTAAAACTTCTTCGCAAAGACAGCCTGAAACACGGCATCAGCGTAACAATCACTGAAGACAACAGGATCCGCCTGAATTTTCATGTAATTGTTGCCTATGGAGTTAACATCAGTACAATTGCAGATAACCTTGTCAGCAATGTAAAATATAAAGTTGAAGATTTCACCGGTATGGAAATCGAAAAGATCAACATCTATGTGGAAGGCGTACGCGCCATCGATTAATAATCAGAGGAGGAACTTGTGGTGAACATAAAGACCATAGATGCCAAAGTACTTTCCAGAATGTTTCTGGCCGGCGCCAAGAACCTGGAAGCAAAAAAAGAATGGATCAATGAATTAAATGTATTTCCTGTTCCAGATGGAGATACAGGTACAAATATGACTATGACGATCATGTCTGCAGCTGCAGAAGTAAGTGCGCTGACAGAGCCGGATATGGAAACGCTGGCAAAAGCCATTTCTTCCGGTTCTCTTCGTGGTGCCCGTGGAAACTCTGGTGTAATTCTTTCCCAGTTACTTCGCGGATTCACCAGGGGAGTCAGAAAATCCAACGAACTGGATGCCATTACAATCGCTGCTGCCATGGAACGTGCAGTAGAAACAGCATACAAAGCTGTTATGAAACCAAAAGAAGGAACCATCCTTACTGTAGCAAAAGAAGCCGCTCTCAAAGCTGCAGAAATTGCTCCGGAAGCAGAAGAACTGGAACCTTTTTTCAAAGAAATATTTGAACATGCAGAATATACTCTTTCCCGCACACCGGAAATGCTTCCGGTATTAAAAGAAGCTGGTGTCGTTGATTCAGGTGGACAGGGACTCCTTGAAGTACTGCGTGGTGCAATTGACGGCTTTCTCGGCAAAGAAGTTGATTACTCTGAATTTGAGAAACCTGCAGGTGCTGCAGTAACTAAGATTTCTCCACAGGCAGAAGCAGATATCAAATTCGGATATTGTACAGAATTCATCATTCTTCTGAATAAGCCAATGCCAATTGAAGAAGAGCATTCTTTCAAGGAATTTCTTACTTCTATCGGTGATTCTATCGTTCTTGTTGCAGATGATGAAATTGTCAAAGTCCATGTACACACAAACCATCCGGGACAGGCAATCGAACGTGCTTTAACATATGGTTCTCTTTCTCGTATGAAAATTGATAACATGCGTGAAGAGCATCAGGAAAAACTGATTAAAGATGCAGAGAAACTTGCCAAACAGCAGGCAGAGGAAGAAAAACAGCAGACTCCTCCAAAAGAAACCGGTTTCATCGCTGTATCTGCCGGCGCCGTCTTACAGATATTTTCAGAGAACTTGGAGTTGATTACCTGATTGAAGGCGGTCAGACAATGAACCCAAGTACAGAGGATATGTTAAATGCAATTGACAAAGTCAATGCAAAAACGATCTATATTCTTCCGAATAATAAAAATATCATTCTCGCAGCTAATCAGGCTCGCGATCTTACCGAAGATAAAGAGATCATCGTCATCCCTACCAAGACAATTCCACAGGGTGTGACCGCGCTGATCAGCTTTGTCCCAGAAAAAACAGCTGAAGAAAACACAGCTGAAATGATGGATGCCATTTCCCGCGTACACACTGGTCAGATCACCTATGCAGTGCGTGATACCCGTATAGAAGATAAGGAAATACACGAAGGTGACATTATGGGTATTGGTGACAAGGGTATTCTTGCAGTAGGCAGCGGCAAAGAAAATGTTGCTGTTGCAACCGTAAATGCCATGATGACTGATGATGCAGAAGTAATCAGTATTTATTATGGTTGTGATGCTTCTGAAGAAAAAGCTGAAGCTCTTGCTGCAGTATTGGAAGAAAAATATCCAGACTGTGAAGTAGAAGTAAATAACGGTGGTCAGCCGATTTACTACTATATTATATCTGTAGAATAAACCAATGGGTGACAGTTTACGAACATTAAAGGGTGTTGGAGATAAAACAGAAAAACTTTTTTTTAAACTTGGCATCTATGATACAGACGATCTCCTTCACTATTATCCAAGAAATTATGACGCATTTGAAGCGCCGGTAGATATCGCAGATTTGGAAGAGGGGACGGTAAAAGCCGTCTCCGCTGCGGTATGTTCCGGCGTTTACGTTACTTCTGCAAAAGGCAGGCAGATCATTACTGCATCCATAAATGATTCCTCTGGCAAACTTTCAGTCATATGGTTCAATATGCCATATCTTCGAACTGTGTTTGAAGCGAGGCAGTCAGTTTGTCTTCCGTGGACGAATCGTACGAAAGCAGTCCCACCTTGAAATGGAACACCCGGAGGTTTTTACTCCTGCCGCTTATGGAGAAATACTGCACAGTTTACAACCTGTGTACGGGCTGACCGGTGGTCTGTCTAACAAAACTGTTACTAAAATGATTCACCAGCTCCTGAAAAATCTTCCAATGTACAGTGAATTTCTACCTGAAGAAATACGGGAACGTTATCAGCTTGCAGACATCAACTATGCTTTGCGCACCATCCATTTTCCAGGAAATATGGAGGAGCTTCTTTTATCACGAAAACGTCTTGTTTTTGATGAATTTCTGCTGTTCATTCTTTCTGTCCAAATGTTGAAAGAGAAAAGTGAGGAAACACCTAATTATTTTCCAATCAATAAAACATGGACTACCGAACAGATCATAGAAAATCTTCCATATTCTCTGACAGGTGCTCAGCTAAACACCTGGCATGAAATCGAACGTGATATGTCCGGACAGGCTTTAATGTCCCGCCTGGTTCAGGGAGATGTAGGAAGTGGCAAAACAATCATCGCTTTTCTTGCCATGATACTGGCCTGTGAAAATGGTTATCAGGCAGCACTCATGGCACCGACAGAAGTACTTGCCAGACAACATTACGATGGCTTTCTCAGATTACAGGAGGAACAAGGACTGAATTTCCATGTTGTATTGCTGACAGGTTCCAATACTGCCAGAGAAAAAAGAGAAATTTACCAGCATATTGCTTCAGGAGAGGCTCAGATCATTATTGGTACCCATGCACTGATTCAGGAAAAAGTTGAATATCATGATCTTGCTTTGGTTGTAACCGATGAACAGCATCGTTTCGGTGTCAAACAAAGAGAAGCTCTCACAACCCGCGGAAATCCACCAAACATTCTTGTTATGAGTGCCACACCAATTCCACGTACATTGGCGATCATCCTATACGGCGACTTGGATATTTCCATCATCGATGAATTACCAGCCAAAAGACTTCCTATCAAAAACTGTGTAGTCAATACTTCCTATCGCCCCAAAGCATATGCCTTTATCCAACGTCAGGTACGGGAAGGCAGACAGGCATATATCATTTGCCCAATGGTGGAAGAGAGCGAGGGACTGGATGCTGAAAATGTACTGGATTACACCAGAAAATTAAAAGGAATCTTTCCTTCGGATATCAATGTATCTTTCCTTCATGGAAAAATGAAACCAAAAGAAAAAAATGAGATCATGGAAAAGTTTGCCGCAAATGAAATTCAAGTTCTTGTATCCACTACGGTAGTTGAAGTTGGTGTCAACGTTCCGAACGCAACTGTCATGATGGTTGAAAATGCCGAACGCTTTGGTCTGGCTCAGCTTCATCAGCTGCGTGGTCGTGTTGGAAGAGGAGAATATCAGTCCTACTGTATTTTTATACAGGGTTCTGATGAAGAAACCACCTCAAAACGACTGGATATTCTAAATAAATCAAATGACGGTTTCTATATCGCAGGAGAAGATCTGAAGCTGCGTGGACCTGGTGATCTCTTTGGCATTCGCCAGAGCGGCGATATGGAATTCAGAATCGGAGATATCTACAACGATTCTACAATCCTGAAATCGGCAAGTGAAGCTGCTGCTGAGATTTTGTCTCTTGATCCTGATCTTTCACTCGAACAGCATCGGGCACTTAAACATTATCTTTTGAAGCGCCAGGAAAACGCCTCCGATGGTCTGGGACTTTGATTCTGGCTCCATGAGCATACCCAGAAAAGCCATTGCAAATTGTGAAAAAACGTAGTATCCTAGTACCGTATCAATTATATCTACCTTGTGAGGAGGCTATTATGGCTACAAGAACAACTACAAAAAAAGCAGAACTCAAGACATCTACTGCAAAACCGGCTACCGAAAAAGAGGCTCCTGCAAAAAAAACAGTAACAAAAAAAATAACAGAAAAAGCTGCAACAGTTAAAAAGACCGCTGTCAGAAAAACATCTTCCAGAAAAACTGTTTCTTTAAATACAGAAGTATATGTACAGTGGCTTGGAAAAGAAGTCTATGAAAGAGACATCATAGAAAACATCAAAAAAGTCTGGACGGAAGAAATGGGCAAAAAAGAATCCGAACTTGTTGATCTGAAAATATATATCAAACCAGAAGATAATGGTGCACATTATGTGATCAACGGTGACATTACAGGATTTATCGAATTATAATCTTATTTTGCAAACATATAAAAACAGATGATCCGAAACGATCATCTGTTTTTTTTCTTCAAATCAACCGTTTTGTATCATTTTCTGTACATTTTTTCAATTTCATGTTATTATAAGGAGAATCTGTCTGCTTTGGCACGACATTTGTTTTTGCAAAGCACCCAAAATAAATAGAGAGGAACAAAATGAATGTTATCTGTTATTGAAACAATCAACACCACAGTAAACAATTTTATCTGGGGTGTTCCGGCTATGATCTGTATTATCGGAGTCGGCCTTTATCTCAGCATCCGTACAGGATTTCTTCAGATCAGGAAATTCCCTTACGCTATGAAAACAACCCTTGGCCGCATGCTCCGAAAACGTGAGGCATCTGACGGAAGAATGACACCTTTTCAGGCTGTCTGTACTGCACTTGCAGCCACAGTCGGAACCGGAAATATTGCCGGAGTCGCAGGCGCCATTGCCATTGGAGGTCCTGGTGCTGTATTCTGGATGTGGATTTCTGCACTCCTTGGCATGTGTACCAAATTTTCCGAAGTAACTCTGGCCGTACACTTTCGTGAAACTAACGAAAACGGTGAACTTGTTGGTGGACCAATGTATTATATCAAAAATGGTCTGAAGAAACACTGGCACTGGCTTGCATACCTCTTTTCCGCTTTTGGTGTACTGACTGTATTTGGTACCGGAAATGCTACACAGGTTAATACGATCACAGCTGCTATTGATTCTGCACTTATAAATTACAATCTGATTTCCTCCGATAGCATCTCTACTGCCAATCTGATCATGGGAATTATCATTGCTTCACTTGTAGCACTTGTGCTCCTGGGTGGAATCAAAAGAATCGGTCAGGTAGCAGAAAAACTGGTTCCATTTATGGCTGTGTTTTATATCATTCTTGCTCTTGGCGTTGTTTTCCTTAATTTCAGCCGCATTCCATATGTATTTTCTTCTATTTTTAAAGGAGCGTTTACCCCGGCTTCTGTTACAGGCGGAGCAGTAGGAAGCTTCTTTATGAGCATGAAAAAAGGTGTATCCCGAGGTATCTTCTCTAATGAAGCAGGTCTTGGTACCGGTTCGATCGCACATGCTTGCGCAGATACACGTAAACCTGTCAAACAGGGATTTTTTGGGATCTTTGAAGTATTTACAGACACCATCGTCATCTGTACTCTTACCGCACTCGTAATCCTTTGCAGTGGAATTCCTGTTTCATATGGCGCAGCAGCAGGAGCAGAGCTACTATTCTCGGATTTACTTCTACATACGGAAGCTGGGTTTCTGTCTTCACAGCTGTGGCAATGTGCTGTTTTGCATTTTCTACGATCATCGGATGGGGACTTTATGGTGCAAGATGCTGTGAATTCCTCTTCAGCAGTTCCAGGACAACCAAACCATTCATGGTCCTGTATTCTCTGGTAGCAATTCTTGGCGCAACTGTAGATCTTGGACTTTTATGGAATATTGCCGAAACCTTCAACGGTCTGATGGCTATTCCAAACCTTATTGCTGTATTCCTTTTGTCCGGTGTAGTTGTAAAACTTGTAAAAGAGTATTTTACAACAGGCGATGGAAAAGATGCCTGACCTTCTATATAAAAATTTATTTTAGTTTCTTCCATTTCGTGCAGAATGTTCCAGTGTATTTCTTGCTTCATTCCATATACTAGCACTGTAACATCCAAATTAAACGAAAACCAAGGAGGAAATTATCATGACAAAAAACAGTTCTTCTAACAGAGCAGTTGTACCTGAAGCCAAAGGAGCCCTGGATCGTTTTAAATTCGAAGTTGCAAATGAACTGGGCGTTCCGCTTACCGATGGCTACAACGGAAACCTGACATCCAAACAGAACGGAAGTGTCGGCGGATATATGGTCAAAAAAATGATTGAACAGCAGGAAAGACAGATGTCCGGCAATTCTCAGAATGAACAGTACTGATTCATTTCCAAGAACTGATCTGAGCGAAATCTGATCCGACTCTGAACAGACAGTGTTGTTTTATAACTGTATGCAGCTATGAAACAACACTGTTTCTTTTTGCGTACAATGGTTTACTTTTTCTAAAAAATAGGGTAAACTTGTATAAAATATTAATTTTCTATGAATTTTGTATAAGTTTACAATAATTAATTGCCAATTTTTTGTTGACTTGTTATAATATATGAGAATAGCTGTATTATAACAAAAAGCCAGTAATGTATTGGTGAAAATGGAGAGATGAACGATGAATTTAGGAATCATTGCACACAACAGCAAAAAAGTACTTATAGAAGATTTCTGTATCGCCTACAAGAATATACTCGCCAAACATGAGGTCTATGCCACAGGAACTACCGGTCGAAGAATAGAAGAAGCCACGAACCTTCATGTGCATAAATTTCTTGCAGGGAGCATTGGCGGAGACAAACAGTTCATGGAAATGGTAGAGCGTCAGGATCTTGATATGGTTATCCTTTTTTATAATCCGGTTATGATTGATCCGAAAGAACCGGATATCACAGCGATCGTTATGCGTTGTGATCAGTATAACATACCGGTTGCCACCAACATTGCAACAGCCGAACTTCTGATTCTCGGACTGGCACGTGGTGACCTGGATTGGAGATTAAATCTGAAATGAGAGTAATAGCAGGAAAAGCCAGGCGTCTTGCCCTCAAGACTGTACCAGGCATGGAAACCCGTCCTACTACGGACCGTATAAAAGAAACACTTTTTAATATTCTGCAGCCTGAAATACCGGACTGCCGCTTTCTTGATCTGTTCAGCGGCAGCGGTGGTATTGGAATCGAAGCTTTAAGCCGCGGTGCAGAATCTGCTGTTTTTGTAGAAAAGAATCCCAAAGCATGTGCCTGTATCAGGGAGAATCTTACATTTACAAAACTTGCCGAACATGGTAAACTGCTGAACATGGATGTTTTACAGGCTCTTCGCTCTCTCGAAGGTGAAGAGGCTTTTGACTGTATTTTATGGATCCACCATATAATAAAGATCTGGAGCGTCAGGTTCTCGAATATCTGAAAGACAGTTCTCTGGCAAATACCGATACCCTGATTGTTACAGAAGCCGATCTTCATACGGATTTTTCTTATGTGGAAGAATTAGGATATGAATTATCCCGTTCCAAAGAATACAA
>ENA-OQDM01001297-OQDM01001297.1-human-gut-metagenome-genome-assembly--contig:-NODE-1297-length-10332-cov-1.924939_pt1 | contig 10332 bp, 9 predicted proteins | sample MGYA00242772_ERZ504605 | MGnify/ENA primary metagenome ERZ504605 (study PRJEB26092, sample SAMD00036348) | human gut metagenome | host: Homo sapiens | study: EMG produced TPA metagenomics assembly of... | reverse complement strand
CATAATTCTTCTCCTTTTGCACATTCTGTGTTTTTAATACGTGATTTATATTGCGGATATTCAGTAATAAACCGCTTAATTACATTGGCATCATTCCAGTAATGCATTGGAAAAATGACATTGCAATCTACATTTTTAAGGAAATACAGGATCCCGTTGGCACAGTGATTTCCCTGTCTCGGATCTAAAGGGACAAATGCAGCATCAAAATGCATACCCTTGATTTTCCTGATCTCCGCACGATATGCTGAAGTAAGTCTCTGGTTATCAGCTTTTGGCTCACCATCCCAATACCAGTCATTTAAATCACCAGCATGATAAATGGTGCCTTCCTTTGTTTTGACAATAAATGCTACACCACTATCGTTAGATAGCAATGTATCGACTTGGGTGCCATTATCCAGATTATAAGTCTGATCATGATAAACATATATGAGTAAGTAATTTTCATCACCTTTATAAAATAACTCCTTTTTCCCTATAAGCTTACAGACGAATACCTGGCATTCATCCACGACCCAGAAGATGTCTAATATTCTTTTGCAATTTCCTCTGTTATCTCATATATCTCTTTGAATCTTTCTAGGTCCTCCGGCGATCTGATCAGCATGATTTCTTCGATTTTTCCGGTCCGTATGTCTTTGAATCCTGCTACTTCTTCCCCATTACAAATACTTGCACGAATAACAGGTTTCATATGTTCTCTCTCATATGTTTTTTTCACGATTTTCTTTTTGAATAATCCCATGCTTCATCCTCCGAATAATTACAGTAACAAGATCAATTATTTAATTTCTGGAACATTTTTCTGCATCGATTGCCAGTACAAACATCAGCACATCCAATGCATTTCCTGGATCCTGCACGTCAATAACATATGTATCAGTCATATGAAACAGTTCTTTACTAAAGGCTTTATTATCATTAGCAATGTAATAAAACTTACCATGATAAAAAGGTTTGAGCTGATAATTCTTTTAACACGTCACAAAGCAGTTCAAAACCGGTCTGTATATCCGCTACAGCGGTGGCTTCTGCCGGATTATGGCTGATACCTCCGATACTCGGCACGAAGATCATCGCGGTCGGGAAATGCTTTCCGAATACCATCGAGTCGTGTCCGGCGCCGCTGTTCATATGCTTATACGCGAGATGTTTCTCTTCACAGTGCCGCTCGATCACCCGAATCACGTTCGGATCCATCTGTACGGACTCCAGCCAGTCATTCTGTCGAAGCCGGGTCTGAAAGCCCTTGCGTTCGATGGATTCCAGTGCACGTTTCAGAAGAACCACATCTTGAAGCAGTTCCTCATTGCTACCATCGCGCAGATCGATGAGCAGATTCACTCGATCTGCAATGACATTCTGCATTCCAGGAAATACCTGTATCGCGCCATAGGTAAGGGTGGCAGAAGGGGCCTGCGCCATCATCTGACGGGTAGACTCTGTGATAAATTCCGCAGCAGCTACCACAGGATCGTGCCGTAAAGACATTGAGGTGGTACCTGCATGGTTCTGGCTTCCCTGAATGGTCAGCTCATAGTTGACGATACCGACGATACCGTCCACAATACCGATCTGCTTCTGCTCGCTTTCAAGCACCGGTCCCTGTTCGATATGCAGTTCTACGATTGCTCGAATATCGTCACGTTTCACATTTTTCAGCACTTCCGTCCGATACCCGGCAGATACCAGTGCTTCACGAAGTGTGACGCCATCACGGCTGAGCTCCTCGAGATCCTCTTCTTTCAGTGTGCCACAGATTGCGCGGCTCCCCTGACAGCCGGATGGAAAACGACTGCCCTCTTCCTCCATCAGACCACCCACTTCCAGGCTGTGTTTCGGAACGAAGCCCGACTGTTTGAGGTATCCCAGCGCTGCCACACCGGTCACAACGCCCAGTGCGCCATCATATTTTCCACCGTTCTTTACGGTATCCAGGTGGGATCCCGTCAGTATGGTTCCAGGTTCTGTCCCCGGAAGCCGTCCATACACGTTACCGATCGCGTCCTCTCTGTATTCAAGCCCCAGATCCTCGATCCACTCACGCAGGATGTTCTTCGCGATTTTGTCTTCCAGAGTATACGCTGCACGCCAGATCTCTCCGTCAATGCGCGTCGCATCGGCCAGCTGACACAGCATTTCTTCGATTCTTACTCCCGCTTCGTTTTTCATCATAAATGTCACCTCATTTCATAGTTTGTTTTCTTTCAATATTTCTCCGTATTCTTCTCCTGCGCGACCTCCCATTGCGCATAATCAGGTATGGCATTCCTCACGTGACATGCTCCCACCACTTAATCTCTGATTTTGAAGTGGGGGCTTCTTGCTCAATGGCTCTACAGAGCCAAGTATCTACAAGCTATCCTCGCGTGCCCCGCGATTTTTATTAGTCCGGTTACGGACTTTTTATTGTGCTGTCATGCACATTCTGCAAAGATTCTTTTTCCCTCATTCATGATATTAACTGCTGCATTTGCATCGCGGTCCATTCTGTTACCGCATTCACAGTAATAAATCCTATCAGATAAAGACAATTCTTCTTTTTTATTTCCGCATACACTGCAAATCTTACTGGATGCAAAATAACGGTCTACTTTGATCAGATATTTTCCTCGTTCCTCCAGTTTATACTCCAGCATAGACAGAAACAGGCCATATCCATTATCATGTACACCTTTTCCAAGATGAAGTCCTCCTGCCATCCCTTTCAGATTCAGATCTTCCACGCATACTGCATCGAAGCTCTCAGCAAGACTGGCAAAGTATTTTCCGGATGGCTCCCTGCTGACTGTCACAGATTTCAGTTTCCATTTTTCTGATATCGGACGGTGAAGCTTCATTCTGACAGCCGTCATCTTAGGCAGTTTCAAATATTTTCCTTCCAGTTTGCAATCAAGAAATTCGATCTGAAAACTCCTGGCAGAGAAGATGACGAATTCTCCAAACTTTGCGAATAATTTAAAAATCAATACCGGACTATCCTGATGGGTAGCCCGGTATTTTTTTACTTCATTCTTGCTTTACTAATCAAAAAATGTCTGTTTTTTATCGTTGCTGCTTATATTCGAAGCATGATTTTTGCCATAAATTCACCATCCTTATATGTAAAGTTACTAGCACCACCATTTCTTTCTGTGATATGGCGTATGGATTGAATTCCTATTCCATTTCCCGAATGCTTTGTAGACTGAAAAACACCATTCTTTTCCAGTATCTTTGCATCGAAATTATTCTCAGCCTGAATCAGAAGAATATGTGTATGATGCAAATACATCTTTATAACAATCTTTCTTCTGGAATCTTCTGTCTTCAGACTTGCCTCTATTGCATTTTCCAGAAGGTTTGAGAGCACTAGACATATATCCATCTCATCCCCCAAAAAGTTATCTGGAATATCAATCTGTGCCAGAAAAGGAATACCTTCTTGTTTTGCATGATTCGAATAATATCCAAGTATACTGTCCACAGCCTGATTATCGCAGAAATGGAAATCAAAACTTGGCATTTTTCTATCGGCACTGGAAAGATATTCTTTAATTTTTTCCATATCACCTTTTTCTGCCAATGCAGCCAGCTGAAGATAATGATGCCGGATATCGTGACGTACCTGTCTTGTCTCTTCAATAGCCGCACAAAGATTGTCATATCTGGAGCGCTGCAGAGAAAGGAAATGATTTTCCTGCTGAAGCCTTGCATTTTTATTCAGACTTAATGCCATCATAAGAAATATCGCATAAAAGAGAGTCAGAATTATTAAAAGAACAATACTGACTACTATGTAAATCTGTAAAATCCGCCCTGTATATAAAGTACTCTGATATTTTGGGACCATGAATTGATTTAATCCGATAAAAATCAACGGCAGGATCCAGAATATATACCACGTCTGAGCGAAATTTTCATCTGCTATCAGAATCCGTACCATATGCGTGGCAGGATACCATGCAATCAATACAAAGCTCAGACAGATGAGATTATAAAAAATCCCTGCTTTCACACATAACCATAATTGTTTTTCTGCGATATCAGGTTCAAAGATCATAATAGCATTTACTGCCCTGGACAGACTTTTTACGCACGCAAAAACAGCACAGACTGCCAGAAAAATACTACTGGATTTCCAAATGGAGATCTGAAGAGTTTTATGATAAAGCAGCATGAGAAACAGCAATACAGGAATCAAAAACAAAGTAGTCATAATCTGAAAATAATAACAGACAATACCTCCTGACAGGCTGATTCCCAAAAGCAGCGGAAACATCCATAATCCAAGTTTAAAAGGAGCCTGCCTCAGGCAGGTCTTTACCGGCAGATATGCAAGAAGCATACCCGGAATAATTACAGCAATTTCCAATATCGGACGCATTATTTCACTCATTTTTATTTTCCTCACTGAAACAAAAATTCCATAAAAGTCTGCCTTGCATTTTTAAGCAGCTTACGACTGACAGGAATATTATTATCATCATCCATAAGAAACATATTTCCATCAAAATCAACCGCATGCTCCAAATTGATAACAATCCCTCTATTGCATGAATAAAAGCGAGAATCCATTTTCAGCGAAGCCGTAAATGCCTCAAAAGACTGACGGGTGAGCATCTCCTTTCCACCCGTAGTGTGTATATGGATCATGTGTGAAAAATGTTCTGCGTAAATAATATTTTTAAAAGGGATCTGTATGTTACTTCCATTCACTTTTACATCAATGTACTTTCCAGAATCTGGAATTCTGGAGAGTATTTCATCAAGCAGTGTTGAAATTTCTTTTTCGTTATATGGTTTTACAAGATAATGCAGTGCCCTGACTCTGAATCCTTCCAATGCATGATCTGTGGATGTGGTAGTGAAAATCAGGAAACAATCTGAATCTGACATTCTAAGTTCTCTTGCAATTTCAATTCCATTTGCGCCATTCATATAAATATCCAAAAACACTACGGTAAAAGGGCGTTTTTTTGCTGCCGCCAGAAATTCTTCTCCTGATTCAAACTCAACGAAATCACCAGGAATATTCCTTTTTGAAAGCTGGTTACTAAGCCATCCATACAATACCGCACGCTCTTCTTTTATATCATCGACAATCGCAATTCTCATAGTCGCTCCCCCCCTTCATGTTTCTGAAACATATAAAGAGTATAGCATAATTTTTTTATCCAATCCATGAAAGTGTTTTTGCAATTCGTGCCATTTTCTGCTGTTTCGTGACAGAATTCTTGAAATTCTTCTTACTTTTCATATAATAAAACAAACGAATATCCCTCACAATAACTTACTTGATTCCACTAAATATGCTTTTAAATATAGGTGAAAGGAGGAGATTTGTGTATCGTATTGCAGTATTAACTGATTTAAAACATGAAGGGGAACATTACGCAAAAGTAATTAATGATTACTGCATAAATCAAAAGCTTTTTCCATTACTTGAAACTTATCAGAATCAGGAAGTTTTTTTTAAAGAGATACAAACACATGTACCAGATATTGTACTTCTTGTACTACCTGGAGTAGATGGACTCAATGCGGCAGAACATCTGCGCTCCTTATTTCCTGGCTGTGGAATTATCTGGTGCAGCAATTTAGATTTTTCACTTCATGCTTTCAGGCTTCGTGTAGAATACTTTTTTCTGGAACCAGTGAGGGACGATGAAATCCAGGAAGGTCTCAGAGCCTGGTTCAGATTGAAAAAAACAATCATTTAAACAATATAATTTCAGGAGGAAAATGAATGAAGAAAAGAACTTTATTCCTTGCAATGACAGCATTAATGATCACTATGACATCTGGAGGCAGCCTGACTGCCGTATATGCCGATGAAATACCAACAGAAGCAGCCGAAACCTCTGAATCAACAGAATTACCAATAAAATCTCTGACAGCCAAAATAGTGGATGAAAATCCTTATATGGCAAAAAGTGATTCCAATATTCACCATGACTGCTACAATACTGACTCTACAGATGAGGTGCTTCCTGTTGATATCTATTCAGAAATCAATGTTTCTTATGAGAAGACAAATCCAAATGCTTCTCCTGCAATCTTTTTTGACACTTACGGACATGCCGTAGTTCCGTTCCTTGGCGGGCTCGCCATTCGCGACATCAATGCTGATGAAACTCAGACACTGGGCTGCTTTTCTCCAAAACAGCATGATGGTGGTGGTTATATGATCCAGAGTTCCTATTCCTTTGTCGATGAGAGCAACCGTCTGGTATGTCCTACCAGCAACAATCATGTTCTTATGCTGAAGGCAACTGATGACGAAGGTAATGTCCTTCCTGAATTTGAAAAGGTACTTGATATTGATATAAAAACAGCTGCCGAAGAAAAACTTGGAAAAACACTGGATCAGAATCTTCTTTCTGTCGTATTTGATTATGATGGAAATCTGTGGTTTGCAACAGGTGGATTCCGTATTTATCCTGATCGAAAACAGCAAGGGGCAGTTGGTTATATTTCCCGGGCGGCCATTGATTCTATTCTGAACGGTGAAGAAATAAACCTGTCAGATGCCGTATTTGTATACGAATTAACTCCTGGTGAAGGTGCAGAAAACGGAATTTCTGCTTCAAAAGATGGCGCTGTAATCCTTACAAATACAAACTGTTATCTGTTCCAGGCAGATAATGGAATAAATAAAGTATGGCAGACTGCTTATGAAAGTGTCGGTGCCAAAGAGAGCAAAGAAGGAGATTCTACAACCGGTGGCTGTCTTGCATGGGGAAGTGGATGTTCCCCATCTTTGACAAAGGATCTTGTTATGTTTACAGACAACCAGAACCCGGTAAATCTGCTTGCACTGGACATGAAAACCGGTGAAACAATGGCAACCATGCCAGTCATCGATGAACTTCCTGAGGATGTACAGGTATCTGTTGAAAACTCAGCAATCGTATACGATAACGGATCCGGAACAGTAAGTACGATCGTGTGCAACTGGTTTGGTGCTGGAAGTGCCAACCTTGGGAAAGAAGACAGCGACTCATCCATACAGAGCTATGAAAATATTTATGATGTAAACTGGTTAAGACAGGGAAACAGCATGATTGCTCCTGGTGTGGAACGCGTAGATACAATAAAAACAGATGATGGTTATGAAATGAAGAGCATCTGGTGCAGAAGTGATCTCTCTGACACTTCTATGCTGAAGCTTTCTACCGCGACCGGATACATTTACGGTTATGTTCAGGATATGGAAACCAGCATGTGGCAGTATATTATGCTTGATTTTGAGACCGGTAAAACTGTGTTCACGATGAATGTATCAAATAAACCTGGATATAATAACATGGCGATTGGCATGTATGCAGGAAACAGTGGAAATGCCCTCTATTGTCCAACCGGATATCTTGAACTTCTGAGATTACAGGATCGATTTGTATATCTTCCGGAAATGCCTTATCGTAAAGTCAATCTGGACAAGGCTAACCGAAACGTTTTAAGTCAGGATAAGTTTGAGGCTGATGGCGGACAGGGAACTGTAACAGGATGGCTGAATACTGTCACAGTTGAAAATGTTCATCCAAATACTACGGTTGCTCTGCGTATGAAGGGTATATCCGGAGAAACTGGAAGTCTTAAACTTTATTCCTATGAAACAGATGGTTCTTTAAAAGAGGTCCCTGCAGAATTGTGGCATATTCAGACAGAAGCTGGTGAAACACCAGATACTTTATCTGACAATATATTATACGAAGTTCACTTTACCGTACAGGATAATGAAGCGTTTGATCTTTGCGAAGAGGAAAAAGAAATTAAAATCTCAGCTGTACTTGGAAACGCATAAACAAAACTTGTATCGGGAGTATCCCAAATGCTTTGACTGCAAATCCATGGATACTATCTGCTGCCAGTTCCTGATTACCAGATTCTCCAGACACACTGACAGAATCCACGTGATCCTCGTTAACGACACACTTGGATATTGATTTGACAACTACAAGAAGCCGAAAATCAGTAATGAAAAACTGATTTTCCGGCTTCTTATCATATGTTGTTGACTCCTTAAATTTCAGTGGTTATCAGCACATTCCTATTCCCGCACTTCAAGCCACTGGTCAATGTTCCCAAAATGTACCGCCTGCAGGTTATCTACATCAACCAGTTGCGGAAAGCTGTTTCTGATGATCAGGACACCATTTTCCTTATCCTGTTTTTCTCCACCGCCGGCGATGCCTCCCATGGTCAGATCAAGTGTTAAAACCGTTCCATCTTTATAACGCACCCTGGTCAATATTAGTTCTGTCATAAAGATCCATGCCATAGTCCGTACCTGCGTACTCAAATTTGTTTTTCTCATCTTCATACACCTTCATAGCCTCATCATAATCAAGATATAATGACCATAAAAGGGGCGTTACTTCCATTTTTTTCACTGTGATTTCATAACCTCCAAAATCACATTTCCGGTTCACTTCCAGAGTTGTCGGAGGCTTTACTGCACCCAGAGTCCATTTAAAATCCCATGTTCCATCTGTAATAACAGTCTTATCATAATCTCCTTCCTCCGTAAGATTCTTTAATGTAATTTCTACGGTTTTATTACTCAGATCATAATCACTGTCATAAGAAATCCCTGCTGTAAAATATTTAGAATGTGCCGAATCCTGCTCATAGTTCAGCAGATTGTCCTGACTTACACCTGTACTCAGGCTTCCAAATCTGTTGTCATCATCTGCATAGACTTCTTTTCCATCGATCTTAAAATGTGTCATCTCCTCAAAAGAAGTATGATCAGTCATAGAAATACTGTCATCTGTTTTCACTTCAAAAAAAGCATACAGGAATCCCTGATCCTGAATAGAATCTGTCAGGGTAACCGTCACACCATTTTGTGTTACAGACTGGTCTATATTCTGAATATAAGTTGATTCCTGCAGTGTCTCCTGCTGTTCCTCCGATGGATTCAGTCTTTTCACCAGGTAATCACTCCATTTAAAGAACTCTTTTGCAGCCACAGTGACAGCCATACCAGTACAGATTACTGCTGCTGCAATCAATAATCGTCCACTGATTTTTTTTCTTTTGTATTTTTTATCAACTGAATCCGCCTGTTCAATCTGTTTTAGTGTATCTTCAAATTTATTATGAAAATCCTGTGGTACTTCCGGTGCGATATTATTCCATTTCTTCTCTAACATGACATTTTCCCCTTTCCTGTTATTCTTAAGAAATTATATATGTCTTTTTGACTATCTTTTTATATCTTCTTAAATGTCCGCAAAGCCTTATTTTATCGGCTCTACGGGCATTTTGCTTTTGTGGTAAACCTCACATATCTAGGTCTATCTTCTTATATTTTCGCTATCAAGCGTGGTTAAAATCGTGGTAAATACTTCTATGCAATTAGACGCTGAACCTCTGATTTTGCGGTATCTATGGACGCATGAGCGTACCAATTCATTGTGATACTAATGTTTGAATGCCCCATGATATACTGTAAATCTTTTGGGTTCATGTTCTTGCTTGCCAGCCTTGTGCAGAACGTATGGCGTAGCGTATGCGGTGTGATATGTGGCAAGGGATTGTCCTTGTGGTGCTTGTTGTATTTCTTTACCATACGGACAAATAAGGCGTTGTAATCAATCGCAACTTTTGGCTTGTCCTTATGATTGACAAATAGGAAATTGCCCCGTCCGTCTATCACAAATGGTTCTGCCTTTGGGCGTTTCTTCATAACCCGTTGAAATGCCTGTATCGTTTCTCTGCTTAATGGTACTTGCCTTATTCCGCTTTTCGTCTTAGGCGTTTCAATATAATAGCCTTGTTCCTTGCTCTTTAGTAACTGGTGGTCGATAATCACAACTTCATTCTTGAAATCAATATCGGCTACTGTCAGTCCGCACAGTTCCGAGATACGAAGTCCTGTTTTTAACAGTATCAGCACATCATCATAATACTTGTGATACACATTGTCCGTCTTGATGAATGAGAGTAAGGCTTGTTCCTGTTCCTCTGTCAATGCAACTTTCTCTTTGGTATCATTTTCTAGGACTTCACTTAACTTGAAATCAAAGGGATTTTTCCTTACGCAATCGTCTTGTATGGCGATATAGAATGACGCTTTTAACGAGCGTTTATGGTTGTTAATGGTATTGTAGGAAAAGCCTTTGTCTTTCATGCGTAACGCCCATTCTTTAGCGTCAGAGGGTTTTATCGTATCAATGCTCCTAGCACCTAACTTGTCCTCTTTCAATAACCGCATGAGTTGTTCCCGTTGTTTCTGTGTGCTTTTCTTCACATTTGCCCTCTGTGCGTTCTGTTTGGCGTAGAGTTGGCAAAGCGTCATTTTCTTGCCTGTGCTGTCGATACCGTCCTCAATATCCCGTC
>ENA-OQDM01001296-OQDM01001296.1-human-gut-metagenome-genome-assembly--contig:-NODE-1296-length-10335-cov-0.977567_pt1 | contig 10335 bp, 10 predicted proteins | sample MGYA00242772_ERZ504605 | MGnify/ENA primary metagenome ERZ504605 (study PRJEB26092, sample SAMD00036348) | human gut metagenome | host: Homo sapiens | study: EMG produced TPA metagenomics assembly of... | reverse complement strand
CTTTCTTCTCCATAATGATATTTATACTACCTCCTTTTACGCCATATTTTGGAGGAGAGCTATACAAAAGCTCTATACTCTTTACTTTGCTGGCCGAGGTAGATTTCAGAAGCTCTACAATCTGGGACAATGACATTGAGCTTCTACGTCCGTTAATAATAATGTTCGTAGTAGGGACGCCGATGATACTAACGTTGTCCCCTTCTTTCACCAATCCGGGAATCTCTCCTAAAATATCAAATGCAGTATTCACCGGTTTGGCCATGATCAAGTTAGGCACGTCGAAAGATAAGGCATCGTCCGTAACCGTAACCAAAGGACGCTCGGAAGTAACGTAGACATCCGGCAATTTTACCGTAATACTATCTTTCACCAAGATAACAGAATCCTTAGTCTGTGCATTTACAGCGACAAGAACATTCAGAAGCAACAAGAAAAGGAACAATGGCAGTCTTCATAATATCAAGATTATGTTTATAATCCGCCAAATTAAAAAGAAAAAGGAGATAAGCAACGAAACTATCGAATATTTACGAACAAATCGTATACATATTCAAAATAAAGCAATTACACCACACCTACTTATACTATTAACCCGTTGGCGGAATTAAGTAACCGTGCCAAATCTTATAAAGATAAAAGTCAGATCAAACCAAATGTGCCTTTAGTCTGATAATATTCATTCGACCTTATCCAAGGTAAAAGTAAAGATTAAAGTAGAACCTCCGGGGATACCGCTATAATCTCCATATCCATAACCTAGCGAAGCCGGGATAATCGCCTCCACGGTCTCATCCAGATGGATATTCAATAAGACACCGCTTAAGCCCGGGATAATGCCGTTCATAGAAAAACTTGATCTATCCAGTTTCTTTTGAAAGACCTGTCCATCTATAAACTTCCCTTCCAGACCTAGCAAATAGACCACGGAAGTCATCGTGGGTGTTGTTGTCCACTCATTTTCTTTCCGAATGATCCGGTATAAGGCGGTATCACCCCCTAGAACAACTTGCTTATATCTTAATTCACCCTTCTCATCTTTCTCTGTTTTCTTTTCCCAGATGTATTCCTTGTTTTTGTTGATATAAGCCAATTGTTCTTCCGAGAATTGAAGCTCATCATCATCCCCACAAGAAGTAAATCCCATCATCATGATCACTAAAAGTGACCATACATACATTGAAAGTGCTTTCATTCCGATTTCTATATAAAATTAAATTATGATTATTCTTGATTTCCGAGGCGCGAAATATACAAATCCATTTTGTTATATCAACTAACTTTCCGTTCTTTGCATAAATATAGTAGTAACCAACTAATACAACATGAAACTAAATAAATTAATAGCGATCGCCACGATCAGCCTTCTGTCGGGAGGTATAAGCATGGCACAAAAAGCGTTGAATCTTGAGGATATCGTTGCCGGTAACGTCATACAAACAAAAGGCGTCGGAAGCATGACTTGGCTAAAAGACGGTGAACGTTATAGCCGCTTGGAAAATAATAAGCAAACCGGAGGCACGGATATCGTCGCCTATCAAGCAAAAGATAACTCCCGTGAAGTCATTATCCCCTCATCCCTATTGACAGACAAATCTACAGGAAAGCCTATTCCCGTACGTAGTATCTCTTGGAGTGCGGATAATGAGAAAGTCTTGATTTATAACAATACCCAACGGGTATGGCGTTATGATACCCGGGGTGACTATTGGGTATTAAACCTAAAGGACGGCGCTTTACGTCAATTGGGAAAAGGAATGCCGGAATCCTCCATGATGTTCGCTAAATTCTCTCCGGATGGCACACGTGTGGCCTATGTTTCCAACAATAATATATATGTAGAAGATATAGACTCCGGGAAAATCACGCAGCTAACAAAAGACGGAAGCGATACGATTGTCAACGGAACTTTCGATTGGGTATATGAGGAGGAGTTCAGTTGCCGGGATGGTTTCCGCTGGAGCCCGGACGGAAAGCATATCGCCTATTGGCAAAGCGATACGAAAGGAACGGGAGTGTTCGACATTTATTAATAATGTAGACTCCATCTACGCAAAGGTAATCCATTTCCCATACCCCAAGGCAGGAACCACCAATTCAGCCGTAAAAGTAGGCTACGTTTCCTCTACCGGCGGGAACACCACTTGGATCGCCATACCCGGAGATCCCCGGAACAACTACCTGCCCCCGTATGGAATTCATCCCCGAAAGCGACGAGTTGTTCATACAGCAACTAAACCGCCCGCAGAATACAAATAAGGTATGGATCGCCAAGATATCCGATAACTCGCTGAATAATATCTTCACTGATACGGATGCCGCATGGCTGGACACGAATGATAACATACAATGGTTAAAGGACAACCGCTATTTCACATGGGAAAGCGAGCGTAGTGGCTGGCGACACTTATACCGGATAAGCCGGGACGGAAAAGAGATACAACCCATCACCAAAGGTGATTTTGATTATATCTCGCCGGTCGGGACCGATCTACAAAAGGGCTGGGTCTATTTCATCGCCTCCCCGGACAATTTCACCCAACGTTACTTGTACCGGGCTAAAGCATTCGGCAATGGGGAAGTGGAGCGTGTAAGCCCCATGGAACAATCCGGACAGCACCGCTACAATATGTCACCCACCGGCAAATGGGCCATACATACGTATAGTAACGCCTCTACCCCATCCGTTATCGACATGGTTTCTTTCCCGAAACATCAATCCGTACGCATGCTTGAGGATAATGCCCAAGCCAAGGACCAATACGCCGCCTTAGGATTAAACCCGAAAGAATTTATCAAGGTCAAGTCCGGCAATCTAACCTTGGACGCATGGATGATAAAACCTGTCGATTTCGACGCATCCAAGAAATACCCGGTTATCATAGAGGTATACGGGCGAGCGGCGAGCGCCACCGTACAAGATGTATGGGGTAACGGAGATTTATGGCAACAATATATGGCGAACCAAGGTTATATCGTGGTAAGTATCGAGAACCGGGGTGCGAATACTCCCCGTGGACGTGAATGGCGGAAATGTATTTACGGGGAAGTGGGTACTTTCGCTTCCGAAGACCAGAGCAGGGGTATTCTGGATATGACCCGTCAATATCCGTTTATCGATGCCAACAGGATCGGTATTACCGGATGGAGCGGTGGTGGTAGCCAGACCTTAAACTGCATGTTCCGTTATCCGAAAATATTCCATACTGGTATAGCGATCGCTTTTGTAGCCGACCAACGTTTATACGACACGATCTACCAAGAACGTTACATGAATACTCCGCAGAACAATCCGGAAGGCTACCACAAAGGTTCCCCGATTACCTATGCCGAGGGGACTGGAAGGTAATCTGCTGCTTATTCATGGTACGGGAGATGATAACGTGCATTACCAAAATTGCGAGATGCTGGTGAACAAGTTGATCAAGAACGGAAAGATGTTTACGCAAATCAGTTACCCGATGCGTAGCCATAGCATCAACGAAAGGGAAGGAACAACTCTTCACCTACGTAAGACAATGGCTAAATACTGGCTGGAACATCTTCCGGCCGGTGGTAAATAGTTAATCCACGATTCGATGAAACAATTTTTATTGCGATTAGTGATCTTGGCAGGAATCAGTTTCCTGCCAACGGTGTCCAACGCCCAATTAAGGGAAAAGGCCGAAGAACTATTGTCTACGACATTAGGCAATGATCCGGAGGAACCAGTTACCCCAACCGATACGCTTTCGCTCGATGAGCAGCACCGGAAGGATTCCATCAAGATGCAGGAGCTAGCCCTCCAGTTGCAAGAGATGAAACTAAACGAGATCTTACTGAAAGACGAGCTGGAAAGCACGAAAAACAGCAACGCTACCGCCGACTCCCTAAAAAGGTCCGAGCAACGAAACCGTATCGATTCCCTTCGGGCACTGACTCCCGGCGTACCTGTAGTCGTGGAGGGGGATACCTTATTTCACCTTTACGCCAAGCGCGGAGGCCGCACCCCGGTTGACCGGGCTGAGGACATCCTCAATATCATGGTAAAGATCGGGACCTCGCATTCCTTGAAGAAGGATTCCATCTATATCTATGACAGCGAATACGTAACGGATATCATGTACGGAGACAAGGTTATCCTAAGTATCACCGATCAAGATGCCCTATGGCAAAATCTCAGTCGTATAGCCCTCGCTGAACAATATCAACCGATTATCCAAAACAAGATACAAGAGTTAAGGGAGCAACATAGTATCTTGCAGATAGCGAAACGGGTATTATTGTTCATCCTCGTAATTATCATCCAATATTTCCTGTTTAAGCTGACCAACTATCTGTTTAAGAAGCTACGCAGGAAAATTATCTGGTTAAAGCAGAACCGACTCAGATCTATTACCATCCGGGATTATGAATTTCTCAACACACATCGCCAAGGACGTGTATTGATGTTTTTCACCAACGTAATACGATGGATCGTGTTACTAATCCAATTAACCATCAGTGTACCGATCCTTTTCGCTATCTTCCCGCAAACAGAAGATCTAGCCTTGAAGATATTCTCCTATTTGTTGGAGCCGGTAAAGATGATCTTTAAATCGGTAGCCTCCTATATTCCGAACTTGTTTATCATCTTGGTGATCTATTACTGCATCAAATACATCGTAAAAGGAATCCAATACATAGCCAACGAGATAGAGAGCGAGAACCTGAAAATATCAGGTTTTTACCCGGATTGGGCGCAACCGACGTTTAATATCATCCGTTTCCTGCTATACGCCTTTATGATCGCCATGATCTATCCTTATCTGCCGGGATCGGACTCGGGGGTATTTCAAGGCATATCCGTATTTGTCGGTTTGATCATATCGTTGGGTTCCAGTACGGTGATCGGAAATATCATCGCAGGGCTGGTCATTACTTATATGAGGCCCTTTAAATTGGGTGACCGTATCCAACTAAACGAGACGACTGGCAACGTGATCGAGAAGACTCCGTTTGTAACCCGTTTACGTACCCCTAAGAATGAGGTAGTGACCATCCCGAACTCCTTTATCATGTCCTCCCATACAACAAATTATAGCGTATCCGCACGGCAATACGGATTAATCATCCACAGCACGGTTACGATCGGCTACGACGTACCTTGGCGGCAAGTTCATCAATTATTGATCAATGCCGCCCGCCAGACCACCGGGGTATTGCCAGAGCCGAAGCCTTTCGTATTGGAGACCGAACTAAGCGATTACTATCCCTGTTATCAAATCAACGCTTATATAAAGGACGCCGATAAACTCGGAGATATCTATTCCGACCTGCATCAAAACATACAGGACGTATTCAATGAGGCTGGCGTAGAGATCATGTCACCGCACTATTTCGCCGGACGAGACGGAAGCGCTTCCACGATCCCGACCGCTCCCTATCCGGATGACTGGGTAGAGCCTTCCAAGAAATAAATATTTCACGGTAAATAGTTAAAAATGATCCCTCACGAAACAAATCGTGGGGGATTTGATTGTTATATGTCCAAACGTCACTAATAAAATAAATAATGGTAATGAAAAAGTATTTTATCGCAGTAGCGGCTATGGCATTTTTGGCCGCATGTAGCGGGAAGCAAGCCCAAAAGGATGTACCCGTAGAAGTAGAGGAAGAAGAATTCGCCATAATGTCGGCGGCTCCGGACGCTCCGTCTTTGCCACTGATCCATTCTGTTAAGGCGACCCAACCGGCAAAGCCCGTGAATATGAGGGATTCCTTGAAGGCTGATCCTAAAAAGGGACCGGTTATCCAAAAAAAGTATAAGGGAACCCTGACTTCTCCGGATAGCGTGAACGTAGATTATGACTTAACCTTGTATTATCAACAAGATAACGCAGACGAGGAAGGCGTATTCGAGTTGGATGCTCTTTATACCGTACCGGAAGCAGTAGCCTCAAGTACCGGAGCGGCGAAGAAAGCTCCTCAGAAAGCCATTACAACCGGTAAACAAAAAAGTAAAGCACGGAACTCCCGATGACGCTAGCGTCAAGTAATCTACGAGTTGATTCCCAGTGATGGCGAACCCGTCATCTATTTCCTAGTAGAAGGGATAACTTGACCTTGATGAACGACGCGTTGCAAAAAGCGGCGGCAGATCTTAACTACACGCTAAGACTTGTCCAATAAATTTATAGGCAGCACATCTTTGTATATATAGATCACCCCGATAGACTTACCGGATCGCCGGAAGCTATCGGGGTTTAGTTTTTATTTGAACCCTCCTTGGCAGATCGGTTATTTGATACCTAACTTGGCTTTGATCGCTTTAGGCAAGGCATCTTTATGAACCACGATATTCATGGTCTTATAACGGACAAACGCCTTGGAAGCATACCAAATACCGTTATACTTGCTGTTGGTTCCCCAAGAGTTCTTTACCATATAATACTCGTTCCCCTCTTGATCCTTGGCGATACCGTAGATCTGCATACCATGGTCGTCTGTCGTCTCGTAATTATCGTAAGCCAACTGACGCTCTGCTTGGGTACACCATTTCTGAGGTTGCGGTTTTGTGTTCAGCTTCTTTTCCTCCGGTTTCAATTTCAACCAATGAGCCATATCGGAACCGCTCAACTCCTGTACCTTCTCATCATCAGGCATAACGGCCACTCCGTCACGAGTAAAACCAGATTCGCTCACATCGGAACCCCAAGCGATCGTATAACCCGTATTAATCGCATTATCAAAGACCTCCATAAACTCATCCAGCGGCAAGTTATACGACATACCGTGACGCCAGTTATCCTGAATCTCTAGCGGGAACTGGGTATAGAACGGATGATGCGTATAAGAAGTCAATGAGACATAATCCGAAGCCTTCAAACCTGTAGACTCGAAGAAAGATTTCGGTGTATATTCCTTCCCTTTATACGTGAATTTCTCAGGAGGAACCCCCCAAGTAGATCTGATGTACCGCAGCGACCGCCTTCTTCCATAACATGGCGTTATTCTCATCAGACTGCAATTTGCGTAACTTTCCCTTGGCGATAGCGGCCACCATAGCGTCCGTCAAGGCGGAAAGCTCGGTATGGTTACTCAACGTATCGGCATACATCATGCCCGGGCGCATCTCCTCTTCCGGAACCAAGCCGAATGTTTCCATTCCATAAAGCGCATCATAGAAAGATCCACCTTGCGAGAACGAAACATCCCCATGCGTACGCACAGCAGCGTCGGCACGATCCAGATAGGTGTTATATACCGTAAACATCTCGGATAAGTCATACTCGCCCTTTCCCATACGAAGCAACTCCGACTCCAAGAAAGAGTACGAGGAGTAGCACCAGCACGTACCCGCACGATTTTGGTTCTTAACAGATGTAATGGGGTTCTCTTTCACGGTCGTGAACACGAATCCCTCCTCACTCACCTTCTTCTCCGTGTCTTGCGCTTGGATCGTAGCGGACATAGTCAGAGCGAATAGCATGCTTGAAACTAGAATTGTCTTTTTCATGTAATTTTATATATTTATATTAGTATTAAGTCCGTATCGACCGCAAATGTAAGTTTTTTATCCGTAGCTAACTCTACAAAGTCGTACGTATTTGAGATATTTTATCTAAGTTTGCCTCTTCAGAAAACATAATATATAACTAATTATCTGCAAAATGAGAATATCTATTATCGGTTCGGGTAATATCGGTGGAGCGATCGCCCGAGGTTTAGCGAAAGGAACCATGTTCAAAGCCTCTGATATCACTTGTACCGCCCAATCGGACGAGACCTTGGAGAAGATGAGAAAGATCGATCCGGACTTTATCTTGACCCATGATAACGTGGAAGCGGCACGAAACGCTGATATCATCATCATCGCCGTTAAACCTTGGCGTGTAGAAATGATTATAGATGAGATTAAGTCGGTGCTCGACTTCGAGAAACAAATCATCGTATCCGTAGCGGCTGGCGTGACTTTCGACCTGTTGAATACTTATTTGACCAAGAATACAGACTTCGATTGTCTGGCTACTCCCACGATCTTCCGGATCATGCCCAACACGGCTATCGAGGTGATGAGCAGCATGACTTTCGTTTCCGCCCGCAACGCCTCCAAGGAGCAAACGGATCTAATCATCCATATCTTCAACGAGCTTGGCAACGCCATGTTGGTAGAAGAACGGTTGATGGGCGCAGGAACAGCATTGGCTTCCAGCGGCATCGCTTTCGCCTTGCGTTATATCCGTGCGGCGATAGAAGGCGGCGTGGAATTGGGTTTCTATCCGAAACAAGCGCAAGAGATCGTGGTGCATACCGTGAAAGGCGCCGTTGATTTATTGCTCGAGAACAAAAGTAACCCGGAGATGGAAATCGATAAGGTAACAACTCCGGGCGGAATCACGATCAAGGGTCTAAATGAGATGGAACTTTCCGGTTTTACCTCTTCCGTGATCCGGGGACTGAAGGCCAGTAAATAAAATAGGCAGACAAAGTAGTTTGCCAGCACCAATACGCCCCGAAATATGCTGACAAACTACTTTACCTGCCCTCGGCAGGTTTATGTTCTTTCCGCCTAGTCATTTCCATCTCCAACATCCGGAGTTCCCGGCTGGTCTGCCCCGCGACAGAAGTATTCTCTTCCGCACGCCGGATCAAATACGGCAGTACATCCCTTACCGAGCGTACGGTACGTATTTGGTTACGTTATATCCCGCATGGGCTAAATTGAAGGAAATATTATCGCTCATTCCCAATAGCTGCGCAAAGAAAACACGGGAGTCATCGCGGGCGATCCCCTTCTCGTCCATCAATTTCGCCAACTTATAATTACTCTCCTCATTATGAGTTCCCATAAACATCTCAAAACGATCTAAATGATCCATGGTGAAACGGACCGCCGCATCATAATTCTCGTCCGTGGCCTGCTTATCTTTACAAATCGGATCGGGATAATCCAACGCCGCCGCACGGGCACGCTCCGCTTCCATATAAGCCCCGCGCACGAATTTCACGCCCGCAATATAACCTTTCGCCACGGCATCATCGTAGATACGACGCAGATAAGGCATCCGTCATGACGATACATTTGCAAGGTAGCGAATACGATCGCACGTTTCTTGTTGAACTTACGCATCGCCTCATCGGTCAACGCATCAATGGCATCTTGGAAACAATAATCCTCCGCATCCACTAAAATACGTACGTCGTTATCGTAAGCCCGTTGGCAAAGCGCCATAAAACGCTCGCGGAACTCGCGGAAATGCCGGACATCGTCTATCGTAAGCTCTTCCCGTTTCTCGGAAGCTTTGGCCAGTAACTCATCGGTCGTGATCGTGGATGGTTTGAATACGGCATAGGCCAGATTCGTATTTCCTTTCGCAAAATCTATCGAGCGCAAGGTTTCCTCGAAAGTCGCCTGTATGCCTCCGGGGTCTGCTCGCTCTCCGCCGAATAATCGAGCGTCGATTTCACGTTGTATTTCATCAAGTGGTTGATGGCTGCGGAACAGTCTTGTAAAGTTTCTCCCCCAACGAACTGTTTATATAAGGTAGGCTTCACCGCCCAAGCCAGCGGGAAATGTATTTTCAAGGCTATACTCGTGGCTACTTTAGCGCATTTTACCAACCAAGGATATTTTATCGTATTAAAAAGCCAGTAAGCATTTTGTAGTTCTCCCCGCGACTTCGACGAGAAAGCGATCTCGGTATTGTTAAAGTCTAACATATTGTATGTAGATAAAGGTAACGTCATAGCGTAGAGACGGGGCACGCCCCGTCTCCCCCACAATCAGTTGGTATTTCTTAATTATGACAATTATTTCTCACCTAAGAACGGATACCCGTAGCTCGTCGGAGGAACCAAACATTCCTTGATACAACGAGGATTCGTCCAACGAATCAAGTTCAGCGGGCCACCGGCCTTGTCATTCGTTCCGGACGCACGGGAACCGCCGAACGGTTGCTGGGCGATCACGGCGCCGGTCGGTTTATCATTGATATAGAAATTACCGGCCGAATAGCGCAAGGTATTGAATGCCTTATCGATCGCATAGCGATCACGGGCGAAAATAGAACCCGTCAATCCGTACGGAGAAGTACGATCACAAAGTTCCAAAGTCTCCTCATATTTAGCGTCGTCATATACGTAGATCGTAATCACCGGCCCGAAGATTTCCTCTACCATGCTCTTGAACATCGGGTCCGTGGTCTGGATAACCGTTGGCTCCACGAAATAACCTACAGATTTGTCCCCGTTACCACCAAAAAGAACCTCTGCGTCCGGAGACTGTTTCGCATAATCGATATAACTCATGATGTTATCGAACGAAGCCTCATCGATCACGGACATTGACAAAGTTCGTGAAATCCTGACACGTCA
>ENA-OQDM01001294-OQDM01001294.1-human-gut-metagenome-genome-assembly--contig:-NODE-1294-length-10342-cov-3.092805_pt1 | contig 10342 bp, 15 predicted proteins | sample MGYA00242772_ERZ504605 | MGnify/ENA primary metagenome ERZ504605 (study PRJEB26092, sample SAMD00036348) | human gut metagenome | host: Homo sapiens | study: EMG produced TPA metagenomics assembly of... | reverse complement strand
GGCTGAACTATGCATGCCATCGTTTGGAAAATACGAGTGATTCTATTACAAACATTTGTCTGGATAGTGGATTTGAAAGTCAGAGAACATTTAACCGAGTATTTAAAGAAAGATATAAAATATCACCAAGTGATTATCGAAGTACTTGTGTGAAAGAGATGTTGTCATAAAAGGTTCTGTTGATCGAAATATTTACTTTGATTTTACAGTGCTATGTATTTGATTTCATGTGTGGATGATATAATATAAAAATATTTGTAGAAAAAAATATTGATGAAGTCTACCAATCAGTGTTTTTTGTTGTATAATGTTTTTGGCATACAGGGTCACTTTCCTTTGTAATGTTTTGGGTCAAATTCTACCCCGATGATGTGCAGAAAGTTTTGTTTGCCAGAACGTTCGGCTGTGTCATCGCTTCGGCATCTTGATCACCTGTACCTCAGGTAAATGGAGAAGAGAAGCTTAATTTGAGCATGGTAAGCGATGAGATCAAAAGCAAAACGATGTCCTGTCTGTGGTGGTGCTATGAAACAGCAGTTCATTGGATTAAGACATTGCAAATGCGGTATCAGTTGGAAGATATCCGGACAAAGGGTGATATATCCAGTAGAATAGTATAAGAAGGTATGATGGTATGAAGATATTAGTAATTCCTGATGTTCATCTTAAACCGCAGATGTTTAAACAGGCTACAGCTCTTATGCATCAGGGAATTGCTGATCGAGCGGTATGTCTGATGGACATCCCTGATGATTGGGACAAGCAATATAATGTCGGACTTTATGAAGAAACTTATGATGAGGCTATTCGGTTTGCAAAAGCATTTCCGGAAACAGCCTGGTGCTACGGGAATCACGATTTGAGTTATCTGTGGCATTGTCTGGAGAGCGGTTATAGCTCCATGGCTTCAATGACAGTGCAAAGAAAGTTGTTGGATTTGCGAGAGGCTGTTCCAGAAGATAATCCCATTAAATATGTTCAGAGAATAGACAATGTTCTCTTTTCTCATGGAGGCGTACTGAATTTCTTTGTAGAGGAATATGTTCCGCGGGCAAAATATAATGATGTGGATGCTGTGTTAGAGACGATTAATCAGCTCGGAAGAATCGAGATGTGGAATGATGCATCGCCGATCTGGCTGAGACCACAGCATTCAAAAATGAGATTATATAAGCCACGTAAGTTGTTGCAGGTTGTAGGTCATACACCTATGGATGCAATTACGAAAGAGGGAAATCTGATTAGCACGGATGTGTTTTCAACTTACAGAGATGGAAAGCCGATTGGAACAGAGGAGTTCCTCTTGCTCGATACAGTGACATGGGAATACTGCGGAATTAAGATGTAGAATCCGATACGTAATTGGATGCATATTATAACAGACATTATTACGATGATGTCCGGGGAACGAGTGAAAGTAAAAACGAAATCGTATCAGAATGATATGGTGACATTTAAAAATAAAGATGACGTTTTAACTGCACTGATTCACTTAGGCTATCTGGCATACGATCGAAGAGAACAGATGGCGTACATTCCAAATGAAGAAGTCCGCAGCGAGTTCACGGATGCGGTAAAAGAACATCAGTGTATCATTGAGAAGTATGAAAAATAAAAAGGAGTATGAAAAAATGTATTACGTACCAGACGGAACCAAAACATGTGGTTATTATGAATGCAAGAAATGCGGCAACCGCTTTTTATCCCTTCAGACGATGGAAAAAATCCCATGCCCGGACTGCGAGGCGGAGGTGGATTATGAAATCGGACCTGGCGAATCTTTGGAGGATGTGCTGGACACCGCAGTGCTGCTGCAAAAAATTGAGGGCGAAGAGGAAGTGGAAAAGATGGATGCACTCTTAAGTCTTGCGATTACCGGCGGAGATTTTGACTGGATCTGACATAACAGAGCTTTTTTCAAACACGCTCCAGACAGGTAGCGGATATTTGATGAATGCCAAGTCTGGCGTTCGCTCTGAATTTTCACAGAATTTTGCCGGAGTTTTTCCGCGATTTTAAAAGAAAACAAAGAAATTTCAAAGGTTCATGAGAAAAATATTCAGAAACAACCGAAAAAACATCGGTGAAATTGTGTAAAATTGACAGAACTGACGCAAAAGACCGAAAATCATCAAAAAATTTAAGGATTGACAAAAAGCGGGAATTCCGCTAGAATGTGCCTATGTTGAAAAACAGCAGAGAAAAAGAATAGAGTAAAGATAACGCAACGGAGCGGTTCTGGGAATAGAATCGCTCCGTTTGTAATTTTCTCCCTTTCTCCAAGGTTTTATTTCTCCCAAAAAACACTCTCAGAAAACCGGAAAACGCTCTGTCTGTTTTTCAAGATAAACTCCATATAAGTAATGGATTCGCGAAGGCGCGGTACGAAGGGAAAGCTTCGTGCCGCGTTTTTCAATCCAAAGGAGAAACGTCAGTAAAGAGTTCGCAACGGGGCGATCTGGAAGGAAGACTTCCAGGTCGCCTTTTGATTTTACCGGAAAGGAGAAAGTCCGATGGAAAACACAAACGTCTTATTTGACCGAAAGCGTCTGGTCCGGCTGATCGTTCCCTTGATTGTGGAACAGGTGCTGGCCGTTACCGTCGGTATGGCAGATATGGTGATGGTATCCGGGGTCGGTGAAACGGCTGTTTCCGGAATCTCACTTGTCAATACGATCTGCGTACTGCTGATCGTGATTTTCACATCGATGGCAAGCGGCGGTTCCGTTGTCGGAGCACAGTTCCTCGGAAGCGGGGATAAGAAAACAGCGTGTCACGCAGCCGAACAGCTCGTGATGATCTGCGGACTGATTGCACAACAGGAGGCGAGGCGTATGAAAGAAGAAAACTATGAGGTAGTCGTTTTTCAGGGAGACCCGGGAACCATCGATCTGACGTACGAAGAAATAGAAGCAGAGTGGAACAAAATGCTGCAGACCGTACCACAGATCGGAAAGTTCCGTATCATCCATCAGGAGAAAAAGAGGTACACCTTCGAAGATTACAGCAGTCAGATCGGGAACGCCGACGCAGCACTTGGTATCTGGGTCCACAAAGGAGTGATCAACGAAAAGCTCTTTGAAGCGCATCCGAATCTGAAATATATCGCAACGCTGGGACATGGATTTGAAGACTTCGATGTGGAAATGACAAGACGCCGGGGCTTGACCATAACGAATACGATTTACGGCGATGTCACCATTGCCCAGTATGCGATGGCACTGCTCATGAACATCTGTCATAACGTGACGGTACAGAGCGATTACACCAAAACAGGGTACTGGAAAGAAAAAGAAACGAATCCGCAGGCAAGCTACAATCAACTGTTCGTGCCGCAGATTGAGCTCTACCAGAAAACGATGGGAATCATCATCGATGAGGAGGCGCTTCTTGAGGCGCTGGAATCGAGAAAGGTTTATATGGCAGGACTCGATGTTGTCGCAAATGAGCCGCCGCAGTATCAGATTCCGCTGATGCAGTCGCCGTACACCTTTATTACTTCCCATATCGCCTGGCAGCCGAAGGCAGCAAGACTCCGCGCAGTAGATCTGGCGGTGAAAAACTTCCGGTCTTACCTGGAGGGAATGCCGACAAGTGTGATTAATTAAAAACAGCGGATTGTGAAAACAGCTGCAAAAAAACGACTGTAAAAACAACTGTAAAAACAGCAGAGCTGCGGAACAGTCCAGGCATGAAAGAAGAGGTTAGAAAATCTGTCAGAAAACAGATTTCTATATAGAAGCAGCAGAGCCGGTAAATGAATGGAAGAGAAAATCGGGAAGGCGGATAAAAAAGAAATCCGCAGCCGGAAAAATCAGAAGCTGTACAGGAGCCGGTTCGGAAAGGGAGGGAGAATCATGAAAAAGCTGGAAATTGTAATTCGTCCGGAGAGCCTCGAAAACCTGGAGCTACTCCTCGAGGAGCAGAAGGCAAACGGTATGATGATCACAAATATCCTTGGATATGGAAATCAGAAGGGATATCGTCAGATGTACCGTGGAGCGGAAATCGTGGCCAAAATGCTTCCGAAGGTTAAAGTGGAGACCGTTGTGGAGGACGACAAGGTTCCGAAAATCGTTGATTTTGTTGTGAAAAACCTGTCAACCGGAAACTACGGCGATGGAAAAATTTTCGTTTACGATGTCGAAGATGCAGTGCGGATCCGGACAGGTGAGCACGGCGAACAGGCACTTTAAAAAATCTGAAAGCTACCGTTTCAGGATGACCGTTTCAGAAGATCTGCAGACGGGAACAGGTAAGATGGGAATGAGGAGGAACTTATTATGGAAAACACACAGGTATTACTCAATATCGTATGGACCATGGTCGGAGCCTTTCTGGTGTATTTTATGCAGGCCGGATTTGCCATGGTGGAGACAGGATTTACAAGAGCGAAAAACTCCGGAAACATTCTGATGAAGAATATGATGGATTTCGTGCTCGGCTCTATTTTCTTCTTTATCATCGGATTTGCGCTGATGTTCGGAGGAAGCAATGCATTTATCGGAACAGCAGGTTTCTTTCATCCGAAATCGCTGGCAGATGCAGACGGCATGTTCAACGGACTGCCGATCGGCGTATTTATGATTTTCCAGACCGTGTTCTGTGCAACATCGGCCACGATTGTATCAGGTGCTATGGCAGAGAGAACCAAATTCATCTCTTATTTGATTTACTCCGCAGCCATCAGCGTTTTCATTTATCCGATCACCGGACACTGGATCTGGGGCGGCGGCTGGTTAAGCCAGATCGGGTTCCATGATTTTGCAGGATCTACGGCAGTTCATATGGTCGGCGGTCTGTGTGCCCTTGCCGGTGCAAAAATGGTCGGACCTCGTATCGGAAAATATACAAAAGGGGGAAAACCGGTTGCTATTCCTGGTCATAACCTTCCGCTTGGAGCACTTGGTGTCTTTATCCTCTGGTTCTGCTGGTTCGGATTTAACTGTGGATCTACCACAGCAGCAACCTATAATCTTGGCGACATTGCCATGACTACAAACCTTGCGGCAGCAGCAGCAACACTTGTTACCCTGATTGTTACCTGGGTACGTTATGGAAAACCGGATATCAGTATGACAATGAACGGCGCACTGGCCGGACTGGTAGCTATTACAGCAAGCTGTGATGTAGTCAATGATTACGAGGCACTGTTCATTGGAGCAGTTGCAGGTGTTGTCGTTGTATTCGCAGTTGAATTCTTTGATAAAGTCGTAAAAATCGATGACCCGGTTGGTGCAATCAGTGTACACGGTGTCTGTGGAGCACTCGGAACCTTATTCACCGGTATTTTCGGCGAGGGATGCAGCTTTATCACCCAGATGATCGGTTTTGTAGCAGTTGCAGCATATACCCTGATCCTGGCGTTCATTCTGTTCTTCGTCCTGAAAAAGACCATCGGACTTCGCGTAACCGAGAAGGAAGAGATCGACGGATTGGATATGCACGAGCACGGATGCAGCGCTTATGCAAACTTCCACTTCCATAATGATAAATAAAAAAGGATCAATAAAAAAGGTGGTGCGGATATGAAAAAGCTGACAGTTATTGTCAAACCCGCGAACCGGGAGGATGTCATCGACATCATGGAATCGTGTGCCGTGTACGGCGTGATGGAAACGGATATCACCGGATATGGAAACCAGAAGGGTTACCGGGTGATGTACCGTGGAACCATGAGCGGACCGAATGTACTGATGAAATGCAAATTCGAGACCGTTGGTGACGATAAGACAATTGAAGTATTAAAAGGCTTCCTGGAAAAGAAGCTGTGTACCGGAAATATCGGAGACGGAAAGATTTTTGTCGAGAAAGTGGCAGATGTCATCCGGGTTCGTACCGGCCAGCGCGGCGAGGAAGCATTATAAAAACAAAAGACAGTAAAAAGGTGCAAAGAGGCAGCCAGAACAGATCGTTCGGCTGCCTCTTCTGAGCTAAAAAAGCCGGAACGGGAGGAATGCTGCATGGTAAGATACATCATAAAACGTTTATTCATCGGAGTGGTGACGATCTGGGCACTGATCACCATTACCTTTTTCCTGATTCGGATTATGCCGGGCAGCCCGTTCGAGGCGGATAATCTTTCCCAGAGCGCGATTGAACAGCTCGAATCGACCTACGGACTGGATGAACCCATGTGGAAACAGTATATTCTTTACATGGAAAATCTGATGCACGGAGATCTCTGCATTTCTTATAAAAAGAACGTTTCTGTTAATACACTGATCGCAAGAGGATTTCCGTACACGCTAAGCATCGGACTTCTCTCTATCGCGGTATCCGCTTTCGTCGGTATTCTGATGGGTATCTGGATGGCGACGAGCAAGCGGCTGGCAGTGAAAAACACCTTGCTTGGAATTGCGACGCTGGGGGTCAGTATCCCGGGATTCGTCACAGCAATCCTGCTGATGATGGTTTTCGGTGTCTGGTGGCCGGTACTTCCGATCGTCGGTCTTGGTTCTCCGGCCAACTACATTCTTCCGGTGGCAGCACAGTCATTCGGACAGATCGCTTCGATTGCCAGACTGACCAAGAGTACGTATTCCGAGGCGATCCAGATGGATTACGTAACGATGGCAAGAGCGAAGGGACTTAGCAATCTGTACATCACCGCGCGTCACGTCCTTAAAAATGCACTGATCCCGGTTGTCACCTATTTCGGACCAGCCATCGCATTTCTGATCACAGGAAGCTTTGTTGTAGAATCTATTTTTTCCATTCCCGGAATCGGACGTGAATTTACGAATGCCATCACAAACCGTGATTACACCGTAGTCCTTGGCTTCAGTGTTTTCATCGGTGTGATTATCACCGTTGCCAACCTGGCGGTGGATATCATTTGTTCCCTCATTGACCCGAGAATCAAACTGACAAACTAGGAGGTGACTGTTATGGACTGGTTTTCACCGATTGATCCATCCAAAAAGAACAGCGAGTTTATTGCCGTGGAGAGCAAAAGCTTCTGGAAAGCGGCATGGGGAAGATTTAAGAAAAATCCAATGGCAGTTCTCGGACTGGTCGTCATCCTCCTTCTGGCGGTGGTTTCCATTTTCGGACCGATGATCAGCCCCTATGCATACGATGCACAGGACGCAGCCAATCAGTACGCGGGCTTTTCGGCACAGCACATTTTCGGAACCGACAAATTCGGCCGTGATGTATTTACCAAGACTCTGCTACGGAGGCCGCATCAGCCTGGCGATTGGTTTTGGAGCAGCCGTCATCAACACCGTACTCGGTGTGGTGATCGGTGGACTGTGCGGCTACATTGGTGGAAAATTTGATAACTTTGTGATGCGTATTGTGGATATCATCTACGCAATGCCATCTATGATCTACGTTATTCTGATCATGATGGTTCTCGGATCGAATGTACGAAGCATTCTGATCGGTATCTGCATTCCGGGCTGGATCGGCATGGCTCGTCAGGTAAGAGGCCAGCTGATCGCCTTAAAGGAGCAGGAATTTTCCATGGCAGCACTCGTCATCGGAGCAAGTGATGCGAGAATTCTCTTCCGTCACCTTTTGATCAATGCCATCGGACCAATCATTGTACAGATTACCTTCCTTGTTCCGAATGCCATTTTTACCGAAGCCTTTTTAAGCTTCATCGGAATCGGCATTTCCGCTCCGATGGCAAGCTGGGGTTCCATGGCACAGGATGCCCGTCAGGTGCTTACCATGCACCCGGGACAGCTGCTTTTGCCGACCATCTGCATCTGTATCACCATTTTCTCCCTGAACTTCCTCGGCGAGGGAATCGGCGATGCCTTTAATCCAAAGAAAACCAGGGGGTGAAGCGTATGAGTTTACTCGAAATCAGCCATCTCACAACAAAATTTGAAACGCAGCAGGGAACCGTCAGCGCAGTCCGCGATGTTTCCTACCATCTGGAAGAGGGCGAGGTACTTGGTATCGTCGGCGAGTCCGGTTCCGGAAAAAGTGTCGGCATGCTGACCCTGATGGGGCTTCTGGCATCGAACGGCAGAGTGGAAGAAGGAGAGATCCTTTTCGACGGAGAAAACATTTCTCCGCCGCACACGAAGGACCGGAAAGAAAAACGGGCTTATGAAAAGAAAATGCAGCAGATCCGCGGAAACCGCATCGGCATGATTTTCCAGGATCCGATGACATTTCTGAATCCGATCCTGAAAATCGGAATTCAGATGACAGAGGGAATTCGAAAGCATCAGAATTGCTCCCAAAAAGAGGCGGAAGCGAAAGCCATTGAGCTGATGCGGCAGGTCGAATTCCAAGTCCGGAAAAACGGCTCGATCAGTATCCATTTGAATTTTCCGGCGGTATGCGGCAGAGAATCATCATTGCGACGGCTCTGGCGTGTGACCCGAAGCTGATTATCGCAGATGAGCCGACAACCGCACTGGATGTGACCGTACAGGCACAGATTCTGGAGCTTTTGAAAAAGCTGACAAAGGAAAAAGGAACCTCCGTTATTATGATTACCCACGACCTCGGCGTTGTCGCTTCTATGTGTGACCGGATTGCCATTATGTACGCAGGACAGATCGTAGAAGAGGGAACCGTCGATGAGATTTTCTACGAACCGCATCATCCGTACACGAAAGGTCTTCTGAACAGTATCAACAATTCGGCAAAGGATAACGACGAACCGCTCGTTCCGATTCCGGGAACACCGCCGGACCTCTTAAAGCTTCCGAAGGGCTGCGCATTTATGAGCCGCTGTCCTTACACTATGAAGATCTGTGAGGTACAGGCCTCTCCGGTGACAACCTACAGTGAGACGCACTGCTGCAGATGCTGGCTGGAATGTATGGATGAAACAAAAATCACAGTTTCCGGGGAGGAGGCGGCTGCCAATGAGTGAAAATGTACTGGAAGTAAAAAACCTGTGTAAATACTTTGATGTGAACAGAGGAATGAAGGGAGCACAGAAGGTCATTGCCGTAGATGGTATTTCCTTCGAGGTAAAAAAAGGGGAAACCTCGGACTGGTCGGAGAATCCGGCTGTGGAAAAAGTACACTTGGCCGCACGATTTTACGGATCTATGAGCCGACAAAGGGCGAAATCGTTTTCGAGGGAGAAGATATTTCCAGGCTTTCCCGGAAAAAGATGCTTCCCTACCGGCAGAAGCTGCAGATGATCTTCCAGGATCCATATGCATCCTTAAATCCCCGTTTTACCGTCGGTGAGATTATTGAGGAGCCGATGGTGATTCATCACATGTACGATGAAAAAAAGCGAAAAGAACGCGTGCAGGAGCTGCTGGAAACGGTCGGATTAAAACCGGACCACATCCGAAGATATCCGCATGAATTTTCCGGCGGCCAGAGACAGCGAATCGGAATTGCGAGAACGCTGGCACTCAAACCGGACTTTATCGTCTGCGACGAACCGATTTCGGCGCTCGACGTTTCCATCCAGGCACAGGTTATCAACCTTCTTGATGATCTTCGTCATAAGATGGGACTGACAATCTTGTTTATTGCGCATGATTTGTCTGTTGTAAAATATTTCTCAGATCGAATCGGTGTTATGTATTATGGAAAAATGGTAGAGCTGGCCGACTCCGATGAGCTGTTCAAGCATCCGCTTCATCCATATACAAAATCACTTCTGTCTGCAATTCCGCTTCCAGACCCGCACTACGAGAAGCAGCGTCAGCGTATAAGCTATGTTCCGTTAAAGGAGCATGATTACACAGTAGACAAACCGTCATTCCGTGAGGTTGCTCCAGGCCATTTTGTACATTGCAACGATGCCGAGTTTGCACGTTACAAAGAGCAGATGAAAGGAAATTAAATGGAGAAAAAAAATATAACCGTTTAATAATCCAGATTGCAATTGGCCTTATTATCGCAGTCGGTGTTATGACATCGCAGGGAGCGTTTGCAGAAGGCGTATCGGTTGCAGACCGTATCCTGGCAATTGGCAATGGCTTTTCTGTCATTGCACTGTTATATATAAGCTTTGGTCTTCTTGTCTGGATATCCACTACTGGTGTGCTTGATATTTTCTCCTTTGCACTGCAAAAAGGTGCTCATTTTCTGATTCCGTTTTCCACACGGGAAGCGAATGGAAAATTCTACGAGTTTAAGGTAGAAAAGGCCAAAAAGCGAAAGCAAAAAGGCAAAGGACAATATATGACACTTCTTGTGGGTCTTGGATTTTGATAATTGCAATAGTGCTAACAGTCGCATGGTATGAACTGTAACAGAAAAGTACAAAAAATATAAGATTTTATTTCATTGACATATCGGAAAAAATCTATTAAACTATCGGAGAAGTAGGTTTTTAAAAGTTTTTGACGCGGCGGCCTGCGGGTTGCCGCGTTGCTTTTATTCTTTTATTAAGAAAAGAGGG
>ENA-OQDM01001293-OQDM01001293.1-human-gut-metagenome-genome-assembly--contig:-NODE-1293-length-10343-cov-1.040623_pt1 | contig 10343 bp, 14 predicted proteins | sample MGYA00242772_ERZ504605 | MGnify/ENA primary metagenome ERZ504605 (study PRJEB26092, sample SAMD00036348) | human gut metagenome | host: Homo sapiens | study: EMG produced TPA metagenomics assembly of... | reverse complement strand
TGGAAAAAAGAAACGTTCAGGCTCTATTATACCTCGGCATCGACAGACCAGCAGACGATTGACATTATATCATCGACAGCTTCGGGCAGATGCAGCAACTTTCGCTATCGTTCAATAATGACAACAGCAAGGAAGAAACGGAAACGATAACCCCTAAACAATAAAATGACATGGTAAAAATAGAATTGGATATAAAAGGTATCTCGTGGTATATAGAAACCACGTTGGAAACGGATATAGTTCCGGCAGTAGGTGACATCATCATTGTGGATAAGGACTGCATTTCCGAACGTGACAGTGCTGAATTGTGGAAAATACCGTCCAATCAGGTTTTCAAATGGGCGGACGAAGAAGATGATGCGCCCGTAATGGTATGGTTCGATTGCGACACGGAAATGCTTGTCAATAAACGGACATGGAAATATGACATCGAGGAAGAAGAAACCGTGTGCATACTTGGTGTAAAATTTATTCACTATGAGGATTTATAGTTGCGACATCCGTTTTTATCATCCTCTTGGGAAACCGGGTATGGAATGATACGCAAAGCGTAAATATCGGGCAGACATCCCGCCGGGAAGCATCGGCGGGATGTTTCCATGATAGGGAAAACGAAAGGCTTCTTTGTTACTTTCTTCACCCGCTGGCAGGCTCACGGAAGAAAGTAACGGCGGCAAGCAGCCGCCGTTTTCTATCAACTGGTTTTAAGGCTCTTTATGGACGTGTATTTCTCTAACCACACCTTTACCTGCTCCATGTTATATTCGCCCGTGATGATTGCCGTATGGTCGTCTATAGCTACAAACCGGACACTTTCATAGCTGTTTACCCAGCCTTGCAGGGAACAGACACCCCACGTTGCAACATCTTCAAAAACACTGCGGTCTATTTGGCTGATTGGCTCGCCGAAAACTACCGTCATTATCTGAAAGTCCGGTTTATCCTCTAACAGTTGCAAATGGTGCAGCGTGCCGAACTCGTCAGTTTTGCGCCCCCACGCCCACACATCATTATACAAATCATCGCCCCACTGGTGCGGGTGGTCGAAACGGACTTTACCTCTATGGTGTGTTCGTTTTCTTCTGTGTCCTCGATAACGCCCGTTACCATTAAGCCCGTAAAAATGCACTCGCAACGCCTGCCGATAAGCTCCTTGTTTACTTCTGTCGTTTTCATGCCCCCAAAATTTACTTGTTTATTACTCCGTTCTTCTTTGCTATCCACCCGTCACGCCTGCGGCGGCACTCGTCCAGCGTTTTGGCTACCGTGCTGAAAAGTTCGCCGTCCGTGTGGCGGTAGTCATATTGATAATAAATTTGTCCCCTGAAAGCCCCTAAACAGCATCTCACGAACTTTTCTTCTCCCGGTGTCTGGGTGATGCTTACCCCGTTTTTGTTAAGTGACTGCATGATGTTCTATTTTTTTTAATGGTTATAATATCAGTAAAGAAAGCAACAGCAGGAAAAGCAGAGCCACGCCCAGCGCATAAAGGGCTGAAAGGCAGACCCGGAGCAGGAAACGGGCGGCACAAAAACACGATATACGCCGTTATCGCCGTGCCTGCTCCGGCTACGCTGGTAAACCGCCATGCAAGGCAGAGCAGCAACACCCGCCAAAGGATTTTATAAATGCTTTTCCGTTTCATCGCTTGGTTGTTTTTAGCGGGCAGGGCTTTGACACCCCGCCCGGATTGGTTGTTATGCCGCACGGAACACAAAGCCGTCATCAAACCAGTAATCGCACATGAACAGGTCACGGGCAAACTTTTCATAATCGAAATAGGTCTTTGCGAACTCCGGCAGGTCGTAACATTCTTCTATAATTTCATAGGCGAAATCTTCTTCATCGTCATATTCCCCTTGATATTCATCCCGGAAATCCCGTACAAGGTCGTCCGCATCTTCCTCGCCCAAATCATGGCTTTTATAGTTGCACCACACGAAAAAGGCTTCCTGCTCGGTGTCGCTCAAATCCTCCACCGCATCACGCAGGGCAAAGAAGTTTTCAGAAATCCAGCTTTCGTCGATTAAGCCCTCCGGCACGTTCTCCCAGTCCTGAAACATATATTCCGCATCTTCCTCGTCCTTGTGAAGTTCCCGGCAGGCTTCGTAAAATTCTTCCTTGTCCGAATAATCCGAAAGGTTGAGCCATGCGCCGGACAATGAACCGTTGTTGTACTTGGCGTAAGTGCCTACATAAACGCTTGCTGCTGATAATGTCGTTGCTTCCATATTGCTGTAATTTTTAAGTTTTTAATTTTATGCGGATTCGAGAGGTGAGAGAGTTGAAGTTTCACTGAACTTTTTTCCTGTTTCCCGTAAATCCGACTTTTTTTTTATGCGTCTTCCGGTCGGGTCGGTCGTTTTCGTTTCACATAGGCGTAAAAGGGTAGTGTTTAGAGTTTGCAAGGTTTTGGGCAAAAAATACCTCGCAAGGCAGGGAAGATTTTTTCGCCAAACCGGAACGGCTCGACCTTGCAAAATCGTGAAGAACACGTAACTACCTTTGCCTATTGAAATGATTAAAACGACTGTCCCGGCTGGGGGACTGCGTAAGAGGAAGATTTACAGATAGGGAAACTGGGGAAAAGTGCCTGTTCTCTTTCATCTTTTAGGGAACACTCCATGCGGGTGGGAAAGGCAAGGGTATGGCAAGTTTACCTTGCGGTACGCTTGTGCGGGTTTCCAACGGCTCTTTTCACGAAATACAGTCAGCCATGCCACGCACGGCTGGCGTTTCGGGGAATGTGCCAGTGGGAAAAGGATATAAAAAATGCGGGTAGCCGGTGGACTGCCCGCAAGGTGAAAGAATGTACTTTATTGGGATATAGTTTGTTAGGTGGAATTTCGTTACCGAAATCGTTACCTGTTCTGTTACCAACAGTATATAGGTAACTAAAAACTCACATGGCGACTTCCTTGTAAATTTTCTCGATGCCGACAAACTTCTTGTCAAGCCCCTGCATATCGCTGCCTATCTTGCTGTTGGTGATGCGGGCGTAAATTTGCGTAGTTTCTATATTTGTGTGTCCCAGCATCTTGGACACCGTTTCAATGGGTACGCCCTTTGACAGCGTGGTGGTCGTGGCGAACGTGTGCCGGGCAACGTGCACAATTTAAGCAAAAGCAACGGAAAGTGAAGATGAGAGAAATGAACTGCAAGTGGTTGAGAATGAGCAATATTTCATAATTCTGCCAAATGTCTGCAAAGCAAAGCCGAGCAGGATATTGAGTTATTTCAGTTACCAAACCGTTAGCGGTCAGTTACCGAAACCAACACTGCTAACGAGGTGAAAAACAAATAGTTTGTCACCAGTGTTTGTTGCACTGTTCTGCACAACTTTCAATGACGGAGAATGCTTACTGATTGATTATTTTTGCAAACTAAAAAAGTAAGCAGATGAAAGTTGAAAAATTCAAGGTGTTGCTCTACCTTAAAAAGAGCGGATTGGACAAGAACGGTAAGGCTCCCATCATGGGACGCATCACCCTCAACCGAACAATGGCGCAGTTCGGTTGCAAGTTGTCATGTACGCCAAAGTTATGGAATCCACGTGAGAGCAGACTTGACGGCAAGAGCAAGGAGGCTGTGGAAGTGAACGCCAAGATTGACAAGCTGTTGCTGGCAATAAACTCAGCCTACGAGTCACTTGTGGAGCGCAAGACGGATTTTGACGCAAAGGCGATAAAGGATCTGTTTCAATGCAGTGCAGACACTCAGATGACCTTGTTGAAGCAGCTTGACACCATCATTGCGGACATTGAGTCAAGAATCGGCATCGACTACAAGAAAGGCACGCTGCCAAACTACCAGTACACTCGCCTGACATTGGGATTGTTCGTCAAGAAGCGTTATGGAACTGACGATGTGGCATTCGGTGAGCTTGACGAGCAGTTTATCCGTGAGTACATGGACTTTTGCTTGGACGAGAGAGGTCTTGCACTTGATACAGTCCGCCACTATCTCGCCATATTGAAGAAGACCTGCCGAATAGCTTTCAAGGCAGGACACTCCGAGCGTTATCATTTCATGCACTTCAAGCTACCTCAAAAGAAAGAGAATCCACCAAAGGCATTGACACGTGAGGACTTCCTGAAAATTCGTAACCTCGAAATACCAGAGCGAAGAAAATCGTTGGCTTTGACCCGTGACCTTTTTCTTTTCGCCTGCTATACAGGCACGGCTTATGCCGATACGGTTTCCATCACGGAAGAAAACCTCTTTCGTGATGAGGAGGGCAGCCTTTGGCTGAAATACCACAGAAAGAAGAACAAGATGCTTGCACGTGTGAAGTTACTGCCAGAGGCGCTTGCCATGTTGGAGAAATACAAAGACCCGACAAGACCTACTCTTTTACCGCCACAGGAATTTCGAGTGCTGAGAGGTAACATGAAAAGTCTCCGAGTACTATCTGGCATAAGTATGGATTTGGTCTATCATGTTGGACGGCACAGTTTCGCATCGCTCGTTACGCTCGAAGAAGGTGTTCCGATAGAGACTATCAGCAGAATGCTTGGTCACAACAACATTCAGACCACGCAAATCTATGCACGTGTCACCCCGAAAAAGCTATTTGAGGATATGGACAAGTTCATCGAAGTCAACAAGGACTTCAAGTTTGTCCTGTAATATTATAACAAAATAAGAAAGGAACATAACAATGAGAAGTACATACAAGCAGTTTTATTATATCAACCGTGGCAGAGTAAAGGCAGACGGAACCACATCTATATTTTGCCGTATCACGATTGACGGCAAAGTGTCAGCCATAGCAACAGGTCTTTACTGTGCTCCCGAAGAATGGGACACGAAAAAAGGTGAAGCCAAGAATGCAAGAGTGAACGGACAACTGCAAGCGTTCAGACTAAGAATTGACGAAGCCTACGAGCAGGCAACAAAGGAAAAGGGCATCGTTACCGCCGAGATTCTGAAGAATGTTATTGTTGATGCAAATACTATCCCGATGACATTGCTTGCCACTGGCGAGGAGGAGCGTGAACGCCTTAGGCTGCGCTCCATCCGTATTAACTCAACATCTTCTTATCGCCAATCTAAGACATCGCAGCTCAACTTGCGAGAGTTCATCGGGTTACGAGGAATGAATGACATTGCATTTGAAGATTTGACTGAGGAATTTGGCAAATCTTATAAGTTGTTCTTGATTGGCAAAGGGTATAGTGCATCCAATACGAACCATAATCTCTGTTGGCTGCAACGCTTGGTTTATATCGCTGTTGACAGAGGTCTGCTGAAATTCAATCCATTGGAAGATGTCGGATATGAAAAGAAAGGCTCACCAAAGCGTAGACATATATCCAGAAATGACTTGCTGCTCATTATGGAGACTCCTATGGAGGATAAGGCTTTGGAGTTGGCACGAAGAATGTTTGTTTTCTCCAGCCTTACAGGTTTGGCTTATGTCGATTTACGTAACCTGTATCCACACCATATCGGGATGACGGCAGACGGTAGAAAATACATCCGTGAGAAAAGAGCAAAGACCAACAACGAAGCGTTCATTCCCTTGCATCCGATAGCTGAACAAATAATGTCGCTATACAATACAGCGGATGATAGCAAACCTGTTTTCCCTCTTTCTTCACGTGATTCCATGTGGTTTGAATTTCATTCACTCGGTGTGGCTTTGGGTATAAATGAGAACCTTACCGCACACGTTGCAAGACATACATTCGGAGTAAACATCGGTTACTTCGGGTATATCAATGGAAAGCATCGCCAAGATGATGGGGCATTCCAACCTGCGAAGCACCCAGGTCTATGCCGTCATCACCGATGACAAGATATCCAAGGACATGGACAAGCTGATGCAGCGCAGAGAAACAAAAGAAACTGACCAGAATAAAAATAAGGAGGACAGGAAATGAACAGAGGAGTTATAACTATCAGCGAGAGCGGAACGGTATCCATGCCGACCGATACTGTATGGATGACCATGCAGGAGATTGCCGACATGTACAATGTGTTCAGCTGCTATGTGCGCAAGGCTATCAAGGCTGTATTCAAGGACGGCATTCTGAAAGAGCAGGGGGTACGCCGTCATGTCAGGAAGAACGACCGCATTAGCTATGATGTGTATAGCCTTGAACTCGTCATTGCGGTAGCCTTCCGTATTGACAGCATTGAGAGCAGAGCCTTTCGGGAGTTCATCATGCAGTTCCGTCATAGGCAGGCACGACAAGCCGCACCAAACTGGTCTGTATATTTACTGAGAACGCAATGGCATAGAACAGCCATATAAAGCAACGTTCCTTGGAGGCTTTGCGCCTCCAGCCACTTGGGCGAACCACCGCAGTGTGTTTTAGCATGGTATTAGATTTTATACAGGTAACACAAATGATACCCGGCAAACACGACCAACTCGGTATAGCCAATAAAACGAGGCGACAACCTATAACAGCCACACTCGGTAAGTTATACGTTGTCGCCTTGTTCATTTCACACACTCATCAAGGACATTCTCCTACACACCTTTCATTCTGTACGCTTCACGATAGTTAGCCATCAGAATCTTCTGAATGTCGGACTCGCGGTAGAGTATCTTTCCGCCAAGCTGGATATACGGGATGACACCGTTGTTTCGGTAGTCCTGCAGGGTTCTTCGGCTCAGTTGCAATCTGGCACAAAGCTCCTTGTCCGTCATGAAGCGCTCACCGCCAAGCATGGGGCGGTAGTTCATCACGGCACGTTCAAAATTGTCAACCATTCGGTTGAGGTGGTTCACGATGTGGTTCATCCACTCGCTGTTTCTTGTCATTACTTCATTGCTCATAGTTGTCTCGTTTTCTTGTTAATACTTACGTTACTCGGTTTACTTGCTGCATTGGATAAAGTGGCTGTTGTATATTGACAGCCTAACCTGTACGCTTGCGAAAGCGCATGTCCTTTTTCTTGTCCTCCACTACTGCTACGATAGCCATCACGTCCTCTGGCTTGTAGTAGGTCTTGTGGCTGATTTGCGTATAAGCCAAAGTTCCGTTGTCCCGAAGCGTCTGCACTGTCCGTGGGCAGATGTTGAGCGTCTGACACACGTCCTGCGTGTCGAGCCACTTGTTCATGGTCTTGTCCTCACTGCGCTCACGGATTCTGTCCATGCGCTTCACGAAGTTCTCCAACTGGGCATCAAGATAGTTGAATGCCTCTTTCTCGAATACGATGAATCCCATATTTTTCTTTTTTCTAAGTTAATACTATGTTATATGTCGCAAAGCTCCACGCATATGCTGTGCTCCACGTTTGTGAGTGCAAAGATAAGGCACGGCAATCTAAAAACAAGCGTTTTCAATTTCTGTGGCAGTATGTTGCCGGGGTTTGCCGACTTCAACGCCAAAAGCAACAAGAAAAACTTGCACGACTGCAACGAATACATGAACAATGATGAGTTGAGAAATACGTTGAAGTTCTCACAACTATCTCGGTATGCAAATAAGCAAGCCACAACTAAATTGCCACGTTACACCCAATCAGTTGCATGGTTGCACTCAGTACACTTACTTTGCACCCGACAATCGGTCAATGGTGCAAACCGTGACCACTATACTAACAAATAAAACAGCATAAGCTATGGCAAGAACAAAAGATGCAGTCTTGACTCCTGAGCAAAAGGAGCTGGTGGAAAAAGAGTATTTGGATTTTGTTAAACCATCTACGTATGGCAACAAAGCCAATCCAAGTAGTTGTAATTCTCTCTATGATGATGTAGAGAACCCAGAGTTGAGAGCAATTGTAGAGAAAGTTGCTGCAACAACTCCCTATCGAGAGGAAACATCAACGAATGAGGCTCAATCGCCACCGAATCCGCTGAAGCGCATCAGTGGCAAGCAGCGCAAGGCATCATTGGAGGAGTATCAGCAGACCTTCCTCCAAGTTCCAAGGATTGACGACCGCAAGCCAGTCTTCGTCAGTTCCGATGTACGAGACCGTCTTGATCGTATCGTCCGCATCCTTGGAGGAAGGCGCATGAGCGTATCGGGCATCATCGAGAACATCGTGCGCCACCACCTAAGCCTTTATGAAGAGGACTTCGAGGCTTGGCGCAAATTGTGAGAATTAAGGTCTGCGACCTTGGACGTGGATAGCTGAAAGGCTGTAGTTCCAACTAACGTGTTCTGAGAGGGAGCGAGGTTATGTTTTGGGAACCCCAAAACGCCTCGCTCCACCATGAGGGCGGAGGAATTTTGCTCCCGACGGTCGCAGAAAGTGAGTGTACCAACTGTAAACAGTATATCGAATGACAAGCATACATGAACAAGACAAAAGAAAGGGCGGAAGACCGCCCACAGGCAGGGTTCGCAAGTTGTCGAAGTCTGTCACGGTGAAGTTCTCGAAGCCAAGCTACGAGGCACTGAGGCTGAGGGCGAGAAAAGCCAACCGCAAGTTGGCGGAGTACATCCGTGAGTCCGCCTTGAACGGCGAGGTGGTCAGCGGACACAATGCAGAGACGGTAGCCATCGCCAAGAACCTCATCGGTATGGCGAACAACCTCAACCAACTTACCAAACTGTCGCATCAGAGAGGTTTCCACGAAACCCATGTGTATGTGGTGGACTTGTTGAGAAGATTGAAAGCCATCCTTGGCGAGTATCGCCAAGCAAGTTATAAACCGAAGCCAAGCAGTATGGGCAGAAAGGAGGATGCCACATGATAGGCAAGCTAAAGAAGGGCAGCTCATTTGCTGGTTGCATCCGCTATGTTACAGGCAAGGACGAGGCGAAAATCATCGTCTCGGATGGCGTGTTGCTCGGTACGAATGCCGAGATGACGCAAAGTTTCGAGCTACAAAGGCAACTGAATCCAAGGATTAAGAAGCCTGTGGGACACATTGCATTGAGCTTCAAACCAGAGGACAAGTCACGTTTGACGGATGAGTTCATGGCTAAGATAGCCATTGAATACATGCGGATGATGGGCATTACCGATACCCAATTCATCATTGTAAGGCATCACAACACGGACAATCCTCATTGCCATATTGTGTACAACCGCATCAATAACGATGGCAAGCTCATATCAGACAGGAATGATTACAGACGTAATGAGCAAGTTACCAAGGCTCTAAAATCCAAGTATGGACTTACTTACGGAACAGACAAGAGCAAAACAAACACTCGCAAATTACGCAATGCGGAACGTGCAAAATATGAGATTCACAATGCCGTTAAAGGTGTCTTGAAAGCCGCAGATAGCTGGCATAAGTTCAAGAATGAACTTGCAAAACGAGGTGTTCACTTGGAGTTTGTCTATAAGGACAAGGCGCAAACCAAGGTTCAAGGCATCCGTTTCTGCAAGGATGGATATAGCTTCAAGGGTACACAGATTAGCCGAGACTATAGCTTTGGCAAACTGAATGCGAGGTTTGAGGGGACGGAGAATCAAATATCAGCAAGAGACAATTCTGCTCAGCAATATGAGCAGGGCTGTCGCAAGAATGAGCAGGTGCCATTCATGTCGGAGAGCTGCCAAGACCCTTGGGATGGTATTTCTTCCATTGGACTTTTTGCTTCTGCCAACGCTCAGACCTTTGAGTCTTTCCCAGAGGATGAATCAGCCAAGAAGAAAAAGAAGAAACGCAGAAGAGGCTTTAGCCTTTGATGCAAGTTACAAACCATTCAAACAACAAAAGAAATATGAAAGAAGAAATGTTGGAAGCCATCTACGGCACAGTTGAGAGATTGGAGCAGAAAGTCGATGAACTTTCTGACTCACCAAAGAACGCAGGAACGGAAACAGTTCTCAGCCCTGCAAGTATTGATACAAGCAAACTTGAAAAAGCTATCCTTTCTGTATCTGCAAAAGAAGAGGAAACTATTGGAAATTTGGCAAAATTAAGAGAGGCGATATGTATCTATATTGACCTTACCAAGAAAGAAGCAAGCAAAGATGAACAGCGAAGCAAACTCTTGTTTGATACCATTAATCAGGTAAAACAAGAACTGAATGCCACATCAAAAGTTGTGCAGGACAAACTTCACGCAATAGGTTACACATCTCAAAAGAAGGTTGTAACCCATCGCTTCGAGCCAACTTCAAAGTATGTTCTTCTTTTCATTGTTGGCATGGCTCTATCACTTGTCATATCCATTTGGGGCAATTTCACCCAATGGCGAGAACACAAAGATTGGGAGGAGGCAGACTTGAAGTATCGGGCATTGAAGATAGTTCTTCCATCTGACGACCCCAATGTTCGATATATCGAAAAGAACTTCTCTGTATGTCCTAATAAAGAAGTTATAGAGAATGTGAGAGCTCATGTAAATACTTACGAGGACTCAATTCGCTACCATAACGAAATGATACAGATGGCAGCAATTAAAGATAGCATTGCT
>ENA-OQDM01001292-OQDM01001292.1-human-gut-metagenome-genome-assembly--contig:-NODE-1292-length-10346-cov-1.654467_pt1 | contig 10346 bp, 10 predicted proteins | sample MGYA00242772_ERZ504605 | MGnify/ENA primary metagenome ERZ504605 (study PRJEB26092, sample SAMD00036348) | human gut metagenome | host: Homo sapiens | study: EMG produced TPA metagenomics assembly of... | reverse complement strand
GTTAACATGTTACTTATTCACTCGTACCTCGTTCCAGTAACGGATTTTGCCGATGCTTCGCATTCCAAATCGGCAAAATCTGCTGCCACCACTGTATCATACGGCATTTTCAGTTCAGAAAATGCCTGCCTGTGAACAGTAGCGTTAACACTACTTTTCCTCAATCAGAAAAACCTGATTTTCATGTGTGATTTCCACCACACGCTCCGCCATCCCCGGATTCCATATTTTCTTTTTATAAACCGGAATATGTGAATAATCTTGCCACATATGCATTGGGAACACATATTCCGCGGATGTGGTCTCCAAAAAATAATCCATTCCGAGTTCCTGATCTGCGCCCTGTCGCGGATCCATCGGAACAAATGCAAGATTGATTGGTTTTCCCGCCAGTTTTTTGATCTGTGTCCGGTATTCCCTGCGCATCCTGCCGTTGATCAGATCTCCCGCCCCTTCCCATGTCCAGTCATTCAAATCTCCTGCATGGAAAAAAGTTGCCCCTCGTGTTTCCACATAAAATGCAACACCTGCATCCGTTGACCGCAGTGTCTCGATCTTCACATCATCCACCTGATATTTTTCGCCTGCCGAAACATAAGTGATCTTCTCTCTGATATCATCCGGGAATCCATGTTTCTGTAAAAAATGCGGGCTCATTTTACAGTCTTTTGAAAGTATATAGTGGATATTTTTATATTTTTCTGCCCAGTGCAGCACATCCATATCAAAATGATCCTGATGTTTATGACTTGCAAACACATAGACTGGTGTGTCCGGCTCGTATTCCGGAATCACACCGCAAAATGTGTATCCTTTGATGCGGTCTCCTGCAAACCAGTCAAAGATCAGCACCTTCTCATCCACTTCCACCAGAAAACAGCTGTGATGTATAAATATTACCTGCATAATTCTCCTTCTGTTATTTCATACGGCGGATGATCTCATTTGCACGGCGGTAAATATCTGCCGGATCAAATCCGATGTCAAATTTCTGGTCTTCATATAAAACTTTTCCATTTACCATAGTCAGTTTTACATTCTGCTTGCTTCCGCTGTATACAAGATTTTTCACGATATTATTTTCCGGCTGCATGTTCGGCTGGTTCAGATCGATCATGACAAGGTCTGCTTTTTTGCCAACCGCAAGACTGTCACAGTCAAATAACTGCATAGCATGTGCACCGCCTGTGGTTGCCATATATAAGATCTCATCGGCGCTGACGCACTCCGCATCCATTTCACGCACCTTTGCAAGTGCAGAAGTCAAAAACATCTCACGGAACATATCCAAGCAGTTGTTGCTTGCCGGGCCATCGGTTCCGATCGCCATGGAGATTCCCTCATCCACAAAACGTTTGGTCGGACAGATACCGGAAGCAAGTTTTAAGTTGGAAGCCGGGTTTGTCACTGCTGTCAGTTTTTTCTTCTTGTAAATTTCAAAATCAGCATCCTCAAACCATACACAGTGGTAACCGCCGCCGCCGTACTCGTACATACCAAGTGCATCCGTAAGCTGTGTCGGTGTCATGCCCCAGCGCTCTTTGCACTCTGCCACTTCCAGTTTTGTTTCGGAATTGTGCAGCCATACCGGGGATTTTAATTTCTGTGCCAGTTTTGCCACGCCCTCCATCAGTTCTTTTGATGTCGTGTATTCTGCATGAAATCCCACGATAAAGCTTGTCAGGTCGCTCATCTCATTGACAATGTGATAATTTTCCTCCATCAACTCTACCGTGCCGCCAAAGTTGTTTAATCCGCTGGTCTGAACGGTACGGAATCCGGTATCTACCGATGCCTTTGCATCGATCGGCGGGAAGAAGTACATATCAAAGTTGGACGTAATACCGCTGGTTAAATATTCCATAATTCCAAGGATGTTAAGCCAGTATACATCATCTTCGGTAAGCTGTCCTTCTTTTGGGAATACCTGTTTGTTCAGCCAGTCCTGCAGTGGAAGGTCGTCCGCATAGGAACGCAAAAATGTCATTGCCGTGTGGGTGTGCGCATCTTTAAATCCCGGCATTAAAAGGTTGCCTTTTGCGTCAATCTCGCGCTCCCATACCAAAACTTCACCGTTTTTGCAGACAGCATCCACGCCTGTCTTACCGTCCCCGATGTAGCAGATTTCTTTTCCTTTTACCCAGAGTTCGCCTTCGGTGATCTGGAATTTGTGGTTTTCTGCCGGAACTAATATTTTTGCGTTGTAGAAACGTATGTTCATTGTTTTTCCTCTTTTCTTTTTGTGTTTTTCGTTCAGTGGATCAAAAAGTGTGACCGCCGTTTTTGATCTACTGAGTTGTAGTAACTTTAATTCTGCTGTGCTCCGATCGCTTTGATCGTTTCAGTTACGAGCGCCTTAAATTTCGGGGCAACGGCGTCAGCCGTCTCCTGAACTTCTGCGTGTGAGAGCGGAATTGATGAGATGCCGCTCGCAAGGTTGGAGATACAGGAGATTCCAAGCACTTTCATTCCCATGTGTTTTGCAGCGATCGCCTCACAGGCAGTACTCATGCCGACGGCGTCAGCACCTAAAGTGCGGCACATGGCGACTTCATGCGGTGTCTCAAACTGCGGTCCGGAGAGTTGGATGTAAGTGCCCTCTTTGATGCGGATCTCAAGTGCTGATGCTGCACGTTTTACAATATCCTGCAGATCTAAGTCATAGATCTGGCTCATATCCGGGAAACGCACACCAAGTTCCTCAATGTTGGCTCCACGGAGCGGTGATGGCACAAAACTTGCAATCTGGTCTTTGATCAGCATGAAATCCCCGGCATGCATGCCAAGCTGGATGCCACCTGCTGCATTGGTGAGAAACAGAACTTCTGCGCCCATCATTTTCATCAGCCTCGTCGGCAAAACAACATCGCTCATCTCATATCCCTCATAATAATGCACACGCCCCTGCATGCACACGACCGGGACATCATCCACATATCCGAAGATAAATCTGCCCTTATGTCCCGGAACCGTCGACACTGGAAATCCTTCAATGTCATGGTAATCTAACGTATCCACCACGCGGATATCATCCGCATAGTCGCCAAGACCAGAGCCTAAAATCAATGCCACCTTAGGAGTAAAATCAATCTTTGCTTTATAGCTGTCATAGCATTTTAATAATTTTTCGTATGCCGGATTCATAATCATCCTCCATTCTTCTCCTTGTCCTATATTCTGTCAATTCCGGCTTCTCCGGAACTTCTCCCTTCTTGTCTTTCAAAAACAGCTGATGCTTCCTTACTTCATTTTTTCATAATTGAAAATTCTTTACAACACTGTCATTTTCGATTATAACAGAAGAAATCATAAAATCCAATCTCCATCCTAAACAAAAGCTGATTTTCCCCGATATATTTTGTAAGAATACATCACAGGCTATACTTTTCATATGCACGGAAACACAGTGCAGGAATGGAGAATTTTATGACTCAGTTCAATCTTTCCGGTTTAAAAAAGATTTTAAACCCATCTTCCGGCAAAAGGAATGTGGTCGATCAGATTACAGACCGTTTATCCAAATCTTCCATCGGTCTTTCTTCCGGTGATGATACTTTAAATGCAGTCAGTTTTTCCGGCATGGATGCCTTTGACCTGACGCAGAACATCTCCGAGCTTTTAAGCCCCGCCTGCGGTATGACCGAAGAAGAAAAGCAGGCAGAATTAGCCAGAATTCAGGCAAAATTAAAAAGTGGGAAAAAACTGACCGAAGAAGAAATGCGTTTTCTTCAGGCAGTAGATCCCCAGCTCTATATGCAGGCAGCCAGAATCCAGGCGATGCGCGACTCTCTCGAACAGCAGTTAGAACACTGCAAAAGCAAGGAAGAAGCTGCCAAAGTATTTTCGGACACCATGTCGATGGTAAGCGACAAAGATCCCATGAAAGAATACATTGTCGCCGCTTATCAGGATGCCTACAACGAATTTCAAAAAGCGGGAAATACCAGCATCTCCCGCAAAAATCATCAGATGATAATAAATCTGATTCTTTAGTCGCACTCGATAAAACGACCGATTTTCTCACCGACAGCACCGATCACCGGTCCGAGCGTAAATCCCATCAGGATCGTTACGATTCCGATCTTGCCACCGAATAAAAATGCGATCACAATAACGGTAAAATCAAATGCCATACGGATCAGACGGAACGGTACCTTCGGCATCCATTTTGCAATGATAAATGCAATCGCGTCATAAGGTGCTGTTCCTAATTTCACATCCATATATACAGCTGCTGATACAACAAATATCGCCAGTGCCGGAATCAGCACCAGAATACGCACTGCCATCGAATCAAACAGTCCTGCCGGTAAGATCTTATCCCATACCCAGGAAAAAACTGCAGTGAATATCCAACTAAAAACATATTGGCAAGTGTTCCAAATCCGATATTTTCCCTGCCAAGCAAAATGACAAAGACAAATATGATCGTATTGAGCAGTGCCTGCCAGTTTCCGATTCCCATTCCAATTTTTTCCGAAATAGCAAGATTCATGCTGGTACAGGGATCTGTTCCAAGATCCACAAGCACCAGCAACGACAGTGCAAATCCCATCACAATTACGGACAGGATCACAGCAGTCAGCCTTACCCCAAAATTCTTTTTCTGATACATTCCCTGAATAAATTTTTTCATCTGTTTTTCTCTTTTCTTTTTAAGGTTACTTATTTTTGATTTTACGTTTGTTTTCGCAATACTACCGCATCAAATGATAATGCATACCATACCACCAGTATTATCATTTACAATTTTCTGCATTGTATCCTGCAATTTCATCTGACATTCATCATCCATCATTGCGATCTTGTTACGGATTCCATCCTCCATCAGTTCTCCAACCGATTTGCCGAAAATATTTGTTTCCCATGCACCCTCTTCGCTCTGCTGTCCCTGTTTGATGTAAGAGATCAGATCATTTGCCTGCTCCTCGCTGCCGACAATTGGAGCGATCTCGGTCTCAATATTTGCACGGATCATATGGATCGACGGCGATACCGCTTTCATTTTGACGCCAAATTTATTGCCATGCCGGATCAGCACCGGCTCTTCCATTTTGATATCGGAAAGTCCCGGACTCACAACGCCATAACCTTTTACCTGAACCGCTTCAAAAGCATCTGACACTTTTTCATAAGCCTCTTTCTGCCCTGCCATCTCTTTTATCATGGAGATCAGCTCATATTCACCTGCGATCGGCACACCAGTCAGTTCACTTATATTTTCATAATAATATTTATCGTCTAAATCCATCCGCACCACCACGCGCCCGGTCGCAAGATCCGTCTCGTCGATCTTGATCTGCGAAACATACTGCTCCGGTGTAAAGGAAAGTGCTCTTACATCTCCCGTTTTATGCATACTGTCTAAAATCCCGGATGCAGTTTTAATGATTTCCGCTTTCATCGGATGCTCCGGCTTTAGCATTTCCGTCCATTTTGGAATAAAAAATTCGACACGCGTCACTGGAAATTCACAGAGGATATTCTCTAAAATGCGGACAATATCATCTTTCCGCAGCTGCTCACAGTTGACCGGCAAAACGGCAGTCTGATATTTTTCTTTCAGTTCGGCTGCAAGTTCCATCGTCTCATCACTGTACGGTTTCTGTGAATTTAACAGAATGACATATGGTTTTGCGATCGCATTCAGTTCCTCCACCGTCTGTTCTTCCGCTTTTACATATGCATTTCGCGGCAGTTCCCCGATCGTGCCATCGGTCGTCACAACGATTCCGATCGTTGCATGATCCCGGATCACTTTCTGAGTACCGATCGACGCAGCTGTCGTAAATGGAATTTCCTGCTCCGACCATGGTGTTTTTACCATGCGGCTTTCATTTCCTTCCATATGACCGGATGCTCCCTCCACCATAAACCCGACACAATCGATCAGACGCACCTTTATCTTCGGCTGTGCGGCAGATCCCTGTATTGCAGTCCCCGGCAGTACAGACTGCGAAAGTGCCGGCTGTGGCATGCCGGCACTGCTCCCCGGCAGTTCCGGCAAAATGATCTCTGCCGCCTCCTGCGGGATAAATTTCGGTTCCGTTGTCATGATCGTTTTCCCAGCCGCGGATTGTGGCAACTCGTCTATAGTGCGCTCCCGCGCATGCTCATCCTCCATAAACGGAAGCACCATAAGATCCATAAACCGTTTAATAAATGTGGACTTTCCGGTTCGCACCGGCCCCACAACTCCTATGTAGATCTCTCCATTGGTACGGGTATTGATATCCCGGTATAAGTCAAATTCCCTGTTATCACTGAAATGTTCCATCAGATATTCTCCTCCATATGTTGTAACATTTTATGAAGAAGAACGCCTGTTTATGACGGCAGTGTCCGCAATTTCATTATTTTAACACGCGAAGTTTTCCCGGCAGACAGTGGAAATGAACTTCCGTCACTTCCCCACAGTACTCCCCGTCTGCATGGACAACCATCGGACGGCTTAAACGGATCGTACAGTCTTTGGCATCCGTCACAGAAAATCCATGGATAGATGTATGCTTTGCCGCCACTAAAAACGGCAGACACAGAAATGTTCTCCACTTCGGGATCCCCGCTGCTTCACAGAATGATAATTTCCCGTCACAGGCGGATGCTGCCGGAGCCATCGGCACACCGCCTCCCTCAGCTTTAAAATTCATCGCAGCCGTAAAGATCATTCTTTTTTTCTGTAAACCTTCCTCCCGGTCAAAAAAGATCTCTGCATCCGCGGTCTGCATCGTAAATAATGACTGCACGGTCAGTACCAGATACGTCAGTTTTCCAAGCCGGATTTTATTCAGGATATCTTTGATCGTTGATTTTAATGCTTTTTTACAGACTAACGCATCCAGTCCAATCCCCGCGCTGATGGCAAACAGTCTTTTTTTCTCCCCAAAGTTCACCTCTCCCAAATCCATACACCAGGTATCCTCACGCGATTTTTTCATCGCATTTAAAATATGTATGGCACCGTTTTTCGGATCCTTCGAGAGTGACAATCCTCTGGCAAGATCATTGCCGGAACCGGTCGGGATCACGCCGAAACGTACCTTTTCAAAATCCGTGATCCCATTGATCACCTCATTTGCCGTTCCATCCCCACCGACTGCGACCAGGCAGATATCATTGTCATCCATGGCACAGATCTCTGCAGCGAGTTTACCGGCATGTCCACGGTACTCCGATACAAATGCCTGATAGGAAACGTTTCTCACCTTAAGCACTTCCTCGATCTCTTTCCAGATCTGCTTTGCGTTCCCACTTTTTGACTTTTCATTGACAATAAAATATAGCATGTATCCCCCCATATAAGCTTTCGATTATTTGTTATTTTAAAACATTTTCCGACAAAAAGGAACCCATAATATAAAAAGGAGGATTCTAACCTGTGACCGGTCAGAATCCCCCCTCTAAACTTCTGTTTTTCATGCCATCAGACCTGTATGCGGTCTGTTATTTTTCCTCTGCGGATACTTTCTTCTCCTCCGCTTCGGTTTCTTCTTCCTCTTCCTGATCTTTGTTTAAACGTCCATACATCTCCATATATTTATAGAGACGTTTTGCAAGTTTTCCGGTGATCTGGTCTGAAGTTGCTCTCCACTCCCAGTTACCGCCGAGTGTGGACGGTGTATTCATACGTCCCTCGGAACCGATTCCGATCAGATCCTGCATCGGAACGATCGCCATATCTCCGACTGATGCCCATGCAGCGCGCATCATACCCCAGTTAAAACCTTCTTCCTCCGTGAGATTTAAGTACTCTTTCGCAAATTTAACACTTGCCTTCGGTGCTGTCTTCATCCAGCCCATCAACGTATCATTGTCATGTGTTCCGGTATATACGACACAATGTTTCTCATAGTTGTGTGGCAGATAATCACTGCCCTCTCTTGAATCAAATGCGAACTGGATGACCTTCATTCCCGGGAAACCGGAATCTTTTACCAGCTTCAAAACAGATGGTGTTAAAAATCCAAGATCCTCCACAATGATATTTAACTTGCCGAGTTTTTTCTCTAAGGTCTCAAACAGATCCATGCCAGGACCTTTTCTCCACTCACCATTTCTCGCCGTATCATCTTTTGCCGGGATCGCATAGTAAGAATCGAAACCGCGGAAATGATCGATACGGACGATATCGTATAATTTTGACATCGCTTTTACACGCTTCGTCCACCAGCTGTAACCGTCTTTTTTCATAGCATCCCAGCGGAATAACGGATTGCCCCAGAGCTGTCCGTCTGCCGAGAATGCATCCGGCGGGCAGCCTGCTACATCAATCGGATTTAATTCTTTATCAAGATAGAACTGTCCCGGATCTGCCCATACATCTGCACTGTCTCCGGCAACATAGATCGGCACGTCACCGATGATCTCAATGCCAAGATCATTGACATACGCTTTTAAATCCCACCACTGTTTAAAGAACAGATACTGTAACATTTTATAAAACGCAATATCTTCTGCATAGGTAACCCGCGCTTCTTTTAAGGCTTCCGTTTTTCTGGTTTTTAAGTCTTTTTCCCACTCATACCATGCAACACCGCCGTTAGCATCTTTTAATGCCATAAAAAGTGCATATTCATCCAACCACTCTGCTTCATCCTTGCAGAATGCTGCAAAATCTTCCGGCTCATTTTTCCTGAACCTGTCATATGCTTTCTTTAACAAAGGATAACGTGAGACATACATCTGACCATAATCCACATACTGCGGATTGGTTCCCCACGAAAATGATTCACATTCTTTTTTTGTCAGTAATTTTTCTTTGCAAAGATATTCTAAATCAATAAAATAAGGATTACCTGCAAAGCTGGAAAAAGACTGATACGGGGAATCTCCGTAGCTGGTCGGACAGATTGGCAGGATCTGCCAGTATTTCTGACCTGCCTTTTTCAAAAAATCTGCAAATTTTCTTGCTTCTTTTCCCATAGTACCGATTCCGTAAGGAGACGGCAGGGAAGATATGTGCATCAGCACACCGCTGGTCCTCATAATATTTGTTCCTCCTACTATCTATATGTGTTACCTGATTTTTTGAATACTCTCTCCACTCGCCAGTTCAAACGGGACGATCTCATGGATCTGACTCCTTTTTAACTCAATCTGTCCAAACAGGATCTCAACACTTCTGGTTGCAAGCGTCTGATACTGCTGTTTGATCGTTGCAAGTTTTGGATTGTAATATTCTGCCAGTGCAGTTCCGTCAAATCCGATAACCGACACATCCTCCGGCACACGGTATTCTAAATCCCGCAATGCACGGATCGCACCGATCGCCATGACATCTGACATAGCAAACACCGCTGTGATATCCGGGCATCGTGCGATCAGACGTTTCATCGCACGATATGCACTGTCATAGGAAAATCGTGCTTTTTCGTAACTTTTCTCTGGCACAAACACCATATCATGCTCAAGAAAGCTCTGCTGACAGCCAATAAACCGCTGATGACTGGTGTATGATTTTTCAATATCACCACCTAAAATACCGATTTTTGTATGCCCTGCATCAAATAACGCATCCACTGCACATTTTGCAGCGGCAATATCGTCTGTCGCAACAGAAGAAAGGTTTGGAAAATCCATCTGGTCTGCAAGGTTTGTCACAAGCACACACGGCACATCGACCTGCGCAAATTCTTTTTTGAAATACTCCGGATTACCTCCTAAAAAGAGCAGTCCAAGCGGCTTTCTCTCCCTGCAGAGGAGAACTGCCTGCTCCACCTCATCTGCATCCTCATCTAAATAGGATACGATCAGCGTATAGTCTGTATTTTCAATCATACACTGGATTTCTTCCACGATGCTGGCAAAAAGCATATTTTGGATACCTTTTACCAGCACACCAATGGATTTGGAATTACTCTGTTTTAGATGTTTCGCATTATTGTTTGGCACAAAATTATACGCTGCGACTACTTTTTCGATTTTCTTTTTTGCATCCGGACTGACATCATTTCTGTGATTCAGCACACGTGACACGGTACTGACGGAATATCCTGATTCCCTGGCTATGTCTTTTATCGTAACCATATTTTTCATTCCTGTCTACTATTTTTTCGTATTTTTTCGTGAAATTTGAATTTTTGTCAAATTTCAACAAAAAATATACATTTCTTAATAAGATATCAGCCTTTTACCGCTCCTGCAACTACTCCTTCAATAATATATTTCTGACAAGCCACATAGAAAACTACAATTGGAACGATCGCAAGTACAAGCATTGCCATCATCGTACCCCAGTCTACTGCTCCATAACCACCTTTTAAGTACTGAATGACGATTGGAATCGTCTTGTATTTTTTGATATCCAATACCCAGATAAGGAAGTAAATAATCGTTCCAGATCCACA
>ENA-OQDM01001289-OQDM01001289.1-human-gut-metagenome-genome-assembly--contig:-NODE-1289-length-10391-cov-0.958203_pt1 | contig 10391 bp, 8 predicted proteins | sample MGYA00242772_ERZ504605 | MGnify/ENA primary metagenome ERZ504605 (study PRJEB26092, sample SAMD00036348) | human gut metagenome | host: Homo sapiens | study: EMG produced TPA metagenomics assembly of... | reverse complement strand
GCGTAATGTGCTTACGCTTGGTCTTTTTGTAGGCCTTTTTCAAGGTCTGCTTTTGCATTTTCAGATCATCCATTACCTTTTTCTCCTTGTTTTATATAAAACAGCCGCACGGTGCGGCGTGTTTCGTGGCAAAAGGCTTTCCCCCTCGGGGGAAGGCTTAGGAGCTCACACCCAGTTTGCGCTGGTGGAGTTTTTCTTAGTCAGCTTGTAGTCCGGGTTCGGGGCATCGACCTTGCGGAATACCGCATCGTCGATGCTGTCCCCTGCCACGGCCTGGACCTTCGTCTCGCCGTTCAGCTTGACACGGAACTTGAAGATGTGCTCGCCCTCCTGCTCGGCCAGCTTTTCGCCGTTGACATAAAGGCTTACCTGCTTCTGGTTGGAGTAGACCTTGACCTCGATTTCATTCTCGGTGCGGTCCGCATAGCGCTTCGAGCAGATATGCACGAACGGCTCGTCGCTCCACCACGCTTTATAGATGTAGAAGCTGTCCTTCTTGGTCTTGCGGTCAAACGTGACCAGGCCCTTATGGTTCATACCCGGCTCGCCGCCCTGGTCGCGGGCGTCGGCGGCAAAGTCGTACATGTTCCAGACGTGGGTCGCCCACAGCCATTTGTGGCGGTCAAAGCAACGGAGCATGTACTCATGGTAGATGGCCTGATATTCCTCGGTGTGGTCACCGCGGCGGGGATGGCTGCTGTGCAGGTTCGGCATACCCTCGGCGCCGTACTCGCTGAAACCGAGCGCGCGGTTCGGGTAGCAGAGGTGGAAGAAGTCCATCCAGAGGTCGTTTAAAAAGAGGCCCGGCACGTACCAGCCCAGATACAGGTTCCAGCTGACGAGATCCGTGATATGCGCTACCGGGTTGAAGGGGCCGCACATCGCGTAGCAGGCCAGCGTCGTCAGGCGGGTCTTGTCCATCTCATGGCAGAGATCATTCAGCACATGATGGTTGTCGCGCATGTCGCGGTTGTCCTTCGTCGAGATCGTGATCTCGTTCGAGACGCCCCAGCAGACGATGCAGGCGTGGTTGTAGTTCTGGACGATCAGCTCCTTCATCTGGCTGATCGTGTTTTCACGGCCATTGGGCATGTGCTCGGAAATGTAGGGGATCTCAGCCCAGACGACCATGCCGGCCTCATCGCAGAGGTCGTAGAAGTACTGGTCATGCTGGTAGTGCGCCAGACGGATCGTGTTCGCGCCCAGCTCCTTGATAAGCTGCATATCCTCGTCGTGCATCTCGCGCGTGATGGCATTGCCCAGACCCTTGCGGTCCTGATGGCGGGAGACGCCGTGCAGCGGATACGGGCGGCCATTGAGGAAGAAGCCCCGCTTAGGGTCAACCGAGAGCTGCGCACGCCGAAGCGCTGACGTACCTCGTCCTGTACCTCGCCGTTCAGCACCAGACGCACCGCGCAGGTGTAGAGATACGGGTCGCGGACGCCGTCCCACAGGTGCGGGTGCTCCAGCGTGACCGTCGTGTCCCGGCCCTTGCCGGTCAGCACCTCGGCACCGGCGGCGTCGTAAATCGAGAACTCGACCTCGCCGTCGCCCTCCATCCAGGTCTTGACCTCGATGTCAGCGTTTGCACCGTTGACAGTGGGCGTGATCTGCACGCCCGGGCCGCCGAGGTAATCCAGCGCAATGTGGTTCCGGTTGACGACCAGCAGGCTGACGTCGCGGTAGATGCCGCCGTAGAAGGTGAAGTCAGCCTTCTGGGGGTAGACGCGGTCATTTTTGCTGTTGTCCGCCTCCACGATCAGCTCATTGCTGTCGGCCAGCAGCGCCGTGACATCCGCGCGGAAGGTGGAGTAGCCGCCGTCGTGGCGGGCGGCCTCCACCCCGTTCAGCGTGACCTTGGCGCTGGCATTCACGCCCTCAAACTGCAGCCAGACCTGTTGGGTATTCTTGTCAAAAGCGGGCGCCGCAAACCGCGTCTTGTAGATGCAGGTGCCGCGCCAGTAGTCGTTGCCGCCGTCCTGGCCGTCGATGTTGTTCCATGTGTGCGGCAGGTCCACGGCAGTGGTCTTACCGTCAGGGCCGGTGAACTGCCAGTTCTTCATCAGCTTGGTCGTGCTTCGCATTGCGCCCTCCTGTGTTGTTTTTTACTGTATCTGTATTGTACAGAACTGTTAAATTTCTGGCAATAGGTTTGCGAAAAGTGGTATTTCTGGCGGGATATTCGGTTTTTGGGGTACAAAAAAGGCCGCCCGTTCTTTGTACATCTTGCACAAAAAACAGGCGGTATTTTTTCTTTCATCCCCTGGTGAGCGGCATCACGATCTTGACGGCGAACAGCTCTCCGCGGGGCTCTGTCGCCATGGTGCCGCTGTATTTCTGCACGACACGGCGGGCAACCTTCAGCTCATAGCTGTGGCGGCGTCCGTGGTCGGACTGGCTGCCGGACAGCGCCGGGCCGATGACGTTGATGACCGCGAAGCCCTGCCGCTGCATACAAGCAGGTCGATCATGCGGCGGTCATTCTGCTGCTGGGCTGCAGCGTCGATGGCCTGGTCGAGCAGGTTCGAGAACAGCGCGTACAGGTCACCCGGCTCGATGGCCGCAAGGCAGGTGCCATCGGCCACGCAGTTCAGGCGGATGCGCTGGGCCTCACTCAGCAGGCTCTTTTCGGTCAGGACGACGTCCAGCACCTCATTGCCGGTGGCAGCGTTGGCGTCGTACATCCGGGCCGCCTGCTCGGCCTCGTCAAGGCTCCGCGTTGTGGCCTCGTCGGGCTGCAGGCGGCGCAGGTCGGCGATTTGAACCTTGAGCTCATGGCACTTGCGGTTGAGTGATCTGCACGTTCTGCCGTGCGATCTGGTACTGCTTGCGCTGGCGGTCATACAGAAGGTTCAGTGCGTCCATCTCCTTCTGCATGGCCGCTTTTTTGAAAAGCTCGGTCTGTAAATAGAGCAGTGTCACGCAGTAAAACTGGGTCAGCATCGACGGTGCGACTACCGCCGATGGCTGCAGCCCGACGCGCAGACTGGTTTGCAGTGCAAAAAACTGAAAGACGAATATCGCGCCCAGAAGTCCGGCACTGCCCAACTGGCGAGGGCCGATGTGGTAGATGCCGTCCTCCGGCATCGTGCGCGCCATGGTATACCGGACCGTCACACAGCAGGCAATGGTAAAGCCCAGCTGCCCCAGCAGCATCGGCGTGCTGTGCAGCGGCAGACGGCGCATTCCAAGCGCCTGCGCCGTCCAGATCAGAACGCGCCACAGCTCATAGGCCGACTCCGTCGTCAGGACGATCCAAATGCTGCAATATGCGCTGGCCGACCAATCCAGCAGCGTGCAGAGATGGGTTGACACCGCAGCCAGATAAAATAACCGCCGTAAATCACCAGCAGCATCGTCGGATTGGCGTGGCCGCTGTTGGCCCAGATGATGACCTGCGCAAGCGGCACTGCCGCGATAAAATTCAGGGCGGTGCGCATGGTAAAATTCCTGCGTTTTTTCAGCGGCAGCCAGTAGGCCAGCTCCGCACCGCACAGGCCGACAGCACAAACCACCCATGTCAGAAGTGTATCCACCTACAGCGCACCCCCGACATAGGCCGCCAGCGCGGCCAGAAGGCCGTGCGCTGGCGGCGGCTGATCTCCAGCCGTTCCTCCCCCACCTGCACCAGATCATCCTGCACGCCCCTGACGTGGCGCAGGTTGACCAGATAGCACTGGTTGCAGCGCGCAAAGTGGTAGGCAGCCAGATCCTTTTCGGCCTTCAGCAGACTGCCGCGCACCGACCAGGTATCCGTGGCCGTGTGATAGTGCAAAAGGCGGTCCCGCGTTTCCAGATAAAGGATGTCGTCGGTATCCAGCAGCTGCACCCCGCCGCTGACCTGTAAGGCCACCTGCCCGCCGCGGCGGCGCCGGATGCGCTGCAAGGCGCGCTCCAGCTTGGTGCTGAACTGGTAGTAGCTGACGGGCTTGAGCACAAAGTCGAGCGCGTCGACCTCATACCCGCGGATGGCATACTGTGCCATGTTGGTGACGAACACGAGCACCACATCAGGGTCCTGCCTGCGGATGCGCTCCGCCGTCGGCATACCGCCGAGCGTTGGCATCTCAATATCCAGAAAGATGATGTCAAACCCGGGGCGGTACGGCTCCACAAGCTGTGCCCCGTCCGAGAAGGCGGTCACGTCCAGCTGGTGTCCGCTCTCCTGCGCATACTGCGCGATGAACCCGCAGAGCTGCGCCCGCATGGCGTCGTTGTCCTCGACCACGGCGATTTTCGCCATCTGCTGTGCCTCCTTTCCTGCATAAGCCTGCCTATTGCATATATATTTATTATGGCAAAAGACAGCAAAAAAGCAACACCTTTGCAGGAAAAGGTGCTGCCGTTATGATAAATTTTATACCAGCATGACGAGCGTGCCCGCGACAAGCACGGCCAGACCTGTGAGAGCCTTTCTGCTCAGGCGCTCATGGAACACGATGTAGGAGAACAGCACCGTGACCAGAATGCTCAGCTTATCGATGGGCGCGACGAGGCTGGCCGGGCCGAGCTGCAGCGCTTTGTAATAGCACAGCCAGCTGGCACCCGTCGCCAGGCCCGACAGGCAGATGAAGCCAAGCTCATTTTTGGGCACCGCCTTCACCTGGCCCTGCTTGCCCTGCACAAACACCATGACCCACGCCATGATGAGCACCACGCCGGTGCGCAGCGCCGTACCGAGATTGGACTCGACCCCGGTGATGCCGACCTTGCCCAGGATCGAGGTCAGCGCCGCAAAAATGGCCGAACCGAACGCCGCCAACATCCAGCCGCTTTCCTCTTTCTGGACGCCGCCCTTTTTCTCGATCATCAGAAACGTGCCGGCGGCGATCAGCACAACGCCGATGCCCCTGGTCAAGGTCACACTCTCGCCCAGCAGCAGTGCAGCCAGCAAGATCGTCATGACCGTGCTGCTCTTGTCGATGGGCACGACCTTATCGATCGGCCCCGCGCTGCAAGGCATAAAAAATAGCACAGCCAGCTGGCACCCGTAGCCAGACCCGACAGCCCCAGGAATACCAGACTTCTGGCCGGGATGCTGGCAATCGTCCCCTGCGAGCCGACCACAAACACCATGATCCACGCAAAAATCAGCACAATGATCGTGCGGATGGCCGTGGCCACGGTGGAATCCGTTTTGCGAATGCCGCATTTTGCCAGAATGGATGTCAGGCCCGCGAACAGCGCAGAGCCGACTGCGTACAATAACCACATACAAATCGCCTCATTCAGCACTATTGTACGCGCTTTGCCAGTCTTGTGCAACCTGCTTTTGTACAAATCGCGTTTTTACGCAAAAGCCGCACCCCGGTCTCTGCGCGGGGTGCGGCTTCGTACTTATTCGCTCAATTCATGTGCCAGCACCGGCAGAAAAATCGTGGTGACCAGCACAGCCAGTGCGGCCACGACCAGCAGCGCGTAGATGGTGCTGCGCAGCGTGCGGTTGTATTTCTTTTTGTATTGCAGACGCTCACGCTCCTTGGCGACAGCTCGGCGGAAGGGATCTCCACCGTGCGCGGCGTCGGGACCTGTCTGGGCACATAGGCTCCTTATTCCTGATCTTCGCGGGGACGGCGCTTTTGCAGCAGGGCTGCCAGCTCGGGGCTGACCTGCACGGCCCTGCGCACCTGCCGACGGAAAAGCTCCCACTGTCTGTCGGCCTCCCTGTTGGCCCGGCTCACAATGTCGTCGGCCTCGCGCCGGGCATCCGCCAGCAGCTTATCAGCGGCAGGTGTTCATCAGTCGTCAGCGGTCCGGCTCACAGTCGAGGATCGACGGGATGTCCGCCCAGCGGTCTGCCTCGGCGGTGTAACGCTCATGCAGCCAGGCGACAGCCTTATCCAAGCCCGCCTGGTCGCCGTCAAACAGCTGCGTCTCGATCTTTTCCTCGGCGGTATGCTCGATGCTCCACGGGCCGGGCCAGACCTCGGCACAGAGGGCCTCGCGCTTTTTCTTGCCGCTCTCGTCGCTCGGGTCGGGCACCTTGATGGGGGTGATGACATAGCGCATACCGCCCTCTGCCCCGGAATACGGGTTGCCGTTGTGGAACCAGTGATAGATCGGGAATGCGTCAAGCATGGTCGGCACCTCTTTTTGCACAAATAAAAATACCCCGAAGCGAAACGCCTCGGGGTATCTTGGAGCGGGATACGAGTCTCGAACTCGCCACCTACTGCTTGGGAAGCAGTCACTCTACCGGATGAGCTAATCCCGCATCAGTGACTGCTATTATAGCGCAAATCAGGTAGGTTGTCAAGGGGGCAAGTTGGCAGCAACGGCAAAGCGGCAGAGCCCCTCACCTTTATATCATACTGAACAAATCCACCTGGCTCGTTTCGGGCAGATTACCCAAAGCGCCGACGGCGCGGAGCTTGTCAAAAACAGACTGCGCCACACCGCTGGCCTGCTGCAATTCCTCCACCGAGATATACTCCTGCCCGTGCATCGTAGCCTGTTCCAGCGCAGCGGCGGCGGCATCACCCAGACCGCGGATGGCCGTGAACGGCAGACGCACCTTGCCGTCCTCAACCACGTACTTGCTGGCGTAGCTTCTGCCCAGCTCGATGGGCAAAAACTCGCAGCCGCGCTGCAGCATTTCGTTTTCCAGCTGCAGGCTGACCAGCGCGTCATCGTCCTTGGCGGTGCGCTCGTCCTTGGGGATCTTTTCGTTGTCGCGCAGGTGCTGCTTCGCCACACGGACGCCGCCCACGGCGGCCTCATAGTCAATATCCGCGCCGCGCACCGTGAAGTACACCGCGTAGAAGATGGCCGGATGGTAGACCTTGAACCACATCAGGCGGATGGCCGCCATCAGGTAGGCCACGGCATGGGCCTTGGGGAACATATACTTGATCTTGCGGCAGGATTCAATATACCAGTCGGGCACATCGTGCTCGCGCATGGCTTCCTCCCACCCGGGCTTGAAGCCGCCCTTGGCGACCTTGCCCTTACGCACGGCCTCCATGATGTCGAACGACATCTTCGGCTCCAGTCCCTTGCGCAGCAGGTACAGCATGATGCTGTCACGGCAGCCGATGACCTCCGCAATCGTGCAGGTGCCCGAGCGGATCAGCTCGTCGGCGTTGCCGGTCCAGACGTCGGTGCCGTGGGACAGGCCGGAAATTTGGATCAGCTCGGAGAAATTCTTCGGCTGGGCGTCCAGAAGCATCTGGCGCACGAAGTTCGTGCCCATCTCTGGGATGCCGAACGTGCCGGTCTTGGAGCCGATCTGCTCCTCCGTCACGCCGAGGGCCTCGGGGCTGGTCAACAGACTGTTAGACCTTCTCGTCGTTCATCGGAACGGAATCAATCGGAATGCCGGAGTATTCCTCAAAGAACTTGTAGAAGGTCGGCACATCATGGCCCAGCTCATCCAGCTTGAGCAGCGTATCGTGCAGGTATTTAAATTCAAAGTGGGTCGTCAGCAGACCGCCCTTGACGTCGTCCGCCGGGTGCTGGATGGCGCAGAAGTCGTAAATGTCGAGGTATCCGGCACAACGTACCATGCCGCCGGGGTGCTGACCCGTCGTGCGCTTGACGCCGGTGCAGCCCATAACAAGGCGGTTTTCCTCGGCGCGGTTGACGGTCTTGCTGCGCTCCTCGAGGTATTTTTTGACGTAGCCGTAGGCGGTCTTATCCTGCAGACCGGAGACCGTGCCCGCCTTGAACACGTTTTCCTTGCCGAACAGCTCCTCGGTGTAGCGGTGGACGTGGGACTGATACATGCCCGAGAAGTTCAGGTCAATATCAGGCTCCTTGTCGCCGTAGAAGCCGAGGAAGGTCTCAAACGGGATGTCGTGGCCCTCGACGATCATCGGCTTGCCGCAGACCGGGCAGGTCTTGTCGGGCAGGTCGAAGCCGGTCAAAGTGTACGCCGTCGTTGAATCCACTCGCTGTGCTTGCAGTTGGGGCACAGATAGTGCGGCGGCATCGAGTTGACCTCGGAAATGCCGGAAAAGTGCGCGACGGCGGATGAGCCGACGGAGCCGCGGCTGCCGACCTGATAGCCGCCCGCATTGGAGTAGGCCACCAGACGCACGGCAATGACGTACAAAACGGCGTAACCGTGGCCGCAGATGGAGTCCAGTTCCTTTTTCAGCCGCTTTTGCAGCACGTCGGGCAGCGGGCTGCCGTAGTCGCGCGCCGCGTGCTTCCAGGTGTCGTCGCGCAGCTCCTGTTCCGCGCCCGGGATGCTGGGCGGGTAGGTGCCCTTGGGGATGGCGCGCAGGTTGTTGTCGATGGTCGCGGCGATCTTGTTGGGGTTCGTCACCACAATTTCATACGCCTTTTCCTGCGGCAGATAGCTGAAATCCTCCAGCATATCGGGGCGTGGTGCGGAAGTAGAGCGGGGCCTGGTTGTCCGCGTCCTTGAAGCCGTTGCCGGCCTGCAGAACAGCGCGGTAGATCCAGTCCTCCGGCTCCTGAAAGTGGGAGTCGCCCGTGGCGACAACCGGCTTATGCAGGTCCTCGCCCAGCTTTATGACGGTGCGGTTGAAGTTTTTGATGGCCTCGATCGAGTCCACCTGCCCGTTGCGCACCATGAATTCATTGTTGCCGAGCGGCTGCACCTCGAGATAATCGTAATAATCGGCAATGCGGAGCAGCTGTTCGTAGGGCTGACCGGCCACGATTGCCCTGTAAAGCTCACCTGCTTCACAGGCCGGGGAGAGCAGCAGGCCCTCGCGGTACTGGTTCAGCAGGCTGCGCGGCACGCGCGGTTTCTTAAAGAAATACTGCGTGTGGGCGGCGCTGACAATACGGTAGAGGTTCTTTAAGCCCACCTGATTCTGCACCAATATAATAAGGTGGTAGTATTTCTTTTTCAGCACCTCTTTGTTGCCGCCGAGGCCGGTGTTGATAGACTCCACCGTATGGATGTCCTTTTCCTCGAGGTCGGTCAGCATGACCTCATAGATGCGGGCCAGCGCCATGGCGTCATCGACGGCGCGGTGATGGTTGAAGGGTGGGATCTCGAGGTGCTTGTTGATGGTGTCCAGCTTGTAGTTGCGCAGACCCGGAAAGAGCGCCTGCCCCATCGGCAGTGTATCGATATAGGTGTTCTCGTCCCAGCTGACGCCCGCCTTCTCCCCCTGCCTTGCGGATGAACAGCATATCAAAGCTGTGGGCGTTGTGGGCCACAAGGATGTTGTCCCCGCAAAATTCTTTAAAAGCGCGGATGGCTTCCTCGGGCGTCGGGGCGTCGGCGACCATGGCATCGTTGATGCCGGTCAGGTCAACGACCTTCTGCGGGATCGGCTTGCCGGGGTTGACGAAGGTGCAGAACTTCTTTTCCTCGTTGATCTTGCCGTTTTCAACATAGACTGCGCCGATCTCGGTCAGGCGCTCGGTGTTGGAGTCGAGACCCGTCGTCTCGGTGTCAAAGACGACGAACGAGCCGGAGAGCGGCATCTCGGCGCTGCCGTAGACTGCGGGGATCATGTCATCGACGAAGTAGGCCTCACAGCCGTAAATCAGTTTGAAGTTCGGGTCTGTTTCGTGGATGGCATCGGTGGCCAGCATCGCTTCGGGGTAGCCCTGGCAGACGCCGTGGTCGGTGATGGCAATGGCGCGGTGGCCCATGCGGTGAGCCAGACGCACAATCTTGCCGGGGTCGTTGAAGCCGTCCATCGAGCTGGACTTGGTGTGCAGGTGCAGCTCGACGCGCTTTTCGCCGTCGGGCGCGGTATCCTGGCGCTGCTCACGCTCGACCTGCAAAACGTCGTAGGGCATGATGACAAAGTCATGCTCGTACTTGTCGTACATATAGTTGCCGCGGACGATGAGGGTCGTTCCGGGCTTGAGGCCCTCCCACTTGGACATATCCGCGCCTTCTTCCCCCATGACCTTGAGGTTGACGGAGCCGGAGTAGTCGGTGATGGAGGTAAAATAAATCTTGCGGCGGCTGCCCTTGACCTCGGTAGCAAAGACGTCGCCCCAGACCGTGACCTTGCCGCCGTCGCCCAGATCGTTGAGGCGGCGGGTGTCGGTGGGCTTGAACTGCTTGCCGTAGAACAGCTTGACCGGCTTGTTCGTGAGGGCGAGACCTTCAATCGTAAAGTCGGGCGGTGTCTCCTTGGCCTCGAACTTGACAACGGGGGCCTTCTCCTGCAGGTACTGCTCAAACTCCTCCTCGGTGCGCGCCTTACCGGAATCGGCCAGGCGGACGACAGGCAGACTTCCTGTGCGCTCCTGGATCATCTCGGCCAGCACGCGGGGCAGCTCGACGCTCTCAAGGATCTGGCGGCCTGCGCTGACGTGGACCGTGATGCCGTCCTCGCCAAAGGTGACGGGCTCGGACTTATCGAGGAAGCCGTTGACCGGCATTCCCTTTTCTTTCAATTCCTCGATCATCAGGCGCACGGCCTCGGGGGTGATGTTCGGGTAGGCAAAGT
>ENA-OQDM01001287-OQDM01001287.1-human-gut-metagenome-genome-assembly--contig:-NODE-1287-length-10407-cov-2.860603_pt1 | contig 10407 bp, 9 predicted proteins | sample MGYA00242772_ERZ504605 | MGnify/ENA primary metagenome ERZ504605 (study PRJEB26092, sample SAMD00036348) | human gut metagenome | host: Homo sapiens | study: EMG produced TPA metagenomics assembly of... | reverse complement strand
CTGCGAGGCGGTCGAGATCAGCGCCCCTGAAGGGCGAGGGCACCGAGGCAGCTGCCAAGGCTGCCGTGACCGCTGCCCAGGGCAAAAAGGCCGGCGAGCTGCCCCATGTGTTTACCGGCAGTGTGGAGCACGCCATTGCCCACATCGAAGAGTCCATTCAGGGCAAGGTGGATGACCGCTTCCTGCGCTGGTACGCCGTCAAGCTGTTCGAGCGCGACGACAAGGTCATGGAAGAGCTGAAGCTGGATAAGGAACTGATCGCGCACATCGACGAGCACATCAAGGACTGCGAGAAGGAAATGGACGACGATGCTGAGAGCATCATCACCAACCAGCGCTATGCCTACATCAACACCGTGGTCTCCAAGGCCGTCAAGAAGAAGGCCCGCGTGGAGCACCTGACCATCTCCGATAAGGTGGACCAGATCGTCACCAACCGCGTCCTGGCGCTGCCCATCTTCGCGCTGGTCATGATCCTGATGTACTCCCTGTCCATGGGCACCTCCATTGCAGACGGCGGCTGGTCCATCGGCACCTTTGCCACCGACTGGACCAATGATGTGCTGTTCGGTGAGATCGTGCCGGGCGCACTGGGCGGCTTCCTGGAGAGCATCGGCGTGGCAGGCTGGCTGTACGGCCTGATCATGGACGGCATCGTCGCCGGTGTCGGCGCAGTTCTGGGCTTCGTGCCGCAGATGCTGGTCCTGTTCTTCCTGCTGTCCATCCTGGAGGACATCGGCTATATGTCCCGTGTGGCCTTCATCATGGACCGCATCTTCCGCAAGTTCGGCCTGTCCGGCAAGAGCTTCATCCCCGTGCTGGTGGGCACCGGCTGCGGCGTGCCGGGCGTCATGGCTTCCCGTACCATCGAGAACGAGCGTGACCGCCGCATGACCATCATGACCACCTGCTTCATCCCCTGCGGTGCCAAGATGCCCATCATCGGCCTGATCGCAGGTGCTCTGTTCGGCGGTTCTTCTCTGGTGGCTGTCTCCGCTTACTTCATCGGCATGGCTGCCATCATCTGCTCCGGCATCATCCTGAAAAAGACCAAGATCTTTGCCGGCGACCCGGCTCCCTTCGTCATGGAGCTGCCCGCTTACCATGTGCCTGCCTGGAGCAACGTGTTCCGTGCCACCTGGGAGCGCGGCTGGTCCTTCATCAAGCGTGCCGGTTCCGTTATTCTGATCTCCACCGTTGTGCTGTGGTTCCTGCAGGGCTTCGGCTTCGAGAACGGTGCCTTCGGCATGGTCGAGGATCAGGACAACTCCGTCCTGGCTGCCATCGCCACCAAGATCGCATGGATCTTCGCTCCTCTGGGCTTCGGCAACTGGAAGGCAACCGTTGCAACCGTCACCGGCCTGATCGCCAAGGAGAACGTTGTTGGTACCTTCGGCGTTCTGTATCACTTCGGCGGCGAGCTGTCTGAGAACGGCGACGAGATCTGGGCCGCTGTGGCACAGGATTACACCGCACTGTCTGCTTACGCCTTCATGATCTTCAACCTGCTGTGCGCTCCCTGCTTCGCAGCCATGGGTGCTATCAAGCGCGAGATGAACAACGGCAAGTGGACCGCCATCGCCATTGGTTATATGTGCGCTCTGGCTTACTGCGCCGCTCTGGTGGTGTACCAGCTGGGCGGCCTGATCACCGGTGAGATTGGCTTCAACTTCTTCACCATCGTGGCTGCTGTTGTTCTGGTGGCCTTCATCTACCTGATGGTGCGTCCCAACAAGTACGCGGGCAACAACGAAGTCAAGATCGACGTGACCAAGATCTGATCAAACTGCATGACATGTGAAAGGGTGTGTTTTGTATGATGGAATTCCTTGCTGCAAATTTTAATCTGCCCACGATCATTGTGGCAGTCATCGTGTTTGGCGGTGTGGGCTGGATCACATGGCACTCCCACAAGCATGGCGGCGGCTGCAGTGGGTGCAGCGGCTGCGGCGAAGGCGGCTGCAATGGCAGCTGCAGCGGTTGCAGCAGCTGTCACTGAGCATTGAAATGATCCGCAAAGGGCGCGGGCTGGAACATTCGGCTCGCGCCCTTTTTTCAGAAACAAAAAGTTAGCTTTGGATAACATTGGAAAATCTATCAGAAAAGAGAGTGATCGGCATGGAACTGACGTCGGCACATCTGCGCTATCTGCTGGCGATCTATGAGGTCTCGCGCACCCACCTGGACATCAGCTCCCGCAGCATTGCGGAAAAGCTGGGGGTGACCAAACCCTCGGTGGTGCGCATCATGAATCTGCTCATGGAGCGCGGCATGATCGTAAAGGAGCACTACGGCAAGATCTATATGACCGACCGGGGCATCTGGGTGGCCAAACAGGTGCATGCGGAGATGGAAAGCATTCTGGAGCATTTTCCGCCGGTGAGCCAACCCCTGACCGAGGAGGAAAAGACCGCTGCGGCCCTGGCCATGACCAGCGCCCTGCCGGACCGCATTTTTACCGGCGAATACGACCGTCTGTTCGGCGCTGACGCCGACCGGACAGAAAGAGAGAAGAATCCGTGATCAACAAAAAACTGCTCTCCTTTGACCGCGGGGCCCTGCGCTTTGTGGGGGCCAACGTGGCATTCCAGTGGCTGGGCATGCTGTGCAACGTGATCTTTGTGCGGGCCATCGCCCGGCTGGTGGGGGCGGCCTTTGCGGGCATGCTCACCACCGGGGTGCTGTGGCAGAACCTTCTGCTGTGTCTGGGCACGGTGCCGTTCCGGTTCGCGTTCACCCTGCTGGCATCCGGCATGAGCGACCAGGCTTCCAAGAACGTCAAGCGCACCCTGCGCAGCAACATTTACGACAAGCTGACCCGTCTGGGCCCCAATTACACCGAGACCGCCGCCACCAGCGAGGTGGTCATGCTGGCCAGTGAAGGCGTGGAACAGATCGACACCTACTTTGCCAAGTACCTGCCCCAGCTGGTATACAGCCTGCTGGCCCCGGTCACCCTGTTCGTGCTGCTGGTGGGAGTGCACGCACGGTCGGCCATCATCCTGCTGTGCTGTGTGCCGCTCATCCCCATGTCCATCGTGGCGGTGCAGAAATTTGCCAAAAAGCTGCTGGCAAAATACTGGGGCGAGTACACCACCCTGGGCGACAGCTTTCTGGAAAACATCCAGGGCCTGACCACCCTGAAGATCTATCAGGCCGATGGCTGGAAGCATGAGCAGATGAACGCCCAGGCCGAGCGCTTCCGCAAGATCACCATGAAGGTGCTGACCATGCAGCTGAATTCGGTGACCCTGATGGACCTGATGGCCTACGGCGGGGCCGGGCTGGGCATCATCAGTGCGGTGTCCGCCTTTGCCAAGGGTCAGCTGAGCCTGACGGCCACGTTGACCATCGTGCTGCTGGCGGCAGACTTCTTCCTGCCGCTGCGGCTGCTGGGCAGCTATTTCCACATTGCCATGAACGGTGCTGCCTCGGCAGAAAAAATCTTCAAATTGCTGGCAGCAGAGGAACCCGCCGATGGCGAACAGACCGTGCTGGAACAGGCTGCCCTGCAGCTGGAGCACGTTACCTTTGGGTACGAGAAGGATCGCACCATTCTGCAGGACGTGTCCCTGACCATCCCGCAGGGCAGCTTTGTCTCGCTGGTGGGTGAGTCCGGCTGCGGCAAGAGCACCATTGCGGCGCTGCTGTCCGGCAGCCGCACCGGTTACACCGGCAGCGTGACGCTGGGCGGTGTGCCGGTGGAACAGCTGCAGCGGGCCCAGCGCCTGCGTGCCCTGACGCTGGTGCCCCACAATGCCACCATTTTCAAGGGCACGGTGGAAGCAAACCTGCGCATGGCAAAGCCCGATGCTGCCGAGGCCGAGCTCTGGGCTGCGCTGGAACAGGTGAACCTGGCCGACTTCTGCCGCAGCCAGGACGGCCTGCAGACGGCCCTGCATGAGGGCGGCAGCAACCTGTCCGGCGGCCAGCGGCAGCGCCTTGCCATGGCCCGCGCCCTGCTGCACGACACCCCCATTTATCTGTTTGACGAAGCCACTTCCAACGTGGACGCCGAGAGCGAAAACGACATCATGGCAGCCATCCGGAGCCTGGCGGGCCGCAAAACGGTGATCCTGATCTCCCACCGGCTGGCCAACGTGGTGGACAGCGACTGCATCTATGTGCTGGACAAGGGCCGCATCGCAGAGCGGGGCACCCACGCGGAACTGCTGAAAAAGCAGGGCACCTACAGCCGTCTGTACACGGCCCAGAAGCAGCTGGAAACGCTGGAAACGGAGGATGCCTGATATGAACGAACCCAAGCATCGCAGCCCCTTTGTCCTTGTGGGCCGCCTCATCGTGCTGGTCAAGCCCATGCTGCCCATCATGCTGGCGGCCATCGTCATGGGCGTGGCGGGGTACTTCTGCGCCACCTTCATCACCATTTTCGGCGGCTTTGGCATCCTGCGGGCGCTGGGGCTGGCCAGCCCGCTGCGCTCGGTGGGCACTGCCTTTGCCTGCATTCTGGTATTTGCCCTGCTGCGCGGCGTCCTGCGCTATGCAGAGCAGGCTTCCAACCACTCTATCGCTTTCAAGCTGCTAGCCCTCATCCGGGATCAGGTGTTCGGCGCGCTGCGCCGCTTGACCCCGGCCAAGCTGGAGGGCCGTGACCGCGGCGACCTAATCTCCCTGATCACCGCCGACATCGAGGCACTGGAAGTGTTCTACGCCCACACCATCTCGCCCATCTGCATTGCCTGCATCTGTGTGATCGGCATGACCGGTTTTGTGGCCAGTTACCACATCCTGCCCGCACTGGTGCTGCTGGCCGGGTATCTGCTGGTGGGCGTGGCCCTGCCGGTGTGGAGCGCAAAGCGCGGCGACAAGGTGGCCCGGGAGTACCGGCAGGCCCTGGCCGACACCAACAGCTATGTGCTGGAGAGCCTGCGCGGCCTGCGTGATACGCTGCAATATCAGGACACCGCCGCCCGCGCGGCCGGCATCACGGCCCACAGCGAGACACTGGGCGAGAAGCAGAAGGCCCTGAAATACCGCGAGGGCCTGACCGTGGCCATCACCAACACCCTGATCCTGTTTACGGTCATCGCGGTGCTGGGAGTGAGCCTGCAGCTGTACCGGAACGGGCAGATGGGCGAGGAAGGGGTGCTCATCTGCACCCTGTCGGCTCTGAGCTCCTTTGGCCCGGTGGTGGCACTGGCCAACCTCGGTGCCAGCCTGACCCAAGTGTTTGCAAGCGCCGACCGTGTGCTGGACCTGCTGGACGAAGAGCCTGTGACCGCCGACGTGACCGACGGTGCCCACACGGCCTTTGCGGGGGCGCAGGCGGAGCATGTGAGCTTCTCCTATGCGGACGAAGAGGTGCTGCACGACCTGAGCCTGACCATCCCGGAAAAAAAGATCGTGGGCATCACCGGCCGTTCCGGCAGCGGCAAGTCCACCTTCCTGCGGCTGCTCATGCGTTTCTGGGATGTGAACACCGGCACCATCCGCTTTGGTGAGGAGGACATCCGCCGGGTGAACACGGCCACTTTGCGGGCACAGGAGAGCCTTGTGACCCAGGAGACGGAGCTGTTCAACGACACCATCGAGAACAACATCCGCATCGCCAAGCGGGATGCCACCCGCGAAGAAGTGGAAGCGGCCTGCAAAAAGGCTGCGCTGGACGGCTTTATCCGCAGCCTGCCCAAGGGGTATGACACCCCCGTGGGTGAGCTGGGCGGGGCCTTGTCCGGCGGCGAGCGGCAGCGCATCGGTGTGGCGCGGGCATTCCTGCACGATGCACCCTTCCTGCTGCTGGACGAGCCTACCTCCAACCTCGACAGCCTGAACGAGGGCGTGATCCTCAAGGCGGTGCGGGCCGAGTGCCGGGACAAGACGGTGCTGCTGGTTTCCCACCGCAAGTCCACCATGGCTGCCGCCGATGTGACCTACTCGGTAGAAAGCGGCCGCCTGAGCTGAGAAAACAAACTGCAACCCAACGAAAAGGGCCTGTCTCGCAAGAGACAGGCCCTTTTATGCTGCATGTTTATGGATCAGTAATTGACGGCTTTGAGGATCTGGCGGCCAATGTACTTGTGGCCGGAAACGGTGGGGTGGCCGTCGTTGGCGGTGCGGGTATAGGGGATGGGCACATAGGTCACATCATACTGGGCAGCCAGCTTGGCTACGGCGGTGTTCAACCGACGGAAGTGGCGGCTCCAGGAGGGCATCAGGGGCACCGGGTTGTTGTAGCTCAGCACCATGATCTGGGCATCGGGGTTCAGCTCACGCAGGTCCTTCATCACTCGTTCCACCTGGGACACAGTGTCAGCGTAGGTGGAGGTGCAGATCTGGTTCATGCCAGTGGTCAGCAGGTGCATCACGGCACGGAACTCCGAGGGGGTCAGGGTCAGCTGCTTCAGGCAGTCCATAAAGTAGTCGATGTTGTCCGGGGTCAGGTTGCGGAACATTCCGGTGACCATGCTGTTGGCCAGCTTTTCACTTTTCCAGTTGGTAGCCTCGCCCAGGGCCACGATGGTACGGATCAGGGCGTCGTTGGCACCGATCTGCAAGGTGATGAGGTCCGCTTTCTGGATGTACTCCTTCAGCTCCGGCACCGAGGTGTACTGCACGCCGGAATACTGGTTCATGGCGGGCATGGCACCGGTCTCAATCAGGTCGGCCAGGTCGCGGGTCATCACGGCGGGCAGGCCCAGGTTGATGGCGTGGTCACGATCCAGGCCCAGCTGGTCGGCTACATAGCCCACAAAGCACTGGCCATCGTAGCCTTTGTAATTGCCGGACATATCGAAGCCGTTCTGGACCAGCTTGTACTGCAGGCCGCTCAGGCCCACACCGGCAGTCACGCTGTCACCGATGGCGACATAGGTGTACTCTTTTTTGGCGGTGGGCTCTGCAACAGGCGCCACAGCATCGTCTTCGGTAAGAGCTTCCGGCTCCACTTCCTGCACGGCGGTTTCCGGCTCAGCAGTCTCTTCGGTGGTGGGGTTCTCTGCAAAGGCAGGAACGGCCAGCGACAGCAGCAGCGCGGCCGACAGCAGCAGGCTTGCAATGCGTTTTGTTTTCATGGTCATCATTCCCTCTTTCCCCGCAACATCTCAAGGCTGCGGAACTGCTTCCATGATAAGGAAATGAAGGGGAAATGTCAATTGACAAAACGTGGAAAATCGCAGGAAAAAGTTGTCAAAACAGAAGCTTTTGAAGCTGAATGCCGGAAATAAACGCAGGAAAGCAAAAAGACCCTGCCGGACAGGCAGGGCCTTGAAAAAACGAAACGTTTACTTGCGGACGGCCTTCAGGATCTGGCGAGCGATGTACTTGTGACCGCACACCGTGGGGTGACCGTCGTTGGCAATGGAGGTATAGGGGATGGACACATAGTCTGCGCCATACTGCTGGGCCAGGGCCTTGACGGAGCGGTTCAGCAGGCGGAAGTGTCTGCCGTAGGTGGGCAGGAAGGGCAGAGGGTTGTAGTAACCCACCAGAATGATCTGGGCGTCAGGGTTCAGGGCTCTCAGCTCCTGAAGGATCTGTTCCACGTTGGCCACAGTCTGGTCCCGGGTCTGGTCACAGATCTCCTCCATGCCGGAATCCAGCAGCTTCAGGGCAGCCTTCAGCTCTTCCGGGGTCAGGTCCAGGTTTTCCAGGCCCTTTTTCAGGGTCTGGAGGGTCTGGAGATTCAGCTCCCGCATGGTGCCCGTCAGCAGGGGGATCAGCAGTTTGGTGGCCTTGCCGTTGGTGGCTCTGCCCATGGCCCCCATGAGCTGCAGCACAGTGTCGTTGGAGCCGATGAGCAGGGTGATCAGGTCGGCGTCTGCCAGTTCCTGCCGCAGGGTAGGCAGGTCGTAGTAGGCGACACCGGAGGCGGTGGAGCCGGTCCTGACCAGGTCCAGGATGTTGCTGCTCATGGCAGCAGGCATCCCGTAGTTCACGGCATGGTCCCGGTCCAGGCCCAGAGCGTCGGCCACCCGGGCCACATAGCAGTCTTTGGAGTAACCATGGTAGTTTTCCTGCACGTCATAGCTCTTGGCGGTGCTGGAAAAGTGGGTGTCCTTCAGGCCCACACCGGTGGTGATGCTGTCGCCCAGGGCAACATAGGTGTAGGAATCTTCCTCTGCTGCAAAGGCAGGCAGGACCGGCAGCACCAGCAGAGCCAGGGCCAGCAGCAGGCTGACAATACGTTTTTTCATAAAGAACCTCCTTGTATCGCAAGCTCAGAAAAGGATCACTTTTCCAGAGCTTTCAGGATCTGGCGGGCCAGGTACTTGTGGCCGCATACCGTGGGGTGAGCGTCGTTGGCCACCACCGTGTAGGTCGCAGGAGCAAAGGCTGCGTCATACTGCTGGGCCAGCTTTTGCACCGAGCGGCTCAGGGTACGGAAGTGCTTGACAAAGGGGTTGGCAGGGGCCGGCAGCAGGGGCAGGGGATTGTAGTACCCCACCAGAACGATCTGGGCGTTGGGGTTCAGAGCCTTCAGCTCCTGCAGCAGGGCCTCGATGGTTGGCCAGGGTGGTGGCCTGGCTCTGGGCGCAAATGTCGGCAACGCCGCTGCTCAGCAGCTGCAGCAGGGCCTTGCGCTGCTGGGCGGTGATGTTCAAAGAGTCCAGGTTCTCCCGGAGGGCGGCAAAGGAGGAGGCATCCATCTGGCGGAAGTCTCCCTCCAGCATAGGCAGCAGGGCCTCAAAGACCTGGGGGCCCCCATGGCAGCGGCAACGCCGTACATGATGGGCACCAGCACGTCATTGGCACCGATCTCCACCGTAATGATCTCAGCGTGCTTCAGCTCCTGGCGCAGGTTGGGCAGAACAAAATTTATGCTGGCACTCTGGCAGGAACCGGTCCGCACCAGCTCCAGCAGGTCGCTGCTCATCAGGGCAGGCATTCCGTAATTGGCGGTCTGGGCCCGGCTCAGGCCCAGGCTATCGGCTACCCGGGCCACATAGCAATCCTTGGAGTAGCCCTGGTAGTTGCCGGAAACATCGTAATACCGTCCGTTTCGCTGGTAAACGGCGTCCGGCAGGCCGATGCCGGCTACAATGCTGTCGCCCAAAGCAATGTAAGAATAGCAGTGCTGATCCGATTCGGCAGCGGCATCGGTCTGGGTCTGCACCGGGGTGGGGTCTGCGGCGGCAGGCTGGGCGGCCCCGGCAGAAACCACCGGCAGCACCAACAGAGCCAGGGCCAGCAGCAGGCTGACAATGCGTTTTTTCATGATGTTCCTCCTTTTTTTGAGCCATAAGGTCCCTTCTATCATAAAAAGAGAAGCCAGGGATGTCAAGGCCCATTTTCCGGAATGTGTCGGGAAATACAAAAAACGGTCGTGCACAAAGGCACGGCCGTAAAAAGCAGGATCAGTAGTCGCGGGAGGTGATCTTTTCCTCCAGCTTGCGGTAGTCCACCTTACCGATGGGGGTCAGCGGCAGCTCATCAAGGAACTTGTAGCCCACGGGCTGGACGTACTCCGGCAGCTCTTCTTTGCAGATCTGCTGCAGCTCCCGCACGATCTGACGCTTTTTGTGGTCAGCAGCGGGGTCCAGCACGACATACACAAAGGGCAGGCGGCCCTGCACATGGTCCTTGTCGGTGCAGCCCACCACCGAGCACTGCTGCACGGCGGGGTGGCGGCTGATAACGTTCTCGATCATGGAGGGGAACACCTTGAAGCCATCGTGGCGGATGATCAGCCGCTTGATGCGGGAGTCCAGGAACACGAAGCCGTCCTCATCCATATAGCCGACGTCGCCGGTGTGTGCCCAGACGCGGCCATCCGAGTGGTGGCGCAGCAGGGCAGCCGTTTCGGCGGGCTTGCCGTAATAGCCCTTCATGATGGCAGGGCCGGAGATGCAGAGCTCACCGCGCTCGCCGATGGGCAGTTCGGTGTCGGTACCGGGTTCAAACACCGACACAAGGGTGTTCACCAGCGGGATGCCCACACTGCCCACCTTGTTGGCAAGGCCGGAAGCAGCGGTGGCGGCAGAAGAAACCTCGGTCATGCCGTAGCCCTTGGCCAGGCCGTACTCCACGCCGTGAGCGGCCAGGAAGTCGTTCACGCTCTGCTCGGCACCCACCGTGATGGCGTCGCCGCCGGCAGCATAGTTGCGGATGAAGGACAGATCCTTGTTCTTCAGCAGCAGCGAAGAGGCCATCTGCTGGTAGTGGGCCGGCACGCCGAACATGTGCTCCGGCTTGTACTTCCAGATCAGGGCACCCAGCTTTTCAGGGTCCAGATTGGGGATGATGATCACGGTAAGGCCCAGCACCAGCGGCAGGTGCACGCCGCAGGCGTAGCCATAGGCAATGAACGGGGGCATGATGTTCATCAGCTTCTGCCGCGGCGGAACAGCTTTTCGTAAGCACCGAACTGCTGTGCGATGGAGTTGAAGTCCACATCGGTCAGCATGACGCCCTTGGGCGAGCCGGTGGTGCACACCGGCGGCACCACCG
>ENA-OQDM01001286-OQDM01001286.1-human-gut-metagenome-genome-assembly--contig:-NODE-1286-length-10416-cov-1.538828_pt1 | contig 10416 bp, 6 predicted proteins | sample MGYA00242772_ERZ504605 | MGnify/ENA primary metagenome ERZ504605 (study PRJEB26092, sample SAMD00036348) | human gut metagenome | host: Homo sapiens | study: EMG produced TPA metagenomics assembly of... | reverse complement strand
GAAAAAAATATTAACAAACGGCTATTTTTATGTGCGGGATTGGTAGGATTTACCGCATGTGACAGTTTTTTGGATGAGGAACCAAAGTCATCCTTGACGCTGGATACCTATTATAAGACAAGTGCTGATATTATTGGCAATGTCAATTATCTATATCGTGACGGTGCTCCCGATAAGATGGGTAATATGACAGGCGCTTATAGAGGTTCTAGCTTGTCAGTAATGAACATGGTAACTGGTTATTTTGTGAATGAGTATGAGGCCAGGAAGTAGACTGTTCTTATGCTCGCCAGTTGACTCGTCAGAACTTTACGCAATCTTGTTGTAATTATTTGACTAATGACACATGGAAAGGTTGTTATAAGTCGATCAATGTAGCTAACGCAGTTATTAAATATGTGGATGGCGTAGAGATGGACGGACAAGCTCAGTATAAAGCAGAGGCTCGTTTCTTCCGTGCGCTAAACTATTTCTATCTTGTGAAGATGTTTGGTGATGTTCCAATGATTACAGAGCCAACAGAAGATGCTACTTTGGTTGAATATCCGGCTCGTACAGCTGCGTCGGAGGTTTACAAAACTGTTATTATTCCTGATTTACAGTTTGCTGTAGAGAATTTGCCTGATGCTACTTTCGCGGGAAATAGTCACCGTGTGACAAAATATGCGGCTGATATGTTGCTGGCCGATGTTTACATGCGACTAGGCGAGTAGCTAATGCGGTTACTCCATTGAAAGATGTAATCAATAGCGGAAAATTCGCTTTGGCTACTAACGATAACCTTACGGAAGGTAGTGCGTTCAATAAGTTACGTACAACAGATGATCTGCCAGAGGTTATTTATGCCCGTGAATATGATGCGGCTATTTCTCCTAACGGTAATATCCCTGTTCACGCATTCAATTTGATTTCTCCGACATTCTTCGCCAACTCTTCTACTGGAAACAAGTACTCTTTGTGGGTAAATGTGTATGGTGTTAGCGAGCGTTATTTAAATGTGTATGGTGAGAAAGACTTGCGTGCCCAGATGAATCAGTTCTTCCATCGTACATATACACATCCGGTTGATGGAACAACTTTGGATATGAAGATGCTTTGTAACTGGTACTGGTACGATGAAACTGCTATCTTAGAGACTGGTAAGGGTACGAAAGACTGGAACTTCTATCGTTATGCTGAAACATTATTTATCTGCCGCTGAAGCTATCGCTCAGTCTAGTGGTGTAAACGCTGAGGCTGCCGGCTATTTGGCACAAGTTAAGGCACGTGCTAACATGGAAGGTAAGGATGTTTCTACAATCGCTTCCGAGCTTCAAAGATTAGGCAAGCAAGCTTTTATTGAAGAGTGCTGGAAAGAGCGTCTACGTGAGTTCCCATTGGAAATGAAGATTTGGGATGACTGTGTTCGTACAGGTAAATTCCCTCAAATCTCCGCTACAAACAAGGGTGAGGTTCAATTTGTTGATTTGATCGGTGCTACGAATGGTAGTGGTGCTAAGTTCAAGGAGACAGACCTATACTGGCCGATCCCTGTAAATGAAATACAGCGTAACCCGAATTTAACTCAGAATGAGGGATATTCTGCGAAGTAATATTTTTTATTTTAATAACTGATGGTTTTAAAGGGGAGGATGAGTTTTTCATTCTCTCCTTTTTATTCATTGCCACATTCATATTAGTGTACAATTATTATGTTTTCTCTGCTTTTTAAGGTATATGAATAGTAAGTAAAATACCGAAAACCTTGACAATTCATGTTAAAAAGAAGCATTTCTCTGACAGCCCTCTTTTTTAAAAAGACTCAACCAGCCTAAACTTTAGGAAAAAAAAGACATTCAGGACCTTATTTTCTTCAAAAAACCATCATTTTCCGATACAATAAGTAGTATTAACCGATGCAAACTGTGCCGTTGGCCAACGTATACGGTGGCGTTAAGTGATAAGAGCGGTAGTATGAAGTGATAGATTGGGAAGAAATGGGTGTCGTATTCAAATGAAAACGGGTCTTTTACCCTGTAAATATGAATTAGAATGAATAAATCTCGCTAGAATAAAAGGTGCTTTTTTAACAATATGTTATAATACAGCAGATTGCGAATATTTTTTCTTGTTTTTCGTAGATGATACGTGCCTCAGTTCTAAAAAAGCAATCCTCAAGGACTTTCATTTACAAAATGATAAATTGATAATCGCCAGACAAATCGAAAAGAGAGGACAATGAAAAAGAGGAGAATGAAAAACTCATCCTCCCCTTTAAAACCATCAGTTATTAAAATAAAAAATATTACTTTGCAGAATATCCCTCATTCTGAGTCAGACTCGGGTTACGCTGGATCTCGTTCACGGATAACGGCCATAATAGGTCGGATTCTTTGATTGTTGCTCCAGATGCGTTCTTAGCACCCACTAACGGAATGTAGGTTACTTGTCCCGGGGTTGTCTCGGAAATATTCGGGAACATGCCTGTACGTACACACATATCCCACATCTTAAATTCCAAAGGCAACTCACGTAGACGCTCAGTCCAACACTCTTCGATGAAGGCTTGTTTACCCATACTTTGTAAAGATGATGCAATCTCCGCAGCGGTTTTACCTTCCATATTCGCACGAGCCTTCACTTGAGCCAAATAGCCGGCCGCTTCAGCAGTCACTCCAGTTGATTGAGCGATTGACTCTGCAGCGTCCAATAAAGCTTCAGCATAACGATATACGTTCCAGTCTTTTGTGCCACGACCTGTAGTAAGTAAGGCATCCTCATCGTAATAATACCAACAACAAGCAGCGTTACCTACAGAATTCCAACCTTTCCAGTTTTTGGATTTGTATAAGTCCAGTGGTAGAACTGATTCGGTTGACGACGTAAATCGTTTGATTCATAAATATTCAGATAACGGTCATTCGGTCCATGTACTTTCTGGGTGATGGCATATGTTCCAAACAAACCGTTACTAGAAGCGTCACCATCAAAAGCATAAGTAGGTAACCAGTTACTCGGACTAATCTGATTATCATACTCATAGGCATAGATAGCCTCATCCAAGTCATCTGTAGAACGCAATTTGTTAAATGCGCTATTCATCGCCAAATCATCATTTGTTGTTAATTTATGATTTGAATTAACGACAATACGCACAGTTTCAGCAGCCTCTGCATATTTATGCTGATACATATAAACATCAGTCAGCGTCATAGCGGCCACATACTTCGTGATACGATGACCATTGGCGGCGAAAGTAGCCTCTGGCAATACATTCATAGCATCCTTCAAATCGCTTTCGATTTGGTTATAGATGGTTGAGGTTTCCGTACGGGGAAGCTCCATGTTCTCAGCCAGCTCATAGGGATCTGTATAGAATGGAACCGCTCCGAAAGTCTTTACTAAGTAAAAATAGTTGAAAGCACGGAAAAACTTAGCCTCAGCCGTCAAGCGATCTGCAGTAGCCTGATCCATAGGTACCTCTGGCATATGCTTAATCGCTCCATTTGCCACGTTAATTCCGCGATAGCAGTCATCCCAAACCTTGTCCATCTTAGATGCTAACTGCATCGTGTTTTGTTGACGGGTCAATTCTCTGGTATAACGGCAAACTATTTCCTGTCCTTCATAAGAATTAGAGAAATATCCTGTCAATTCTTCTTGAATAGAAGCGAAAGGCCCGATATAAGCACTACCGAAATCCACATAACTACCGATCGCACCCGTACGATACAAATAGTTTACATTAGATTCCATTTGAGATTGTGTCTTATAGTATGCGACATCAGTCAATGTTGACTTAGGCTCTTCGTCCAAAAAGTTGTTACAAGCCGTAAAGCTCAATAACCCGGCACAGGCAACCGCAATTGTTGATATTTTTTTCATTTTTTAATGTCTAATTTAATGAGATTAATTAAAATGTTACATTAACACCAAATGTAAATGTCCTAGCTCTCGGATATGAGAAGAATGTCATGTTCTGCCCAAATTGGCTACCAGAAGAAACTCCACTAGAACTACTTACCTCTGATGTACTCTCTGGATCGTAACCTAAGAAATCTTTGGAAACAATCTGGAACAAATTATTACCACTTAAATACAGACGTAAACCTGACAAACCTACCTTCTTCGCTACGCTTGAGTCAAATGTATAACCTAACTGAAGCATATTCAAACGTAAGTAAGAACCATTAGCTACCCATTGTGAGTCAGTCGTTGTATCTCCACCACCATGAGGTTTGTCATAAGCTAAGAAGATAGCTTGCTCCATCGTACCTGCATTTGTACCGTTATAACCGTCATACAGAATATTGCTCAAGCCATTAGTCATACCAAAACGGTCATAAGTAGAGTGCATGAAACGCTGCAAAGTCTCAACTCCCCATACGAACTGGAAGTCAACCGTTAAGTCAAAGTTCTTATAAGAGAAGTTGTTGACCCAGCTTCCAGTCCAATCTGGTAAACCTTTACCAATGATCTCACGAGACTCTGAGCGGTCTGGACGTCCGATTTGGTTTTTCTCGCATTTGCCAGCCTTATAATCTTCTTCCGTGAAGATTCCATTACGTACCAAACCATAGAAACTACCCATACTTTCACCAACACGAAGGATAGAACCACCTCCTACCCAGTCGTACAAGTAAACATCAGCGTCGGTGTCACCCAAATGAAGAATCTCATTCTTGTTAAAGTTCAAATTCACCGTAGAGTTCCAAGTAAATTCGCCTTGTACCGGAGTACCGTTCACCATGATATCTAAACCTTGGTTACGAACAGAACCGATGTTCTTGAAGATTGTAGAGAAACCTGTTGAGTGAGGCACCGGACAATCCAACAGCAAGTCGGTTGTTTTCTTATTGTAGTAAGACACATCAAAATTCAAACGATTGTGGAATAATCCTAAATTGAAACCAACATCAAATTGTCCGGTCTTTTCCCATTTCAAATCCGGGTTTGGCATCGTTTCCATATAGGAATATGGCGCACGTGTACCATTCAATAATAAAGTCTCCGACTTAATCTTACCCAAAGACTTATACGGATCGATCTCAGAGTTACCAGTTAAACCATAGCTGGTATGCAGTTTCAAGTTACTGATTAAATTACTATCCTTCAAGAAATCCTCTTGAGAGACATTCCATGCCAAACCGGCTGATGGGAAGAATGCATATTTGTTGTTATCACCAAACTTGGAAGAACCATCAATACGACCTGTTACGGTAGCGGAGTAACGATCTTTATAGGTATAAGCGAAACGCAAGAAATAAGAGTTCATCGCCCAACGAGTCCAGTCGGATTCAGGAGATTTAGGGGTTGTACCTACGATCATATTGTAATCCTCGTAGAAGTCGTCGGAGAAACCTTCCGTTTTAGACTTATTTCTTCTATAAGTACGTTCCTGCCAAGACAAACCGGCCATAGCGTTGATACGATGATCGCCTAACACCTTATTATAGGTTAAATAAGTCTCTTCCTGCCAATACAAAGTATTCCAGTTCTCATATTCGGCCCAACCATTCGGCATAGAGGTATTGTTCAAACCGACAGAAGAATAACCACGATAAGTGATATTATGGCTATCCAATCCAAATTGAGTCTTCAAGTCTAAGCCTTCAGCTAAGTGGAATGTCAATGCGGCGTTACCGAAGATCTGGGTGTTATATTTCATTCTACGCTGATCGTTCAAGATAAATACTGGGTTTGACATACCCTCCAAGTTGAAACCGCTCAAAGAAGGAGACGTGCTAGTCGTATACTTATTTGTACCCGGCTCATATACAGGTAGCCAAGGCAACATTTCGATCATGGTACGACGAGCTTCCTGTCCACCACCATCTTCAGGAGTATAACGGCCCCACGTGTGGTTAACCAATACGTTTACAGATGTAGATAACCATTTTGTAGGATCTGCGTCGTAAGCCATCTTAGCGTTCAAACGTTTGTTATAGGTGTTCAACATGATACCTTGTTGATCGGTATAGTTCAAGAACGCACCCATAGAAGAGTTCTTACCCGCTTGTTGAATATTCAACTGGTGGTTGTGGGAAACAGCCGTGCGAGTTGCCTCATCCTGCCAATCCGTATCGTAAATAGGATTACCGTTTGCATCAAAGTAATTACGGTCGGTAAACCAATCGGTACGATTTAAAGACCAATTGGTTCCTAACCATTTGTTCTCATTCTCCAGACCTTTCATAAAAGTGTCTGTCCACTCTTGTGCATTTAGCAAATCCATTTTTCGTGCTATCGAGCTCACGCTAACAGAACCTTGGTAGCTAATAGCGACACCTTCGCCATCTTTCTTACCACGTTTGGTCGTTACCATGATGACACCATTGGCACCACGGGCACCATAGATAGCGGCAGCGGAAGCGTCTTTCAATACCTCCATAGACTCGATATCATTCGGGTTCACCAAGTCGAAGTTTTCCATTACTACGCCGTCCACTACATACAACGGATTAGAAGAAGAGTTGATTGTCGCGATACCACGAATAACCACACGGTTTGAATAAGCGCCCGGCTGGCTAGAGTTAGAGAAGATGTTTACACCAGATACCTTACCACGCAAGTTATCCAATGCGCTAAAGCTTTGATTCTTTACCAAATCATCTCCTTTAGCCGTAGAGATAGAACCTGTCACGTCAGATTTCTTCATCGTACCGTAACCTACTACTACAACCTCATCCAATGTTTGGGTATCCTCTTTCAATGTCACCTTGATCATCGATTGATTACCTACAGGAACCTCTTGAGATAAGTAACCGATATAAGAAATGACCAACACATCGTTTGCGGACACACCCTCGATCGTGTAATTTCCATCGAAATCAGTGATCGTACCGTTTGTAGTGCCTTTCACCACCACGTTAGCGCCAATAACAGGCTCACCTGTACCGTCAACAACCACACCTGTTACTTTCTTGCCTTGCTGCACTGCCATTACTTCATCAACCGTGCCTGCGGGAGCGGGAGCGGCCATAGCGGCGTTTACAGAGAAGGCAGAAAGCAGCAAACAGAACGCTGAGGCTTTAGCTATCCCCTGAATGGATAATAGCTTAGATTCATTCTTTGTCATTTTGCTTTGTTTTTTAATTAAGTTTAGATTGATTACATTGTCTATGTAATTTTTATCGTTATAGATGGACATAGTTCGTACGGAACTAGCATGTGATATTTAATCTTTTTCGATAGTGATAAAAGTGCGATGAACAGAGTATGATCTGGCTCATTGGATTTCTTTTTTCTAATTCTTTTTGTTAGATTTGCACCTATATTCGTATAATGCCAGAAATTCATAAGAAAGAAAGGGATATTTCTAAATAAATGACACGAGGATCACTTTCTATTCATGTTAATTAAATGGATATTTGTAGTCTAACTATGAATATAAAACACAAAAAACGGATAAATTATATTATTAATTAAATAGCTATATCATGAAGAAAAAAAGCGTTTGGGCTTTAGCTTTAGCGGCGATGCTGATGTGGGTGGGGAAACCTGCGGCAGCGGCTGTGAATGAGTCTTTTGACCCAGTAGAGTATGTAAACCCGCTAATGGGGACGCAATCTTCCTATGAGTTGTCTACAGGAAATACCTATCCGGCTATCGCTCGTCCGTGGGGTATGAATTTCTGGACTCCTCAGACTGGTAAGATGGGAGATGGATGGCAGTATGTATATACGGCTAACAAGATCCGTGGTTTTAAACAGACCCATCAGCCAAGTCCGTGGATCAATGATTACGGACAATTTGCGATCATGCCGGTGGTTGGTAAACCGGAGTTCGACCAAGATAAACGTGCGAGCTGGTTCTCTCACAAAGGGGAGATCGCCAAGGCTTATTATTATAAGGTATATTTGGCGGAGCATGATGTGGTGACGGAATTAACGCCGACAGATCGTGCGGCTATGTTCCGTTTCACTTTCCCGGAAAACGAGCATTCTTATATCGTGGTGGATGCCTTGGATAAGGGCTCTTATATCAAGGTAATTCCGGAGGAGAATAAGATCATCGGTTATTCAACGAAGAATAGCGGTGGGGTTCCCGATAATTTCAAGAATTACTTTGTGATCGAGTTTGATAAACCTTTCACATACGAGGCTACATTTGCTGACGCTTCCTTGAAAGAGGGAACGAAGGAACAAACGAGTGACCATGTAGGAGCCGTTATCGGTTTCAAGACGAAGAAAGGTGAGATCGTCCACGCTAAGGTGGCTTCCTCATTTATTAGCTTCGATCAGGCCGCTATCAATATGAAGGAATTAGGTAACGATAACTTTGATACTTTGGTTCAGAAAGGTAAGGATGTTTGGAATGAGCATCTGAGCAAGATCGAGGTTGAAGGTGGAGATTTGGATCAATACCGTACTTTCTATTCTTGCTTCTATCGTTCATTGTTGTTCCCTCGTAAGTTCTATGAGATCAACGCTCAAGGCGAGGTGGTTCATTACAGCCCGTATAATGGTGAGGTATTACCCGGTTATATGTTTACCGATACCGGATTCTGGGATACGTTCCGTAGTTTGTTCCCATTCTTGAACTTGATGTTCCCGTCTGTAAACAAGGAAATGCAAGAGGGTTTGATCAATACGTATAAGGAAAGCGGCTTCTTCCCGGAATGGGCAAGTCCGGGCCACCGTGGTTGCATGGTCGGTAATAACTCGGCATCTATCTTGGTAGACGCTTATATGAAAGGCGTGAAGGTTGACGATTTGGAGACTCTATATAAAGGTTTGATCCATGGTACGGAAAACGTTCATCCGACGGTTTCTTCTACAGGACGTCTGGGGCATGAATATTATAATAAGTTGGGATATGTTCCTTACGATGTGAAGATTAACGAGAATGCCGCTCGTACATTGGAATATGCTTACAATGACTGGTGTATCTGGCAGATCGCTAAACAACTAGGCCGTCCGAAAAAGGAATTGGATTTATATGCCCGTCGTGCGTTGAACTATAAGAACCTGTACGACAAGGAAACCAAGTTGATGCGTGGCAAGAATGAGAATGGCGAGTTCATGGCTCCGTTCTCTCCGCTGAAATGGGGTGACGCTTTCACGGAAGGAAATAGCTGGCACTATACTTGGTCTGTATTCCACGATCCTCAGGGATTGATCGACTTGATGGGCGGTAAGGATTCATTTGTGATGATGCTTGACTCCGTATTTGCTGTGCCGCCTTTGTTCGATGATAGCTACTACGGTGGTGTGATCCACGAGATCCGCGAGATGACCGTGATGAATATGGGTAACTACGCTCACGGTAACCAGCCGATCCAGCATATGATTTATTTATACAACTATGCGGGTCAACCTTGGAAGGCTCAATATTGGTTGCGTCAAGTAATGAATAAGATGTATACTCCGGGTCCGGATGGTTATTGCGGTGATGAGGATAATGGCCAGACTTCCGCTTGGTATGTATTCTCAGCGTTAGGATTCTATCCGGTAGCTCCGGGTACGACCCAATATGTGTTGGGCGCTCCGCTGTTCAAGAAGGCTACGATCCATTTTGAGAATGGAAACAACTTGGTGATCAACGCCCCGAACAACAGCGATAAGAATATCTATATCGAATCTATGACGTTCAACGGCAAGAACTACACCAAGAATTATTTGGATCATAACGATTTGTTTAAGGGTGGCGTGATTGACTTCAAGATGGGTGACAAGCCGAATATGAATCGTGGTATTAATCCGGAGGATATGCCTTACTCATTCTCCGTAAACGAGGAAGGGATCAATAAACTTTCCCCTATTTCTGTAAAACCTAGTAAAAAGAAGAAATAAGCAATTAAGATGAATTTCATTCATAAATCATTGATGTCAGGCATATCGCTATGCCTGACATTTTCGCATACTCCTGTGCTACACCGGAGAAGATGGAAACAAGACAGAACTTTACCGCATTATGTAGATCCTTATATCGGATCGGGAGAACACGGACACGTATTTGTCGGGGCGAACGTTCCGTTTGGAGCTGTTCAAGTAGGTCCTCAGAATATTTTTAAGGGATGGGACTGGTGTTCCGGTTATCATTACTCCGATAGTATCATTATCGGATTTAGTCATACGCATTTGAGCGGAACCGGATGTTCTGATCTGGGGGATATCCTTCTGATGCCTTATACGGGCGAGGTACGTACCGCCCGTGGCGAGCAAGATAATATAGAGGGAGCCGCTTCTTCCTATTATAAACATGCCAACGAAGCCGTAGCTCCGGGATATTACTCTTTGCTGATGGATAATGGCGTAAAGGCGGAGTTGACAGCGACCGAGCGTGTAGCCTTACATCGTTATACGTATCCGTCGGAAAGTGAGCATCGCCTCTTGATCAACTTGAAGGAGGGTATCGGTGATAAAGCGTATGACACTTATTTGGAAAAGCGGTACCCCTCGATCGTGTACTCATCAATCTTCTTCAAATAAGTGT
>ENA-OQDM01001285-OQDM01001285.1-human-gut-metagenome-genome-assembly--contig:-NODE-1285-length-10426-cov-1.676182_pt1 | contig 10426 bp, 13 predicted proteins | sample MGYA00242772_ERZ504605 | MGnify/ENA primary metagenome ERZ504605 (study PRJEB26092, sample SAMD00036348) | human gut metagenome | host: Homo sapiens | study: EMG produced TPA metagenomics assembly of... | reverse complement strand
ATTCTCTCTATTTATGGTACCCTTTTTTGGGTACCATTTTTGTCTCTTTCTGTGTTGTTCATGGTACCCAAAGTGGGTACCATCTTGGTTTTTTCTCACTTTGTGGTACCCATTTTGGGTACCACAAAATCACGTTTTTTAGTGGCAAGATACGCATTTTGTAGTACAAATGTACAAAATGCACTTGTTAGGGAGTTCCCTAATACCCCTTCTTACGTTCCATGCCTCCATGATTATTTAAGGGCCGCCATTTTGCGACCCTCTAAATTAATCTTATTTGTAAGAGGCTACATATTCACGTATGCAGTCTTTCAACTGCTCATTCGTAACCTCATTTATTCTTTTACCTTCATATGCATTTGCATACAGTCCGTCAATGATTTCATCATCAACACACATTACATACTTTTCATCCGATGAAAATTCATTCTCCATTTCCAGAAGTTCATCGTATATCATTCTCTTTGCAGTGATTTCCGATGACTTTGAAAAAAGATTCTGCCTTGTTGTGCAAAGCATTTCCAGTTTATATTTTGTCAGTATCTTGTCCAAGTGTTCCCTTAACATCTGCTTCTCTCCTCTCGTGCTACCTTCCTTTTTCTTAACGGTGGTCCATTTTGATTTCTTCTTGCCCTTGTAAGTCCTTATCATGATTTCATACTTTACAATTCTTTCTTACGTTTACAATTTTAAGTTTTTTTCTTTTTCCACTTACTCTTAATGATTGTTTTTCCATTTCGTTTGATTTTTATTTCAAATCCTGTTGCATTATACTTTGACGGCTTTTTCTTAATTTTTACGTACATCGTGCTTTTCTTAATCTTCAAGCTTTTTATTTGGGGCTTCTTTAATTGTTTTTTTCTTACACCTGATGATGTTGTTGCTTTCTGATTGTCATTACCTTTTTCATCACTGATTGAATCATATGTAAATGTAATTATTTTTCCTGAAGTGGTTTCAACTGTTATTCTTGATGTACCCTCTGATTTCTTTCTAAGTAGAAAACTGTATATCTGATTGTCAGGTTTTAGTACCTCACACACTTCCGTGTCTGAGGAATCACATTTATATCCTGCTTCCTTTCCATATTCTTCCACTCTTATTAAAATTTCATTGCCTTCACTTGCAGCCCTGATTGTATCTCCATCATTGATTAATGTATTTTTTGCCGTGATGATTTTGTTTTCAATCTGTATGTCATCCTTAACCGTCACGTTTACATTAATTTTTGTCGGACTGACTGACTTATTATTTTGGGAAACCAAATCCGTAAACGTGCATGTAAGCGTTGCCTTTCCCGGATTACCTGTTTCCAATGTCGGATTTAATGATGTGTCATCATCAATACTTAATACCGATTCATCTGATGAAGTCCACTTGACACTCGCCTTGTTGAGATTTCCAAGATTCGATATTGTTGAATGGATTCTGTTTTCCATGATTGACTCTCCTGCAAGCGTCATTTCTGTCTCAGACACTGAATATGTTGGTTTTGTCAATGCATTAATTTTTATGGTTCTTGCAGCCTTTTCATTATAGGTTGAATTAACCTTTATTGTTGATGTTCCTTCCTTCAATGCATTCACAACAAAAAACTGTTGGACCAGTCATGGCTTCCAACATTCGATATTTTTGCTATGTCCTGATTGGAAGTTGATGCCTGAATTGTCTGAAGGGCATTATATGATACCTTGTCCCATGTCACATAGCTTGACTCAAACGGTAATACGTTGGTGTCAAATCTGTCACTTGATCCAATGTAGGTGTAATGATTAATTCCATTCTCATTGTCATCTGTTCCATTGCTTATCACCTTGATTCCCGTTGCAGGCATGTGAACATATATTCCAACCTGATATGGATATCTTTTTATTTCTGTAGTTTTTACCTGATTGTCCTTCCATTCGAATAGCCCTTTCATTCGTGTACATCCAACACCTGTACCTGATATCTTAACTGCCTTTACAATGTTAGATTCAGTTATTTCTGTAAATCCAACACTTGCCCCACTGGTAAGAGGTTCCATAGTAACAGCTGGACTTGGACCTGAAGGACTTCCTGTTTTATAAAAATACGCACTTGGCTCAATTGTATTTGTATATCCATTCTCATACTTGTTTAAATATGCAATCATTTCTGAAGCATTTATGAGCTTGTCTTCTCCTTTTTGAATGTTAACACTATAGCTTGAACCATAAGTGTGATTACTTGTTGTAATGGTAAGAGCTTGTACGGTTACGACTAAAGCCATTGAACTTAATGTCATCACTACTAATGTTTTTAACATTTGTCTTTTCATTATTATAATCCTCCTTATTCAAGTCGTTCATTACCTGAATCCCATTTTTTTAGTTTTTCCTTTCCCTTGATTTGAGGTATTTTTCTTGTGATTGAAGGAACACTTTCTCTTTTTGGGGAAGTGGAATAATTGTAATTATGATTAACAGAATCTTTGGTTGTTTCATTTTTTTTGGTTGCTTTAACCTTTTTTTCTGACTTCTTTTTAGTCTTTTTGGTTGTTGTTTCTTCAGGTGTTACCTGTGCTGTTGATTCTTCCATCATTGTTTCCGTTTCTGTTTCCTGTTCTGTTTCTTCATCATCCTGAACAAAAGTCATGAATGCCTGTTCCTGTTCGGTTGATTCTTCCTCTTTGATTTCATCCTCACTTGTCACACTCTTCTCGACCGTGGTTGTCGCTGCAACCTTTTCAGTGCCCTTGCTTTTATGCGGTGCCTTCTTCATTACAATTATTACAATGATTATGATAACCAGAATGGCAATGCCACCACCAAGCATGAGCAACGCTTTCCTTAACTCCTGTTGTTTATCATTTGGCTGTGCCTTTTCTTCAGGTGTTGCATGTTTCTTATATTCCTTCCTGTCGATGTGGTCATAATACATTCTTCTCAATTTTGAAAACATGATTGCTTCCTCCTACCACACTCTTGCTGTCGCTTCACTTGTTTCCAAGTCATAAGTCACTTCAATGTATTTGTTTTCACCTTCATTTATATTGATTACAAATTCAAGCTGAATACTGTCATCTGAAACTGACATTTCCCTGTATGAAACACTTGATGAATTTTGATAGCCATATCCAATGACTGTCTCGTTCACGCACTTAATCACAATGCTTATTCCTTCATCACCGATTAACTTTCTGACCTGTTCATTATTTTCAATGTTAATTACAGGAACGCTCTCCGTTTCCTCCATCTCTTGAACAGAGGGGGTTGTTTCCGAAACTTCTTCCGTAACGGATTCAGAAACTGTTGTTACAACCGTGGTCTGTTTTTCTGTAGTTGTTTCTGCTTCATTTTTACTTCTTGCGAACCTCTCCGAAAGTTCAAAGGCAATGATGCAACCGATTGTCAATGCGATGGTTGCCAACACAAGCAGTATTTTTTTCTTCTTGTCCATGCTTATTTCCTCCTAATTGTTCGTGTATGTGAAGTGCATGTAATCCCTGTAATATCCTGTCCACTCACCGCCCCAGTAAAATCCGGCATCCTTCCACACCTTTACGACTGCTGATGTTATTGAAAAAATGTCATTTCCCGGATTGTATGTTCCTCCTGTATAAGTTGCAGGATTGCTGTCAGGATTTATGTCAATGCACGTTCCATAAGAATGGTAAGACCTTACATTTGAATTACTTGCCATGTTTCTCCAGTTGTAACAGCCTACCGACTTGATTCGAAATCCCAGCTTGTACATTCCTTCAAATGCCTGCTTATATGCATTTGCAAGTTTTTTATGGCACGTTATTGTTACCTGTCCCGTTTTTCCGTTTGCATCATATGCCTTTAAATGTATTGTCACAAGATACTTTCTCATTGTGCTTTCATCCGTTGGAACTCCGTCAGGAAACAAATAGTTCATTCTTGATGCTGCATCAACCTTCTTTACGTTTCCAACACTTTCCGATGTGCCTGTTCCATTAGCCGAATAATATCTTAATACGTGCTCCGTGTAATTCTGGTCTCCATATGCCCAAGGTCCCAGTATTTCTTCTTTTACGCCTGTCCTTTTTACTCCATTACTCTTAAGTTTGGCATAGGCGTAAACATTTTTCTGCGTCCACTTGCCATCACTTTTAATTGCATAATCAATGTAAGCTCCCCCAAAGTTATATCCCTGAAGTGCAAGTTTTATGTTGTCCATGTCATCAGGATTCTTAACCTTTGCCTTGTCAATCATTCCTGAAAGATACTTTACTCCCTGAGCTATGCTCTCATCTCTTGTTATCGAGTTTGGCTGCTTCCCAAGTGACTCTGATGCCTGAAACACATCCTCGCCGTTTCCTCCGGATTCCTGCATCATTACCGCAAGATATAGATCTATGTACTGTTCCTTGTGATGTTTCTTCAGTTCCGAAAGCACGTCGTTTCTTAAGGACTCAACCTCAACTGAAAGTCCATAACTTCCACTGTCATTATTTTCCTCATATGTTGCAGTAAACACACCCCAAAAGAGAGAAATGAATATTGCAATGACTGAAAGTATTACAATGTAGGGAAGAAGTGCCGTCACCACTGCAAATATTCCTGAAATCAGGCGAATCAGAATTTTCGCTCCTATTCTTATTGATATTTTTGCAGCCTTTGATGCTGCACGTGCTTCCAGTTTCACGAATCCTTCTTCCATGTTTGCAAGCATTTGTTTTCTGTACTCATCGACAGTTTTTTTTCTTTGACTGCTCACCTGCATCGATTAAGGAAAGAGCCTTGTCAACTTTTTTACCGACAATCTTCCTTACATTTTTTCCACGCCGTTTCCACTTACGCTTTTTTATCTTTTTTTCCCTTAATAACTTTTCATCTGCTCTTGAAACATTCTCCGTTTTCTTAAGCTTACTTTTTGTTATTTCTCCTGCCTCATTTAACAGTACTTCCTTTTGCTTGTATTTGTCCTTAACCTTCTTTACAATCATTACTGTTTTAACAGGCTTTGTAACTGTTCCCATTGTGGCATTTTTCATTCTTCTCATGACAAGACGTTTCTTCAGATTTTCTGAATGAGGGTTATCTTCCTTAAATTCGGAAACGTCATAATCACGTCTTTCAAGATTTTTTATTACTCCATCCACAAGCTTTTTTCTCTTGTATGGAGACATTTTTATGAAAATTCTCTGTCCTTTCCTTGAAAGTTCATCGTATATGAGCGACTCTCTTTTTGTCAGTCTTCTCTTTCTTATGTCATTGTTTACCATTATGCTTCCTCATCATGGAATGATGTGTTGTAGAGCTTGTATAACTCGTTATCCCTTGGAACAATGTTGTCGAAAGGAATTATCTTTCTTCCTGCCCTTATTATTCCTGTTCCCGGTTCAACTCCGTTTACATAGCTTAACTGTTCATTTGAAATGTTGAACACATCAAAAAGATTTTCCTTATCTATTGAACCCTGCTCTACCATGATTGCAAACTCTGAGTTGGAAATCATTGCCTTTGTTTCTTCTGACTGTAATCCGTCAAGAATCATCTGTGTCATTCCTGTGGCAAGACCTCCCAGTTTTCTTACCTCTCGCCATGTTGAGTCAAGCTCCACCATTGCGTACTCATCCTTCCAAAATTCATGTACCTCATCAAAATATGCCCATGTTGCAATTTTGTTGTTACTGTTATACTTAATCTTTGTTCTTATTTTTTCAATGATGATTAACATTGCAACGGACTTCATCTTTTTACCCAATGAATCAATGGAATATCCTGTTACTCTTGAATGACTGTCCATAGTGTCCTGATGGGTGAATATGTTAAGAGTTCCCGAAACAAACATTTCCATTTCCTCGGCAAGGTCCTTTGCATATTCATTGTTATCCTCTTCCGAATACTTTATAAATTCTTCCCTTATGTCAATGAGAGTTGGACTGTCAGTGGTCTTTCCTTCTTTTCTAAGCTTGAAGAATCTCTGAAAGACAGCCTTTGTGGCACGGTCGATTATGTTAATGTGCTTGTTGCTTAGAATGTCAGGCTTTATTGCCTGCTCACATATGGCATGCATGAACTCTGACTTTTCCGTTATGAAATTCTTTTCATTTACTTTTTCATCAGGAATGTGCAACGGATTAATGTAGTGATTGTTCTCATTCTCACTGAATTTTACATATTGTCCGTTCCATTTTTTTATTGCTTCCTCATATTCTCCCATTGGATCAACTACAATCAGGTCATCGTCAGTGTATGCAACAACCTGTCCCATTTCCATTTTTGCAGCCTGAGACTTACCACCACCACTTACGCCAAAATAGAATCCGTTACCATTTTTTAATTTCTTTCGATTGATTCTTATTTCATTTTTCGAAACCTGATTCACTCCGTAAAAAAATCCTCTTGGATCATTTATTTCTTCGGTATTAAACGGAACGAATCCTGAAAGTGATGTGGTAAACATCGGTCTCATTGTGTTAACGAATCTTGCGGCTGTCGGAAGAACAGTCTTTAGAGCATCCATCTGTCTGTACTGATGTTCAACAACCTTAATGGTATGTGAATTAGCTGCTGTCATTATTCTTTCAATGTTAAGTTCAAGTTCCTTCTTACTGTTTCCTGTAACACATATGAGTATGTCCACGTAAAACATTTTCTCGTCAAAGGACCTTAATCCGTCAAGCCCATCTTCCAGTTCCTCAATCTCTCGTCTTCTTACGTATGAAACTTCTGTTGAAAAATTTCCATTCTTGTTTTTCATTTGCTGTTGAGTGTCTATGCTCTTTTGAACACTGGAATATTTTTTCTGCAACATTTCAGAGGCAAAGTCCTTGTCAACAGGCTCACAGTCTTCTGTGTAGATTACCTGAAATGGCATGTCCATTAATTCTCTTACAAAAGTATCCTCAAGTCCTGATGGATACTTTTGAATGAACAGAACTGAAGCATATTTTTTTCCATAATCAAGTGTCAGATATGTGTCATGTTCCCTGATTGTTGTATTTATTATGTCCCTTCTCCAGTCTCTTCTCATTCTTAATGAATCTTCCCATGAAAAGGAGAATTTCTTTTCATTCTTCATTCTGAAAAATGTATGCAGTGTTCTTAATCTTTGACCCGCATTAAGTGGAATCAGTCCTGAACCCATTCTCTTAAAGCTTCTTGCAAGATTTCCCTCAACTGTTGCAAAATATGCCTGTGCAGAATCAAAGTCATACTGTAAACAACTTATTATGAAATACCTTACCTGTTGTATTCCCTTTCGTGATGTAATTGTTTTCTCCCTTATGTATTCAGCATAGGCTCTTGCAAGCGGCTCATTCTTTTCATCAAGTGCACTCTCCAATATTGATTCGTTAAGTTCTTCAAGGCTCATTGGCTCATTGCTTATGATTATCTTAAAGTCAACGTTTAGAGAATTTATCATCTTCTTAAAGTTTTTTATTGTTATCTCTCGTTGCTCCTCATCCTCCGTAAAGTAATTTGCATCCTCAAACATGTACATCCTGTCATAGAGTTTGACTCCCTGACCTGCCTCCAGTTCAAAGATTCCCTTTTCGGATATTCGGTTAATGGGAATCACATCCTGAAGTGCATTTGGCATTGTAAATACCGGAGTTGATAATCTCTTGTACTCCCTTAATTTTGTTTTCGCCATTTCTTCTTATCCTTCTCCTTGTCCTTTTTTTCTTCAGCTCTTTGTTTCCTTAATTCTTCTTCCATCTGTCTTATCCTGTAATCTCTCACTGAAACTTCTGATATTGTGTAATCTATTCCCTTTCTTAACTCCATTTTTCTCTTAACAAGCTCCGTGAATGACATTCCGTTTTTTGTGTAAAATCCATTCATCCCCAACAGTGTTATGATTGGCATTGACACAAATGTTGCAAGAAGTGAGTTTACATGTAATACAAACATCATTAAAAACATGATTAAAATTCCTGAAAAAAGTGCCATGGCACCATACTTAGTTTCTCTTTTGGACAACCCTTTGTAAAAGTCTTCCTTGTATTTGTCAAAGTCCTGATTTATTGGTGTGTTCATTTTTTCCCTCCTACATGTTAAACGCTCTTCTGAATGTTGCATCACATCCCTTTAATGCTGCACCTATGCATACCATCTTTACGATTGACTCAACATATACCAACTGAAGATTGTCACCTGAATCAATTACCGATGAGCCCATCAGAAATGAACCTGCTATTGCAAGAACAACTGCCATGAGAACAATCTCAAAGACATATACAAGCATTGTCTTTACGTAAGAATAACCTGTACGTGCTATTTCTCCTCCACCTGCAATTGTAGACAATGCAATTGACGCAAAGGGAATTAGCATGTACATGTTTATGAACCTTCCAAAAACCGACCAGACCATTATCACACAGCACGCAATTGCTATCAGTAAAAAAATCAGTGCCAACACAAAGCCGACCATTGGAGTCATGTTATCTGAAATCTGCCTTGCCATGTCGCCTGCATTAATCTTAAGTCTTTTTTCCTTTACAAGTCCCAACAAGTCCATTGCCATATGGCACAAAAGTGGAAACCATACAACAAACATTTCCATTGCCGTAACTGTAAATATGTACCTGAACATTGTCTTAACTGTTGCCTCAAACTGAAGTTCTGCCTTTAAGTCAAGTGCATCCCTGCAAAATCCCCATACAAAAAATATGGTAAGAAGTGGTGCCCCTATTCCAAGAAACACGTTGTAAAGATTTGAGACCATGTTCCACGCTTCCTTATAAGTGCCATCCATTGGGCTTACTCCTAAAAGCGTGTAAATGACACCAATGGTATCATTAAACATGTTTATGCTCCATTTAAAAAGCGGATATCCCTTAAGAAAGTCCATGTTTTGTCTCCCTTCTTGACCTAATTAATTTTTACCATCAATATTGTTGGAATTGCTGCAATGAAAAAACCTGCGGCCACTTTCTTGTATGCCTGTCCCTGTTGCATGGAATCTCTCGCATCAAGTGCCTGTGCAAGATCCGTTAGGCCCAGTGCGGTCATGATTACCCCCATACCTATTACAACTGCCAGTACCACATTTTCCACTAATAAGATTCCATCTGACACACTCTTTGGAACGTCTGTTGATACACTTTTTGAGTTACTCTTCGCTGCAAATACCATCATGCTCTGATTAAGTGTCAGGCTTAGTGTAATAAACGTTGCTAAAATTTTCCTTTTTACATTTTTTAGTTTCATCTTGTTCCTCCTAATTTTTTAATAATATAAAAAAGCACTGAAGGGCTTATTCCTTCAATGCCATTTATCACAATTATATTTTAACATTCAAATCCTTGCAGATACAGGTTACTTTTGGTTACCTTCATCTGCAATGTCTTCCTTCATTCTTTCATATCCCATCACATGCAGTCCAATCATTATCACAAATGATAATATTGTCCAGAATATGCTCCAAGTATTGTCCATCCTTGCGTGTGCATCTGTCCATATCATCCACGCAAACGCAATGGATATCCCCAATGAAAGCACGTATCTTAATACTTTAATTTTATACATTATCACACAAAAGATGATTGCAACAATAGCTGCAATCATAAGGCAGTACACCTCATGCAGTTTTGTTTTCTCACTTAAGTCTGTTGCAAGTAAGTATATTGCCATTAGTGCCTCTCCGTATATGATGTTCTTAAAACACATGAAAAAGCCTATTATAAGTATTATTATCATTCCTGTTTCAAATGTCATGATGCTTTCCTCCCCTCAATTTTTCTCCTATTACCAATATTCTATAATTACCGTCATAATCACAGGTCGAAAGTGTTATGTATTTATTACTATTCTTTTTAGGTTGTGTACATTGGTATAACTCATCAGTGTTTAAATAACTCTTTAATTCTTCCAATGAGAGGTCGCAACCTTTAATGTTGGTAAACTGATACCATTTATTACTTACCGTGGTTCTTACTACATTTACAATCCTGTACGTGCTGTTCTCAGTCGGAGTGTACAAATAAACCTCCTTATGTTTCAGGTAATAATCTTTTTCCTTATATTTCATTAACTTTCCAAACATTGAAGTATTCCAGTGTCCCATGTTGTGACCGTAAATGACAATGTTATCTGCTTCATTAATGTCCTCCATCTGATAATAACGTTGGTCTAAGTATATTGAGCCATATATTGAACTCTTACCATGTATGTCATGGTTAAGATAAAAACTGTTATCCGTTGCCTTGATGACCGGATAATCTACCCCCGTTTCGGGAATGTATAACCACGCAACAATGTCTTCATTTATAGCCTTTAATTTATTCCAATCTATAACCTTTTCTTTTTTATCCTGATTCTTTATGGTTCTTTCAGCTACTGCAGTTTTTCTCAAATTTATATAAAACGTTGTTGACTTTATAATATTGAACTGCTGTTAAGACAATTAACGTTATTCCTACAATTATCAGTAAAACCGATTATTTTCTTTCTCATTTTTTCTCCCAAATTTCTTTATCATATTTTCA
>ENA-OQDM01001283-OQDM01001283.1-human-gut-metagenome-genome-assembly--contig:-NODE-1283-length-10431-cov-1.016401_pt1 | contig 10431 bp, 10 predicted proteins | sample MGYA00242772_ERZ504605 | MGnify/ENA primary metagenome ERZ504605 (study PRJEB26092, sample SAMD00036348) | human gut metagenome | host: Homo sapiens | study: EMG produced TPA metagenomics assembly of... | reverse complement strand
ATACAGTTGACCCAGGATAATTTTATCCAAACCCAGTATGAAAAGGACTTGGACGAAGAGCTTGGACTGCTTTAAGATGGATCTTTTAGGTCTTCGCAATCTTACGGTTATTCATGATGCATTAGAAATGATTAAGACGAACAGAGGAATTGCGCTTGACATAGAAGCGATTCCTCATGTGGATGAATTGACTTGCAAAATGCTGTGCTCCGGAGATACGGTGGGGGTATTTCAGTCGGAATCATCAGGGTTTACATCGCTTTTGATGCAGTTGGAACCTGAGTGTTTTGAAGATTTGATTCCTATGGTAGCCTTATATCGCCCCGGACCGCTGGGGAGTGGCATGGCGGAAGATTTTATTAACCGCAAGCATGGGAAAACGGCAGTTGATTATCCGCATCCTTTGTTGGAGACAATTCTTAAAGAAACTTACGGGATTATCCTGTATCAGGAACAGGTTATGCAGATTGCGTCTGTTATGGGGGGATTCAGTCTTGGTCAGGCGGATCTTCTTCGTCGCGCGATGGGGCATAAAGAACCGGAAATACTGCAGGCCCAGCGTGAGTTGTTTGTTAAAGGGGCGGCAGTACAAAAAATAAGTGAAGAAATTGCTAACCGTGTATTTGATCTGATGGTTCATTTTGCCGGATATGGATTCAATAAGTCACATAGTGTATGTTATGGATGGATTGCCTGGCAGACAGCATATTTAAAAGCACATTACAGACCTGAGTTCATGGCAGCTATGATGACTTGTTATAATGGGGATCGTAATAAGGTCAGCCGTTATATTTCCGACACAAGACGTGCAGGAGTAAAAATAGCGGCGCCTGATGTAAATCGAAGTGAAGCGGGATTTTCCGTGAATGGGGATACCATTCTTTTTGGTCTTGCCGGTGTGCAAAATGTAGGAGAAGGAATCGTAAATTCCATTATCGGCGCACGGAAAAAAGATGGCGCGTTTAAATCTATTTCTGATTTGCTGGAACGGATTGATTCCAAGGGATTGAACAGCCGCGCCTGTGAAAGTCTGATTCGCTGCGGGGCTATGGATTCTTTTGGCTATAATCGCAGACAGCTTATCGAAGTGCTGCCCCAGGCATTAAATAATGCGTCAGTGACGCGAAGTGACAGGGAATCGGGACAATTGTCCTTATTTGGTGGAGAAATAAAGGCAAAAACAATCGTTTATCCCGATTTACCAGATATGTCGGCGGCGGAGAAGATCGATTCGGAAAGAAAACTGCTTGGGTTTTATGTAAGCGGGCATCCTCTTGATTCTTATAAGCAGCAGATGAAATATTGTTCGCCTATTTATTCACTGTTGAGTGATGGGATGAAATATGACGGGAAGATGGTTTCTGTTGGAGGGATTATAACCCGCGTCAAAAGTATGACAACTAAAAAAGGCGTGCCCATGGGGTATGTAAGTCTGGAAGATTATGAAGGAGCCATGGAAGCGGTCATATTTCCTTCTGTATGGGAAAACTCACGTATGATGATTTCTGAAGACCGCGCGGTGTGTGTCCGCGGGGCGTGTGCAGGCGAATGAAAGGGATGTAAGAATATTGGCCGAGGAGATTATACCGCTGGCACAGTTCCATAAAGTAGTACGTCCGATGTATAAGTCAGTTCATCTTTATATCGATGCTGCCCATGAATCTGATGCCGTAAGTAATCGGTTGTCGGTCATATTGAGAGAAAATCATGGGAATGTTCCTGTATTTCTTCATCTGGAGAGAACACACCAGAAGATTACAATGAGCAGAGAGTTTTATCTGGACTTCAGTGCGGATTCTGAAATAGCACTCAAAAAGCTGTTGGGTCCCCAATCTGTAGTGGGAGAAGTCTTGCATAAGCAGGGAACTGAATGAGTTACCGAGGTGTGATATTTATGCATAATCCATGCCCGTATGATATACTGAATCATATGGTTTAATAGATAAAGGGGGATGTCATGAAGTTTCTCGTTTGTATTAAACAGGTAGTAGACACTTCCAAAATGGAAGTGGATCCGGAAACGGGGCGCCTTAAACGTAATAATGCCAATAGCATTATGAATCCTGTTGATTTGAATGCGTTGGAAGCAGCCTTATCTCTTAGGGATCGGATAGGTGGAACGGTTACGGTGATTACCATGGGACCGCCGCAGGCGGAAGCCGTTCTTCGGGACGCGGTTGCTATGGGGGCTGATGATATTTATCTGGTAACAGATCGGGCCTTTGGCGGAGCGGATACTTTGGCAACCAGCTATACCCTTGCTGCAGCCATTTCTAAAATAGGGATGCCTGACTTGATTTTCTGCGGAATAGAATCTATTGACAGTAATACAGCGCAGATAGGGCCTGAAATAGCAGCAACACTCGGGATTGCCGATGTGAGTGGTGCTTCATTTATTTCTTTTGAAAAAGAAGGCGGTCTTATTGTTACCAGGCAAAATGGAAGCAGTGCTGAAGTTGTTGAATTAAAACTTCCTGCGGTAGTAACCGTTTTGCCAGAACTTAACAAACCGCGGTATTCCTCGATAAAAGGAATTTTGGGCAAGGGAGATGCTGAACTTCATATCATTACAGCGGCGGATTTGGATATTGATACTGCACGGATTGGAATAAAAGGTTCTCCCACACAGGTGAAACGTGTACGGCCCGTAGTACCGCCACAAAAGGAAAACCTTCGTATTGAGGAAAAAGATCCTCAAGATCGGTAGATATTCTGATAGAAGCATTAAGGAAAATTTCTGTAATTTAGGAGGGTAAGTATGGATTTTTCTGATTGTAAAGGAATTTACGTTGTTGCCATTCCTAAATATGGTGAAATGCAGAAAGTTACGGGGGAATTGATTGGAGCTTCCCGTGAATTGGCTGCTGAACTGAATGAATCGGTGTCCGTTGTTCTTGTGGGAAGTGAGATTCGCGATAAAGCACAAGAACTTATTCATCTTGGTGCGGATTTCGTTTACGTTATGGATGCACCGATTTTTACGCATTATGATGGTGTGGCATATCAGAAGGCTTTAACGGGATTTTTTAAAGAAAAGAAACCCAATATCGTGATGTTTGGAGCAGATCCTTATGGCAGGGATTTGGCTCCTCGTATGGCGGCAGACTTAGTTTGCGGTGTAACGGCAGATGTAACGGAATTATCTGTTGAACCGGAAACGAAACTGGTTGTCTGGTCCCGTCCGGCGATGGGAGGAAATATTATGGCGGATATTGTCAGTCCTAATTTCCGTCCGCAGGTAGGGACGGTCAGGGCAGGGACATTCCGGTCTCCCACATATGATGAAAGCCGTATTGGTGAAATTATTGATGTTCCCGTCCAGCTGGGGCTGGAAGATTTTGGCACGCTTTTAAAAGAAATTCTACCTGAAATTTCTGATGATAATCCGGTGGAAGAGGCGTCTGTTATTGTTTCCGGCGGTCGCGGTATTCATTCAGAAAAAGAATGGGTACAACTTCATGAATTGGCGGAACTGCTTGGCGCATCAGTGGGATGCAGCAGACCTATAGCTGAACTTGGCTGGGAGAAACAGAGCCATCAAATCGGACAAACCGGTAAAGGTGTTTCTCCCAAGGTATATTTTGCTTTTGGGATTTCCGGTGCTATGCAGCATTTGTGCGCAGTAAAAGCGGATGTTCTTATCGCGGTAAACCGTGATGCGAAAGCACCGATTATGGAAACAGCGGATTATGCGGTCATTGCGGATTTAAAAACATTCCTGCCGTTATTTATTGAAAAAATAAAAATGATAAAATCTGAAAAACAATAACGGTATAGTAATTTTAGCAGGATATTACGCAGAAGAAAACGATTGATTCTGTTATTCTGTTTGCTGGGAGGGGAATTGTATGGGAGAAACCAAAACTGCCATATATTACAATCACAATTTTTACTATGATTTTTCACAAATTATCAGTGCTGATGATCGGGCGATCCAGTTTGGAGACGGTGCTTATGAATGGATCCGTATACACCATGGACATTCTTTCGGGCTTTCTTATCATACCGACCGATTATATCGATCCATGCGCCTTTTAGGAATCCGCCCCGTAACAGCTCCTGATGAATTTACTGAAATCGTAGAAGTCGTTGTAGAAGAGTCTGAAATTGAAGAAGGGTATGTGAAGATTATTGTGACTCGGGGGAGTGATGACCATAACTTCACGATCCCTGCAAGAAGTGCGCTTCAACCGAATGTCCTTGTATATGGGAAGCCTATTGATTTGAATGCAATTGAAAAAGTCCAGTCCGGAGTGAACTGTATTACACTTGATGATGATCGCGGACATCACTGCGATATTTTGAGTCTGAATCAATTAAATAATATGATGGCAAGAGCAGAGGCGCAGAAAAAAAATTGTTATGATGCTGTCTTTATTAAAGATGGGCTTTTGACAGAAGCATCTCATTCAAATGTATGTATTGTCAAAGCGGGAGTTATTTGGACGCCGGCAACGAATGAGCATATGATTCGTGGGGTTACCCGTTCTCTTGTGCTTACTCGTGCGGCACCATCTGCAGGGGTAACATCTATTGATGAGGCATCTGAACCTGTGCGGTTTGAAGATATGATGACAGCCGAAGAGGTGTTTCTGACAAATTCCCAGGATGGGATCATTCCGGTCTTATCCATTGATGGTAACCCTATTGGCGGCGGTAAGGTGGGCGATGTAACCAAAAAGATCCAAGAACATTATGCGCATTTAATGGAGGACGGACTCCCGTAACCTTTAACTTAAGAGAAGCAGGTCTTCGGACCTGTTTTGTTTTGCAGATGTCAGCTTGGAACAGAGAATTTCCATATTTTGTCTATGATATAATAAGAAATAATTTCACTGGGAGGGCATTATGCGCGTGCTTGGCATTGACCCCGGAACAGGACGCTGCGGGTTTGGAATCGTAGAGAAGCATGGAAATAGAATTGTACCGATTAACTATGGTGTGATTGAAACATTTAAGGAACAGAATTCCTTAGAACGTTTAAATATCGTTTATGAAGGGGTGGCTGAACTTATAGAAATGTACCGTCCGCATTTCATGGGAGTGGAATCGCTTTATTTTAATACGAATATAACAACAGGAATTGAAGTCGCGCAGGCCAGAGGGGTAATTCTTCTTGCCGGATACAGACAAAGCGTACCTGTAGTGAATGTGACTCCGCTACAGGTTAAACAGCAATTGGCCGGCTATGGACGCGCGGAAAAGAAACAAGTCATTGAAATGGTTATGCGGATCATGCATATAAATACAAAAATAAATCCTGATGATGCAGCAGATGCATTGGCAATAGGATTAACGGCTATTTATCAAATGGAACATAAGCGGCTGTTCAAGGAGGAAATATGATTGGATATATAAAAGGTAAAGCGACCGTTGTTTCTAAAGAGTTCTGTTTCATCGAAGCCGGCGGTATAGGATACCGTGTATTTATTTCGGAAATGAGCCGTCAGAAAATTCATTTAGGGACGCCTGTACGGCTTCTGACTTATATGGCAGTAAGAGAAGATGCTATACTTTTATATGGGTTCCTGACACAGGAAGAATATGATCTGTTCCTTATTCTTATCTCGGTTTCTAAAATAGGACCTAAAGTGGCAATGGGCATTCTTTCAGTGATGGAGCCGGCGGATTTTGTTTTGAGTATCCGGAACAGAAATTTATCAGTTTTAACAAAGCTGCCCGGTGTGGGCAAGAAAACGGCTGAACGGCTTTTGGTGGAATTAAAAGATAAGGTAGGAGATTTTGCAGGGGGCGATATAGATGAGCCGGAATCGTTGGTGGCTGGAAAGCCGGATGAAAGCGGTATTGCTGCCGATGCGGCTAAGTACCTTCGTGTGCTTGGCTATGAAGATACAGAAGTACAACCGGTACTGAAAAAGCTGTCAATAGAATATAAAGATGTTTCCCCATTGGTGAGTGCAGCTCTTCGTGAGTTTGGAAAACAATAAAGTTGTACTGATATTTCAGCAGGGGTAAGAGAGGTTGCTTGAAGGTATTTATGAATAACAAATATATAAAAAGCCTTGGCGGAGAAGAACATATAGAAATGTTAGGCACAGAAGGACGAATTACTGCAGGTGAAGAAAGCAGGCGGGATGAGTGGCAGCAGACTATTCGTCCGCAGCGGTTAAGTGACTATATTGGACAGTCGACTTTTAAAGAGAATCTGCATATTTATATTTCTGCCGCAAGATCCAGAAAAGAAGCACTTGACCATGTATTGCTTTACGGACCGCCCGGTCTTGGAAAAACCACGATGGCAAAAATTATTTCTAATGAATTGGGAGTCCAGTTTAAGGTAACGAGCGGGCCGGCCATCGGGAGGCCCGGAGATTTGGCTGCTATCCTTTCCACGCTGCAGGAACATGATGTTTTATTTATTGATGAGATTCACCGTTTAAATCGAAGTGTAGAGGAAATACTCTATCCGGCCATGGAAGATTTTGCGTTGGATATTGTCATGGGGAAAGGTGCCGGTGCTAATTCCATACGCATTGAGCTGCCGCCATTCACTTTGATTGGCGCGACTACCAGGGCTGGGGCTTTATCGGCTCCGCTTAGGGATCGTTTTGGTATTATCAATCATATGCAGTTTTATACGGCAGACGAATTAAAGCATATACTGATTCGTGCAGCAGGGATTTTGAATATTGAAATTGAAGAGACGGGAGCGGAAGAAATTGCACGTCGATCCCGGGGAACGCCAAGAATCGCGAACCGATTATAAAACGTATTCGTGATTTTGCACAGGTAAAAGGGGAAGGCGTTATTTCACAGAAGATTGCGGCAGACTCTCTCTCTGCGCTTTATGTGGATGATATCGGATTGGATTTGATTGATCGGGAAGTATTAAAAGCAATTATACAAAAATTTAATGGCGGGCCTGTGGGTATTGACACAATATCTGCGTCAATTAGTGAGGAACGGGCTACTATTGAAGATATATGCGAGCCGTATCTGATGCAAATCGGATTCATTTCCCGTACACCGCGAGGGCGGATCGCAACCAAGGCGGCTTATGACCATTTAGGTGCGATATGGAGTAAAGAAACGGTTCAAGACGAACTGTTTGAGGGGGGATAATGGATTTTGGAAAAATGTTGATTGTTTTCGGAATTTTTTATGATCATAGCAGGTGTGGCAATAGGTTTCAGCAGCAAATTTTTCTTGTTGGGGCAGTTGCCGGGGGACATTCACTGGTCCTGGGGAAAGACGAAGTTTTTCTTTCCTGTCGTCTCATCTTTAGTTATCAGTATTGTAGGAACAATTCTTTTAAATCTGTTTTTTAGAAAATAAAAATATATTTATTTAAAGATCATTTATCCGGTAAGAATGAATAAAGGAACGATTATATGAGAAAAAATATAGCTGTTGCTGCTGCATGCATAACCTTTGCAGTATTAATAGGAAATTCAGTTAACGTAAGTGCTGAGTCTATTCCCGTAACAAAGAAACAGGTACAGCTTTTATCAGGAGTTGTTAAAAATGTTGCAAAGATTAAGCCTGTGCAAAAAAAAGGGCCTGATGTGGAAGTCGGACTGCTTTCCGGACAGTCGCAGGTAGAGATTGAGGGACTAAGTCATTTCCGAATTGAAACGAATGGCAAAGTATGGAAATCTTATAATGCCGGCAAGCGGATTTCTGTATCACGGAAAGGGAAAAATATAGTTTTAGAAGGGAAGGCTTTCAATGCTCCTGTGTATTTTACGACAGGAAATGGAGAAGAAGCTTTCTCTGTAAAGGGAAACAGGTATCGTGGCGAAATGAAGATAATTCCTTCTGCATGGAATAATGGTGTTACTGTTGTGAACCGGGTACCGATGGAGTTGTATTTTAAAGGGGCGTAGTTCCCAGTGAAATCGTGCCTTCATGGAAGCCTGATGCCATTAAGGCGCAGGCTGTCGCGGCAAGGACTTATGCTGTTTATCACAAGAATGGATATCGATCCGCCGGTTATGATATGACAGATGATACCCGGTCACAGGTGTATCGTGGCTGTTCGGTGGAAACGTCGGCAACAAATAAAGCAGTGGAAGAAACGGCAGGAGAGATAATCACTTATAACGGAAAGGCTATTGATGCGCTTTTTCATGCGAATGGCGGCGGATATACAGAAGACAGTGAAAATGTATGGGGATCATATGTCCCTTATCTGCGGGGAGTAAAAGAGGAGAACAGCTCTACAGTTAATCGCCCATGGCGCAAAATTGTTTCGATTGATTCATTTTCCAATGCAATTTCACGAGCAGGGTATCCTGTGGGGAAGGTAAAAAAGATAGGTCTCTCCAGGCTTCACATGGGGAATAATAAAGCGAGGACCGGGGCGTATCAGGACGAGTTAAGACGATGGAAATTACTGGAAAATCCGGCAGGAAAATAATTCCCGGAGAAGTAATCCAAAGTGCATTTGACTTGGACAGTACACTTTTTGATATTTCTGCAAAAGGTAACAATTTAATTATTACCGGATATGGATTTGGTCACGGATTGGGACTTTCCCAGTGGGGGGCGGAAGCGATGGCGGAAAAGAACGGCGACGGGAAAGAGTATTATAAAAGAATTCTGCTTCACTATTTTACAGGCAGCAAAATTGAGAAGATATATTGATATATTTGTATGTATTTGGAGTAAGTAATGAAACTTGAAGATTTTAATTATGTTCTCCCCAAGGAACTGATTGCTCAACAGCCGGCAGAACCGCGTGATTCGTGTCGGCTTCTTATGGTGGATAAAAAAACAGGGGAATGGCAACATCGTCGATTCAGAGATATTCTTGATGAAATAAGACCGGGAGACGTGTTTGTATTCAATAACACGAAAGTTATTCCTGCCCGATTATTTGGCAGGCGCAAGGAAACCGGCGGAAAAGTGGAAGCACTTCTTTTGACACCGAAAGGAAATGATGTTTGGGAAATTCTTGTAAATCCGGGTCGTAAAGCATTGCCGGGTCAGGAAATAGAATTTTCAGAGAATTTCTCATGTACTGTTATTGATAAGACGGAATTTGGCGGTCGATTGGTAAAGTTTCATTATTCCGGTGATTTTGATAATTGGCTGGATCAGCTGGGAGAAATGCCGACGCCGCCTTATATCCATAAAAAGCTGGAGAATAAAGATGAATACCAGACGGTATATGCGAAGTTTAAGGGCTCTGCCGCCGCACCGACAGCAGGGCTTCATTTTACTCCTGAGCTTCTGGAAAAATGAAAGACAAAGGGGCAGAACTTCTTTTTGTGACACTCCACGTGGGAATAGGAACTTTTCGACCAGTTGCAGAAGAGAATATTGAGGATCACGAAATGCATCGGGAATGGTATACTATTGAAAAAGAAACAGCACAAAAAGTAAATGAGGCTAAAGAAGAAGGCCGACGGATCATCGCTGTGGGTACGACTTCTGTCAGAACTTTGGAGTCGGCGGGGCAAACAGGAAGAGTAGAGGCCGGCAGCAGCTGGACACAGCTTTATATCTATCCCGGATATCAGTGGCAGGTGGTAGATGCTATCGTGACGAATTTTCACCTGCCGGAATCAACTCTGATTATGATGATGGCATCTTTTGCTGGGAGAGAACATATTTTGGCTGCTTATGAAGAAGCTGTCCGCCAAAAGTACAGGTTCTTTTCTTTTGGAGATGCCATGTTTTTGCGCTAAGAGGTTTAAATGGTTGTCAATTATGAGTTAGTAGCAGAGGATAGAAAGACTGGCGCTCGTGCCGGTTTATTACATACGCCGCATGGAGTATTTAAAACGCCTATGTTTATGCCGGTCGGAACTCAGGCTACAGTAAAAACGGTAACACCTGAAGAACTGGAAGAGATGGGCGCGCAAATTATTCTTTCCAATACATACCATCTTTTTTTGCGGCCGGGGACAGAATTGATTCATGAAGCGGGCGAACTGCACCGATTTATGAATTGGAATAAAGGGATATTGACCGATAGCGGCGGCTTTCAGGTTTTCAGCCTGGGGGCGATGAGAAAGATTACGGAAGAAGGCGTTTATTTCCGTTCTTTTTTAGATGGTTCTAAACAATTTTTATCCCCTGAAATATCCATAAGAGCCCAGGAAGATTTGGGAAGCGATATTGCAATGGCTTTTGATGAATGCATTCCTTATCCGGCGGATTATGAATATGCAAGAAAATCGACAGAGCGAACGACACGCTGGGCAAGACGATGCATCAAAGCACATCAACGGACTGACAGAGGTATATTTGGTATTATACAGGGTGGTATGTATAAAGATTTACGAAAACAAAGTGCGATGGAAATATCTTCGCTGTCTTTTGATGGAGTGGCTATCGGCGGATTATCCGTAGGAGAGCCTCATGATTTGATGTATGATATTTTAGAAGAAACGACCCAATGGATGCCGAAAGGAAAAGCAAGATACCTTATGGGCGTAGGAACGCCGGACTGTCTGGTGGAAG
>ENA-OQDM01001282-OQDM01001282.1-human-gut-metagenome-genome-assembly--contig:-NODE-1282-length-10443-cov-2.029760_pt1 | contig 10443 bp, 12 predicted proteins | sample MGYA00242772_ERZ504605 | MGnify/ENA primary metagenome ERZ504605 (study PRJEB26092, sample SAMD00036348) | human gut metagenome | host: Homo sapiens | study: EMG produced TPA metagenomics assembly of... | reverse complement strand
TTCCCACTACCAGGCCGGATTCGGGAACCTTGCACCCGTTAGAAACGTGGCGCCGCCGGGCGCACACATGAAAACGCCCGGATCTGGAATGTTTCAGCCAGATCCGGGCGTTTTATATTTTAACACTTTTATCTCTTTGCTGCTTTTGCGGCGTATCCTCCGCAGAGTACTTTTCCACCGGAGGTTTTTATCCCTGCACGCACCGCATAGTAATACGTTGTTCCCTTTTTTGCGGTCTTATCCTCAAAGGAGGAGCTGCTGCCTCCGGAAACTGTACTGATCTTTTTCCATGAACCCTTTCCGGTCTTACGGTAGATCTGATAGCAATCTGCTTTCTTCTGCGCTTTCCAGCAGATCTTCAGCCCCCTGGAGGTCTTCCTGACACTGGATATCTTCTGAAGTTCCGGATAGGACAGGATATAGCTGCTTGCCTGATATCCTCCGAAAACTTTTTTCCCGTCTACATTCTTATATGGCCTCACAGCATAAGCGTAGGAGGTGATTCCCTCAATCTTCGTGTCCTGCCAGGACAATACTTTGTTGTTCACGGTTCCGATCCGAACCCAGCTTTTCCCCTGGAGCTTCCGGTAGATATGATAGCCACTGGCTTCGGAAACCTTCTTCCAGGATACCCTGTTACATGGTCCGCTGACAGCTTCAGCCACTGCACGGGCCTTCCCCAGCTCCGCTTTTGCTGAGAACGGCGAAGATACGGCTCCATAAACAGTCTTCTTTCCGGAACGTACATAAGAAGCCCGGATCCGATACGTATAAGTGCTTCCTGTTTTCACTGCAGTATCCTGCCAGGTCACTACATCTGCTGTCACGGTTGCCATTTTTTTGAATTTCCGCTTTCATCCCAGCGATAGATAGCATAACGATTGCAGCCGGGAACTGCTTTCCAGGAGATCCGTATCCTGTTAAATGCCTTGGAAACCAGTTTTACACCTGTGGTCTGACGAAGCTTCACCGTAACCTTACAGGTAGCTCGGATTCCCCTGGCATTTTTTCCGTAGCAGGTTATGGTTGCTGTTCCCGGATTTTTTGCAGTAACAACGCCGCTGCCATTTACAGCAGCCACACTGGTATCTGAGCTTTCCCAGACAATGCCGGAAGCATCCATCTCGGATCTGGTAGCTGAAGCATTCAGTGTTTTCTGATCTTTGGAATACAGACTTATCTCAGAGGAAGAAAGCTGCATCCTGGCCGCACTGCTCAGAGTCCTGGTATGCGCCTTGATCCTCGGCGTTACCGATGGATTAAATTCAACCGCATCCATCCAGGTATCCTCCGCGTTATATCGCAGAAAGCTCTGACCGGATACGATAGACGGAGAAAAGCTGCACCAGCCATAACTGACCTCTGCCTCCACACAGTATTTTATATATGTGCTTCCTGCATTTGTCACCACAATAGAATACAGACTGTTCTGGCTGAGCAGAACCTCTGGGATCTGAAAGGTCATAACCCCAGCCATCGGCTGACTGCAGGAAACCGGTGTGGAATATGCCGGTGTTCCACTGGTAGGATCACTGGCATCCTTCAGATTTGTGTATACCTGCACAGTATAGGAATTATTGGCAGACATGGAGCTAAGAGTCACCTCGCCAAGCGATTCCGCTTTTCCGTTTCCTGCACTGGCACGAAAAACCGTGGACAGCTGTTCTCCCGCATACATGCGGATGGAGCCAAGCCCTGACGTTCCGTCATAAAAATAATTGTTGCTATATTTCGGTGTATTGACAGCCGTAGCCGCAACCAGCTCACTGACAGACTTATCCTCATAAGACATATAAAAATATCCGGATTTTCCCCAGCCTGTACCCCAGCTGTTCTTAACGATCCAGGCTCCGTCTCCCTTTACCTTGGAAGATGCCCGGAAATTCTTCGCAGAATAATTGTCATCCCAACCCACCACTGTAACTACATGATTCACGTTCTTGGTGCTGGTAGGATAGGAATAGGCCGCTGTACTTGCATTGTAATAGGCATTCTGTGCATTATACATCACAGTAACTGAATTATTTGCAACCAGAAGCTTCTTCATGGCATTTACGGAATAATCGGAAAAATAGGTATTTTTCAGATAAGCAGCTGCATTGTACGCCTTGGATGCCGCCGGAGTCACACCGGTTTTCTGTGTATGCGTGGAATCTGTTGCCAGAGGCACATCCCCTTCTGTTGTCATTCCGGACCAGGTGCTCAGAAACATGGAAGCCAGAAGATCATTTCCGCCCTCATGATAATCTGCGTTTCCTTTATCATCTGTCCCCATATGCTTATTGACATCCCCGTAGGTATTTCCAAGCGGGTCATTCTTTCTGTTTGCAAAAAAATACGCCAGATGCTCTTCCGACAGATCATAAGCCCCAAGGCCCTGGGTCAGAAACGAGGTTTCCAGAAGAGAGGCCATTCCAAATGCCCAGCACATACCGTAGGGCTCCTGATTCTTTACGGAAGTGACATATCCCTGATCCGCTGCATTATAATAGGGCGGATAGGCCGCAGCTCTTCCCATCGGTACCTCATCCACATCATTTCCGATCTCCACGGCGGTGGAATAAGAGGTCAGATTATCAAAGGGTGCCAGCTGTTCCTGCTCCTCTTCCTCCGTAAGCGGACGGCCCTTGATATATTCGATGCCGGACTCACCACTGTCTGAGGCATCCCCGAAGCTCTCCTCACCGTCGCCAAAGGTATCCTCCTGGGAATCAGAAGACAATCCTTCTGATGTTTCGGGAGTCTCTGTATCCTCCTCGGAGCTCTGCAAAGCTACATCCTCGGTATCCCCGTCGGCTGCCTCTGCAATATCCTCTGTCTGTTCATCCGGGATACCGGTATTCCCTGCGGTATTCCCTTCTGCAGTCTCCGTCGTATCCTCTGCTTCCGCTGACTGCGTCTGTGTATCTTCTGACCATTCTTCATTGAATCCTTCCGCAGAATCACTGAAGCCTTCCACATCGGCTGCCATGACCGGAACCTGGCTGCCCGCAACTGCCACACACAAAAGAAGCGGCAGTAATTTCTTCCTGACAAGCTGTAATCTCTTCACAAAATTCTCCACTTTTCTTATATTGATCTGATTTATCTGTTAACGTTTCTTCAAATGATAACCCAGAATTCCGATTACTGCAAGTACTGTTGCGATCCCGATCCAGATAAACGGACTTTTATACCAGGAATTTTCTTCTTTAAAAGATGTCGCAGCTGTGCCATTGACCGGCTTGGTAACAGCTTCATCCACAGATCCCCCACCTTCTGTTGTTCCATCCGCTGCAGGCGGTCCCTGGACCTCGCCTCTCTGAGCCTGAGAACTACCTGTGCTGGCCGTCCCTGCAGACGTTCCCTGTCCTTCGCCGGCTGCGGAATCCTGCGTATCGGATGCGTCTCCCTGATTCACTGCAGAAGTCTCTTTCTCCGTGCCCCCTGCGATTCCAGCCTTCGCCAGCTCCGCATCCTTTGAGGGCCGCAGCTCCTCCAGCGGCACATAACCGTATCTGCCATTATACTCTGTATATCCCAGGTCTCACCATTCTTCTCTGTCTCCCCTTCGATATGCAGGACAGTACCATCCTTACCGTCTTATCATTGAGCTTTTCACCTTTTCCGTCGGTGGACGGATAGATATCCACACCAACTCCACCGGAATCCACAGTCATATAATAATCTGTGGTATCCGCCGGAGCCTCCACCTTCACCACAACCGACTTGTCCGCATACACCGGAACACTCATACTCAGCATCAGCATTCCTGCCAGAAGCACACCTTTGCACCTTTTCATTGCTCTTTCCTCCCTCAAAAAATCTCACTGCCATTCTATGCATAAAATCCCCTTATATTTCTCTTTTGCCTTGGCTCCGAAATATAAGAGGATCTTATCATTAGTTATATCCAGTATCTTTTTTATGCAAGCTCCCGCTCACACATATCCAGCGCAGAAGCGATCACCGCATCCATGTCATAATATTTATATTCGCCAAGACGGCCGCCGAAGATCACCTTCGGTTCCTTCTCTGCAAGCTCCTTATACTGTCCGTAAAGCGCTCCGTTCTTCTCATCATTGACCGGATAATACGGCTCATCTCCAGGCTTCCACTCGGAACTGTATTCCCGGCTGATCACCGTTTTCGGAAGATCATTACCCTCCTCATCCTTTCCGAACTCAAACCATTTATGCTCGATGATACGGGTCCACGGAGTCTCCACATCCGTATAATTCACTGCTGCATTTCCCTGGAAATTAGGTTTATCCAGTGTTTCATTCTCAAAACGCACAGAACGATACTCCAGAGTTCCCAGCTTATAGTCAAAATACGCGTCGATGGCACCTGTGTAGATCACCTTCTCCGCCATTGCATCGTACTGCTCTTTTTTCTCCAGATAATCCTCATTCAGCCGTACCTCGATACCGTCCAGCAGATTGGCAACCATCTTCGTATAACCACCCACCGGGATTCCCTGGTACAGCGCATTGAAATAGTTATTGTCAAAAGTCAGACGCACCGGAAGCCTCTTGATGATAAAAGCAGGAAGCTCCGTACATGGGACGTCCCCACTGCTTCTCTGTATAGCCCTTGATCAGCTTCTCATAAATATCCGTACCTACAAGACTGATAGCCTGTTCCTCCAGATTTGAAGGTTCCGTGATCCCTGCAGCCTGCCGCTGCTCCTCGATCTTTGCCGCAGCCTCTTCCGGAGTCACCACGCCCCACATCCTGTTAAAGGTATACATATTAAACGGAAGACTGTACAGCTCCCCGTGATAATTGGCAACCGGACTGTTGGTAAAACGATTGAAGGTGGCAAACCGGGTGATATAATCCCAGACCTTCTTATTATTGGTATGGAAAATATGTGCACCGTATTTATGCACATTGATCCCTTCCACCTTCTCTGTATATACATTTCCCGCAATATGCGGACGCTTGTCGATCACAAGCACTGACTTCCCGGCACGCTTCGCCTCCTGTGCAAAAACCGCACCGTAAAGACCGGCACCTACGATAAGATAATCGTACATTGATTTCATTCTCCCTGTTCTTTCATTGATGCTGTTATTTTAACACCGAAAAAGGGTAGCTGGCAAGAAGCTACTGTAAAATCCCGGTAAATCTTATATAAGAATGTTGTCAAACAGATCTCCGCAAGCTGCAAAAATGATAAAATATCAGATATCCGCTTCTCAAACACCAAAATGTATGATACCCTGTAACTGGATCAGATAATAAACTACTCTGATCACATAAACAGATCGAAGGTGGTGAAACCTATGGGTACAAAGGATACCATCACCAAAGATTACATGGCTGACAACCGCGTTTTTGCGGATGTGTTCAACCATATGCTGTACAAAGGAAAAAACGTCATAGACCCTGACACGCTTCATCCACTGGATACCACAGCTCTCGCTGTCCCCTACGGATCCGGCATTTCAGAAGTTCCTGTCCAGAAATTCCGGGACGAATTCAAATCTCTTAATGTTATGCACGACGATTCAAGGATCTATCTTCTCCTGGGGATTGAGAACCAGTCGGAACCTCACTTCGCAATGCCGGTCAAGAACATGGTCTATGATGCATTAGAATACGCAGGGTAGGTAGAAAATTCCGCCAGATCCCACAGAGAAGCGAAACAATGGCCTTCCACATCCGGAGAATATCTCACCGGCTTCTACAAGGATGACCGGCTCATCCCAGTCATAACCACGGTCGTGTACTTCGGTTCCGACACCTGGAACGCTCCCAGGAGCCTCCACGAAATGCTCTCTGTCCAGGACCCCGAAATTCTTTCCATGGTCCCGGATTACCGGATCAATCTCTTCTCACCTGCCGAGATAAAGGATGAAGAGCTTGACAAACTCCAGAGCAATCTCAAAGAAGTCATGCTCTTCATCAAATATTCCAAAGATAAACGGAAGCTCCAGGAGCTTACATCACAGAGTCCCGACTTCCGGTCACTCGAGCTCAAAGCAGCCCGGGTCATCGACTCCATAACCGGTATCAACTTACGTTTCACAGAAACAGAAGGGAGGGTTAATATGTGTCAGGCTGTTCAGGAAATGTGCGATGATGCACGTGCCGAAGGCCATCAGGAACAAGCTATGCTGACAGCACAGCGTATGCTTCAGGATCCAAGATTCTCTCCTGAAGACATCTCCAGATTTTCAGGCCTTTCTCTTGAGGACGTGCTGAAATTACAGAAGAAATAGTTCGTATTGAAAATGCTCAGATCCTTTACAGAGGATCTGAGCATTTTGCTATTCTTCTGACCAAGGCAGAAGCCGATTATTATCTATTACCCTAAATCAGCTTTTTTTGTAATTTTACAATTGTGTATGTCAAAAACAAACTTATCAAAATACAAAAAACATAATTTTGAAAATAAAATGTCTTTATCCCTATAACATTCATAAGTGCTCTAATTGCAACATGAGTCAAATATAATTCATAAGACATTTTTCCAAACTGCTCCAATATCTTTACAATTCTTTTAGGCATCTTTCGCATACTTACAGCAATACAATACAGCAAAAAAATCCCCCAAAAACACATCAAAATCCTAAATCCTAGTTTTGACACAACTATTTTGGTTACCGGTAAAAAGCCGCACAGCATTATCATTACTCCAAATAAAATTCCCATTTTATCTATATTATTAATACAAGCATTCTGGTAAACTTTTTTTCCACACCAACACCCTATGAAAAAAACAAGAAATCTTCCCAATAGAATTTCTATATTTAAATTCAATACAGGAGCTACAATTCTCGGTAAAAATTGAATAACTAAAGCTATAATAAGAAGAATTAACAGTTGCCCCCAATCTGACCACTTTACATGCAATATCTTATAAACAAATGGATAAATTAAATATGCAAAAACAATAAATAACACATACCAAAAGGTTCTTGTCCCTTGTGTAAAAAAATGTAACAAAGCCAAAATCAAATGCAAACATCTTGACACCTTTTTGCATGATAATAAGATCAATCACAATCCAATATGGAATAGCAACCATAAGATAAGCTGGCAAAATTCTCTTTATTCTCTTCTGAAAAAAATGCAAAATATTGGAATCTTTTGACATCGAAAAATATAATCCAACGCCGGACAGAAAAACAAAGAACTCAACTCCAACACTACCAATGAATGTGTTATACAACTTGCCTAAAAATCCCAATCCCCCTCCGGATAAATTTGAATTTGCTATATCTTCAAAAAAATGAAATATCATAATTGAAATTATCGCCACACCATAAATTGCATTACGATTTTTGCTAAATATATTCCAATTATCCTTCGAATTCATCACCGATATATTCATCACAATGTTCCTTTATTTCTTTATATATTGGGGCCATTTGCAAATGATTCTATATTCTTATATGCCTTCTATATAAAATAATAGTAACATTATCCCCATTTACTGACGGTCTCGCTTTTATACAAAAAACTCTTATAAATCAGCAAAAAGCTCTTCTCTGTAAATTCCTTTTTCCAACATCTCTCTGAAACTATCCTTCACTGCAGCAACATCCTCTTTATAAGTCATACCATACCAAGTATCATTGGTACGAAGAACCTTTACGGATATCCTTCCTTCTGCCAGAAGTTCTCCAATAAATGTTGGAATCAAAAATTCCGCCTTTATAAGATTCTCCGGGACCACTTTTTCAAAAAAATATTGAAAACCACTTTCCAGCGTTTTCAGGAACTCCGGTGCTAATCCCCACATATTCATAGAAACAAGTGATTCTGTATCCAGCTTTACGCCGTCCGCCTCGGCACCTTCTGCATTCTTTACAATATTGGAAGTCTCCACAATCTCCGTCAGATTATTATACTCATCCATTTTGCAGATACCACGTGTCACACCACCATTATCAGACAGCGTATTCTTCAACACAAAACCCGCCATACAAGACTGCCCGCCATTTACAAGATAATCATGAACCTCACGAAAGCCTTCTTTTCCATAATAATCATCCGCATTGATCACAACAAAGGGCGTTGTCAAAACATCCTTTGCAGCCAGAACTGCCTGTCCAGTACCCCAAGGCTTCGTACGTCCCTCTGGAAAATCACATGGAATATCTCTGATATCCTGAAAAGCATAATCAACAGTCACAGAATGCTCTCTGCAGACAGCCTCGATTCTGTCTCCGATTACATCCTTGAACTCCTTTTCAATATCCCTGCGGATAATAAAAACCACTTTATTAAAGCCTGCTTCGATCGCATCATGAATCGAATAATCCATGATAATATGACCCTGTTCATCAACCGGCTCCAGCTGTTTGATACCACCGCCAAAACGGGAACCGATACCAGCAGCCATGATAAGTAATGTTGTTTGCATTTAATTTCCCCTCATTTCCTGATCTTAATGTAATTCTTTTTCACAGCGGTCTAATACAGCCGCAATAACCTGATCCATGTCATAATATTTATATTCACCAAGACGTCCGCCAAAAATCACATTTGTCTCAGCTTCTGCCAGCTTTTTATACTCTGCGTAAAGAGCTCCATTCTTTTCATCGTTAACAGGATAATACGGCTCATCCCCCGGCTTCCACTCAGAACTGAATTCTCGGCTAATCACTGTCTTAGGAAGATCGTTACCTTCCTCATCCTTACCAAATTCAAACCATTTATGCTCAATGATACGCGTCCATGGAGTTTCCCGATCCGTATAATTCACAGCTGCATTTCCCTGGAAATTCGGTTTATCCAGAGTTTCTGTTTCAAAACGCACGGAACGATATTCCAGTGTACCAAGCTTATAATCAAAATATGCATCGATCGGACCTGTGTAAACTACTTTTTCAGCCATCGCATCTAATTCATCTTTGTTTTCCAGATAATCTGTACTCAAACGAACCTCAATACCTTCCAGAAGATTTGCTACCATCTTCGTGTAACCTCCAACTGGGATACCCTGATACAAAGCATTAAAATAGTTATTATCAAATGTCAGACGAACCGGCAGACGTTTAATAATAAACGAAGGAAGATCCTTACAGTCACGTCCCCACTGTTTCTCGGTATAACCCTTGATCAACTTTTCATAAATGTCACGTCCGACCAGTGAAATTGCCTGCTCTTCCAGATTCTTTGGTTCTGTAATTCCAGCTTCTTTTCTCTGCTCCTCAATCTTCGCTGCAGCTTCCTCCGGTGTTACCACACCCCACATTTTATTAAATGTATACATATTAAAAGGAAGACTGTAAAGTTCCCCTTTATAATTAGCGACCGGGCTGTTTGTAAACCTGTTGAACTCTGCAAACTGAGTGATATAATTCCATACTTTCTTGTTGTTAGTATGGAAAATATGTGCTCCATATTTATGTACGTTAATACCTTCTGTTTTCTCTGTGTAAACATTTCCAGCAATATTCGGTCGCTTGTCTACTACAAGAACTGTCTTTCCTGATTTTTTTGCTTCGTGCGCGAAGATTGCTCCGTATAAGCCGGAACCTACTACTAAATAATTGTATTTCATTTTTCTTTCACCTCTACAGCCTTTCTTTTAACCAAAAATTTTCCTTTCAAAAAAAATTGTAAATTTCTCTAAATATCTTCAACCATGAAACACTATATTTATCTATAATTCTCATATACCTTTCTCAAATTGATTCTTTCTTACTAAATCAATCATTGTACATATAATATAAACTATAGCAACTACTCCAATAGAATAAGGAATGATCATAATAGAATCCTGATACCTGTAATTTTTGAATAAGCTCATCCACAAAAAAGATCTGACAATTTTATTATCATGAATCAGGTACACTCCAAATGTTGCAGATGCAGTTATATTTATCCATTTACGATAATTCATTTTCCACCTTGTGAACGCTAAAAACAATGTCAAAGATATTAGCAACATAGGTAGTTTTTCTTGTCCATAAAGATATGTTTCATGTGTAGCAAATATATTCCATTTTTTACCAATTACTATGAATACAATGCCACATAAATATGTTAATAAAGAAAATAAAAAACATAATTTAAAATAATGTTTTGATGTAAATTCAGTCTGGAATTTATATTTTTTCTCATATCCGGCAATTGCATATAAAGTCATAAACCATAAAAATGAATTCCCCTGATATTCCGAATTAGTAAATGTTGGAATTATGGACCAGCATACAATAAGTAAAATTAATAATTCCTGATACGATTTTTTTTCAAATTATTTAAAAATTTATTTAAAAATGGATGTATTAGCAATAAAACAAAATATGTACTTGCAAACCACCATTCAGAAAACGTAATAGGAAAACACATTTTTATTAATGACTGCATTTCAAAATTTTTAATATCTACTATTACAGATATAAAAAAAATTACAAACGAATAAAAAAACACCTGTCCCCAAAACTTTAAGATTCTTCTTATGTAACTGCATACTGATGTTTTCCGATCAATTAAAAAAAT
>ENA-OQDM01001280-OQDM01001280.1-human-gut-metagenome-genome-assembly--contig:-NODE-1280-length-10466-cov-1.274204_pt1 | contig 10466 bp, 11 predicted proteins | sample MGYA00242772_ERZ504605 | MGnify/ENA primary metagenome ERZ504605 (study PRJEB26092, sample SAMD00036348) | human gut metagenome | host: Homo sapiens | study: EMG produced TPA metagenomics assembly of... | reverse complement strand
TAAAAGATTGTTTTTTATAAAAACATCCGAAAAACGTAGTAATAAATTTGGCAATTATTTCAAAAAACATCCGAAAAAACGGGTGTTTTTTTGTTTACCTGGTCAGTTCTACCTTATTCGAACATAATTTCGGATGGATGAATGGCTGATAAAAAACAGGACACATATCAAAAAATTGAGTAAAAATAAGCAAATTTTTTTTCGGGAAAACATGTATAAAAAATTTGACTTTTGGATATAACCTAAGTATGATATGTGCCTGTATCAAATGACGGCATTCGTCATGTTGACATATATGTATCATTCTTGAGGAAAGGAGCAAAATGAGAAAGAGAATATTGGGCGCGGCAGTGCTGTTTAGTTTTATCGTCAGTCTGACTGCAGCATCCAACATGAAAGAAGACGTAAAGATCAAAGAAGTTCCGGCAATGGAGGGACTTGCAGCAGGATCAATACGTTTTGCACATTCATTTACGCCAGAATCAGATGAAAAAACAGGAATCGAAAAAAAAAGAAAGTATGATAGTAACATCTGCATATGATGATGATCTGATGCAGGAAAAAATAAGAACCACAAAAGAAACACAGATGGAGGAAACTGCACAGGCGGTGCAGGAAACTCCGGCAGAGCAGAATGCACAAACAGTGCAGGAAGCTCCGGCAGAGCAGGATGCACAAATCGTGCAGGAGACTCAGGCGGCACCGGCCTCACCGGAAAACCGCTGGCATATCACTTTATCGCCGGATGAAACAGAGCTGCTTGCCAGGATCGTCTGGTTAGAATCACAGGGAGAACCGGTGAAAGGACAGCAGGCGGTTGTGGAGGTTGTGTTTAACCGTATGAGAAGTGATGTGTATCCGGATACACTTTATGAGGTTTTAAGCCAGAAAAATCCGGTACAGTTCTGTTCTTTTAAAAACAGGGACAGGGCAAAACCGACACAGAAGGAATATGACTCCATCCAGCAGGTGCTGGACGGAAAAACCAGAATATTAAGAGATGATACAATGTATTTTTCCACATTTCCGCTGACGGAACATGTGGAGGTCAAAATTGGTGGGCATTATTTTTGCTATTAGCACAACGGAAAAAGAACGGAACGGTCATGAAAATTTTTCAGACCGGGAAGTTCTTTTTTTGATATTAGAAATTGACTTCCCTCTGCGGAGAAATTATACTGATTCTTGGCACCGGAATGTCTGTGGAACGCGCATTCGATTGTTTATTGTTCCTGATGACAGTGTGTTTAGAACGTGTACAATTTATTATAGAGTGAATTTTCAGCAAAAAACAAGAATGGAGTTTCCATGGGAGATACAAGAAAAGAAGAAGCGGAGCTTAGTCTTCGCAAAAAATATCATAAGACAATATTTTCACGTTTTGCAAGAGCAATCAACACCTACCGGTTAGTGGAAGACGGCGATCATGTTGCAGTCTGTATTGCACAGGGCGGGAATGGACTGATCCTTGCAAAATGTTTTCAGGAGATAAAACGCCACAGAAAGATTGATTTCGAGGTGGATTTTTTTTCATTCGAAGAGGAGAATAACGGGAAATTTATCCGGATTGCAGAAGAGACTGGTATTCCGGTGCAAAAACTCCATTCTGTGGATGACGTAAAAAACTCCGGCTGTAATAAGTTAGCGGTGGCAGACTGCTATGAGGATGTGATAGAAATGATACTTACGGGCGTACTGTATAGGGGAGAAATCAGTACTCTGATGCCAAAAGAAAAGGAGCGTGACTTTGGCGGCATAGAGGTTATCCGCCCGTTTTATCTGGTGCATAAGCAGGATCTGAAAGAATGGAATATGGAATTTGGAATGGTAACAGAAACGAAAGAGGACTTTTCAGACCAGCAGGAAGAAGTAAAACGTCTGCTGGAGGAATTTGAAAACATAAATCCCGGAATTGCGGCAAATATCTTTAAAAGTGTGGAAAATGTAAATTTAAATACTGTGATTGCATATCATACAGGTATGGGACTTCACAGTTTTCTGGAAGATTACGAATAGTAACCAAAATAGGACTTTAGATACAGTTTATTTTGGTTTCCTATTTAAAACAGGAAATAAAACTGTTATAATAAAAAACAGGTTTCATAAAATCAGAGTAGCACAGAATGGGGATTACTATGGAAAAACAGCGGGCAATTTTGGAGAGCGTTATAAAAGAAGAAATTGATTTTATTTCATATGTAGATCTGGCAGACGGGATGGTGCATACCATCGTTACCAATGAGGATGCGGATGTTATGCCGCCAATAGATGGAGATTATCAGAAAGTCAATGATATGGCAATTCCAGAGTATGTACATCCGGAAGACAGAGAGAGGTGCGGAAGAGAGTTTAGGCTGGAGCATCTGCAGGAAAATTTACAGAAAAAAGAACATCTGGTCATCAATTACCGTTTGCTGTGCGGCGGGGAATACCGTCGGAAATCAATGAATATCCACTATTATGACAAGACAAAAACGACCCTTGTTTTTGTGCGCAGAGATGTTACGGATAATTATGAAGAAGAACAGAATCGCCAGAGAGAGATTTATGATGCAATGCTGGCGGCAAAGCGTGCGGACCGTTCCAAGAGTGAATTTTTAGAGCGCATGAGCCATGAAATCCGTACGCCCCTTAATTCAATTATCGGACTTTCCTATCTGAGCAGGGCAAATCTTGGCGATGAAAAAAAGGTTCTGGAAAATTTTGACAAGATTGAGATGTCGGCACAGTTTCTGCGTTCCTGTATGGATGATATTTTAAACCTTTCGCTCTTAGAGAGCGGCCGTGTTGCATTCCATGAGGAAAGTACGGATTTTGAAGCATTCCTCACACATATTGAGAAAGAGTTTTCGGATAAGGCGCAGGAGAAGAAGATTTCTTTTTCTGTACAGAGACGTGGTTCATTTGCGGATCAATATCTGTTTGACCGTGAAAAATTAAATGAGGCGCTGTCAGCGATTTTAGAAAACGCTGTAAAATATACACAGCCGGAGGGAAGCGTATTTTTTTATTATAGAGCTTTTTACCAGAGGAGAACAGGAAACGATCTTCCGTTTCGAGATCCGGGATAATGGAATCGGTATGGAACAGAATTTTCTGCCGCACATTTTTGATGCATTTGCACAGGAAGATGACAGAAATACGACGTTAAGCGGTGGAACCGGATTAGGACTTACCATTTCCAAAAATATTATTGATTTTATGGGCGGTAAGATTGATGTGTACAGTGAGAAAGGAAAAGGCTCCGCGTTTGTCGTGACGGTTCCATTAAAGACTGCAAAAGAGGACAGACGGAGGACAGAGCGGACGACTTATCAGGAATATGATTTTTCCGGGAAAAGGGTATTGCTTGTCGAAGATAATGAAATCAATATTGAAATTACAAGAAACATTCTGATACATAAGAATTTTATGGTGGATATTGCTGAGAACGGAAAAGCGGGCGTGGAACAGTTTTTGAAGCATGAACCGGGATATTATGATGTGATCCTGATGGATATCCGGATGCCAGTCCTGGATGGACTTGCTGCCACACGCTGTATCCGTGAATCGGATCATTCGGACAGTAAAACGGTACCGATTGTTGCGATGACCGCGAATGTATTTGAGGAGGATGTAAAAAAATCATTTGATGCAGGAATGAATGCCCACTTAAGTAAGCCGGTAGATATTAAACAGATGTATGCTGTTTTAGATGAGCTGATAACTGGTGATGGATTACTTTAAATGAGATGCATAATCTGACAGGTTCTGACCACACTATTGTTTAGGCGAGTCAATGTCAAGACGATATGCCGACGATAGATTTAAAATATGGAGGTGGAACATGAGCCAGTTATCAGAAAAAGAGTTATCCGTGTTAAATGATCTGCTGACCGAGGAGGATCTTCTGATCAAAAAATTCCAGATGCTTGCAGAACACACAGAGGATCAGGAAATCAGTGCAAAATTTACGGAGATTTCCCAGAAACATCAGGGACATTTTAACTCCTTGTATGCACAGTTAAGCTAAGGAATAAGAGAGGGAGGAAGATCATGACTGAGCAGATTTATACAGACAAAGAGATCTTAGCCGATGCACTCACGGCTGAGAAGGCGGCAACAAATAACTATAATGCATTTGCAAATGAATGTGTGCACGACAGTGTGAGGGATGCGATCCTTCACTGTTTAGAGCAGGAACACTGCATCCAGGAAGATGTGTTTAACATGATGCATCAGAGAGGGCTTTATCCGACACCGGATGCCGATGCAAACAAAGTAGAAAATGCAAAACAGAAGTTTTCACAGTGTGTGAAGACAGTGTAAAACAAAACAATAGATCAACGCTTCGCGGGCAGATCTATGATTAGAAATGAAAAGGCGCAGATCCGGTAAGGATCTGCGTCTTTTCTACTTTATGGAAACCGTTTTTTCTTGACAAGCACTTATATATTAGGTTAGACTAACGGGGCAAAGTTAGTTCAGCCTAATAGAAAGAAACAACGGATGGGATACTTTGCGGACAGAAATGTTGTCAGGAATAAAAGCAGAGAGGGAAGATTTGAAAAGATAAGCGGATATGAAAACAGAAACAAAAAAGATACAGGACAAACGCAAAAAGGAGGTAGAGACGGTTTCATAATACTGTCGTTCTGGATAACCTGTATGGGCTGGATGAAATTTTGCAGTATGGACAGCAGGAAAAACGTCTGAGAGAAATGAACAGCCAGACAGAACAGTTAGAGCAGAAAAACCAGAAGTTAAAGATGGCAGAAAATACACAGCGCATCGTGACTGACGGAGTGATCCTGATCGCGGGTGTCCTTATGGCAGCAGTCTGCGGGCATTTTGCAGAGCAGGGGACGGTGAGCGCGGATCAGGCAATGGTCGCGGTGATCGCAATGATCAGCTCCTTTGGTCCGACGGCGGCACTTTCCGCACTTTCGAATAACTTACAGCACACACTTGCGAGTGGAAACCGTGTGTTGGACATTTTAGAGGAAGAGCCACTGGTGGAAGATGTTTTGGGCGGAAGTACAGTGTGTGAAGGTGATATATCCTGTGAGCATGTATCTTTTGCATATGAGTCTGCGCTGACAAAAGAGGGGCAAAAAGGAGCACAGGCTGAGTTTACAAAAGAGGATAAAGTGGAAATACAGGCTGAGTATAAAAAAAGTCCAAACGGAGTATTAGAGAACTTTGATCATGTATTTGCCGAGCATAAGATCCACGGAATCTTAGGAAAGAGCGGATGCGGCAAATCAACCCTTTTAAAACTTCTGATGCGTTTTTATGAGACATCGGAGGGAGACATCCGTTATGGAAAAACGAATGTCGGTGAGATTTCGACTGCGGCACTGCGCAGCAGCATTTCCTACGTCACACAGGAGACATTCCTGTTTGAGGATACGATCGAAAATAACATCAAAGTTGCAAAAGAGGATGCAAGCAGGGAAGAAGTTGTTGCAGCGGCAAAAAAAGCGGCACTGCATGAATTTATCCTGTCACTGCCGGATGGCTATGACACGAAGTTAGCGGAGTTAGGAGACTCGGTCTCCGGCGGGGAGCGTCAGCGCATCGGTATTGCGCGTGCATTTTTACATGACGGGGACATGATATTTTTGGATGAACCGACCAGCAATATCGACAGTTTAAATGAGGGAATCATTTTAAGAAGTCTTGACAGGGAAAAAGAAAATAAAACAATTCTTCTGGTATCGCATCGGAAATCTACGATGGCGATCGCAGATGACGTAGTGGCAATGTAAGAGGGGGAGTATCATTTCACAGATCACAGTGGAATGATACTCTTTTGTTACTGTTCACAGGCAGGCATTTTCTGAACTGAAAATGCCGTATGATACAGTGGTGGCAGCAGATTTTGCCGATTTGTAATGCGAAGCATCGGCAAAATCCGTTACTGGAACGAGGTACGAGTGAACAGTAATACTCTTTTATAATATTGCATGATTATGCATAAAATGTTTGAAAAATTGCAGAAGAAACGCTACACTATAAAACGTATGGAAATACAGAAATATGGAAAGTCTGATTGATTGTTGACAGACAAAAAATCAGTAATGTTTGGAGGAAACATATGAAAAGAAAACAGATCGGAATGCTTATTTTTCTTGCAGTGATCGTGATATTACTGTTTGTAACGGCAAATACATCCGGGGTGATCACAGATCCGGAAAATTACCAGTGCGGTGTATATGCGACGGTATTTGCGCTGCTGCCGCCGGTCATTGCGATCGGCCTGGCACTCATCACGAAAGAGGTATATACGTCCCTTTTAGCCGGGATCATCACCGGAGGACTGTTATATTCCAATTTTAATTTAGAACTGATGATCAACACGATCTTCTTTCAGGAAGACGGGGGTATGGTGTATAAACTTGCGGACGCTTGGAATGTGGGTATCCTTGTATTTTTAGTCATGCTTGGAATTCTTGTCTCGATGCTTAACAAAGCGGGCGGTTCTGCTGCGTTTGGAAAATGGGCATCAAAGCATATTAAGACAAGGATCGGTGCGCAGATTTCCGTTATGATCCTTGGAGTGCTGATCTTTGTAGATGATTATTTTAACTGCCTTACGGTGGGAAGTGTGATGCGCCCGGTCACAGACCGGCACAAAGTATCCCGTGCAAAATTATCCTATATCATTGATGCGACTGCAGCTCCGGTGTGCATCATTGCGCCGATCAGTTCGTGGGCGGCGGCAGTGACATCCTCGGTGCCGGAAGATTCCGGAATCAACGGTTTTGCTGTATTTTTACAGACGATCCCGTATAACCTGTATGCGATACTGACACTGGTCATGGTTTTACTTGTGACGGTACTCAGGGTTGACTTTGGACCGATGAAAAAACATGAGATGAATGCAATCGCAGGAGATCTGTTTACCACGCCGGGAAGACCTTATGAGGGAAATGAAGAAGAGGTCATCAATGAGAAAGCACATGTGCTGGATCTGATTCTTCCGGTTGCGGTTCTCATCGCAAGCTGTATTGTGGCAATGGTTTATACCGGTGGATTTTTTGAGGGTGCTTCCTTTGTCAATGCGTTTGCAGCTTCGGATGCATCGGTGGGACTGGTGCTTGGCGGTGCGGTCACGCTGGTATTTACATTTATCTATTATATGATGCGTGATGTGCTGTCCTTTGAAGAGTTTGCAAAATGTATCCCGGAGGGATTCCAGTCCATGATCGCGCCGATTCTGATCCTTACGATGGCGTGGACGTTATCAGGTATGACAAACCTGCTCGGTGCAAAATATTTTGTGGCAGATCTTGTGGCAAATTCTGCATCTGCGATGCAGGGATTTCTTCCGATGATCATTTTCCTGGTTGCTGCGTTTCTGGCATTTGCAACCGGAACATCCTGGGGAACATTCAGCATTCTGATCCCGATCGCTATTGCGGTATTCGGCGATGCACCGTCCACCATGCTGGTCATGACCGTGGCAGCCTGCCTGTCCGGTGCGGTCTGCGGCGACCACATCTCGCCGATTTCGGATACGACCATCCTCGCATCTGCGGGTGCACAGTGCAACCACATTGATCACGTTTCCACGCAGATGCCGTACGCGCTGATGATCGCGGCGATAAGCTTTGTAGGCTTCCTTGTCGGCGGTGTGACCGGAAACGACATTCTGGCGCTTGGCGTAGGTGTGGTGCTGCTGGTGCTCACCGTTGCGGTTATTACTGCACGCCAGAAGAAAAAGGCGTAACAACGTCAATTAAAGTCGCAAAATTATGCTCTCCCTTCGGGGAGAGCATAAAATTGCAATAAACCCCATTTTATCCGGTCAAAACTGGATAAGCAGACTCCCGAAAGAAGGTATCCCATTTGACCACTGACCTTACCGTCGGAAAACCCGTCGCAGAAGCTGTTCTGGTTCTCGATTCCGCTGTTGCTCAGCGTTGCGTTCCAGCAGCTGTACCAGATGGCTGACTCCATCATCGTAGGCCGTTTTGCCGAAACTGTAGAAGCCGGTGAGCTGGCGCTGGCCGCCGTCGGCGCCAGCTATCCGATCACGCAGCTGTTCGTTGCGGTCGCAACCGGTATCAACATCGGTACCGGTGTGCTCGTCTCGCAGCTGTTCGGCGCAAAGCGCTATCTGCGCATGAAGACCGCCATCTCGACCGCACTGCTCACCACCACGGCGGTAGCGCTGCTGCTGACGCTGATCGGAGCCATCGGTACGCACGGCATCATGAACGCGCTGTCCACGCCGGAGAATATCTTTGCGGATGGTTCTCTGTATCTGCGCGTGTATGTGTTTGGTCTGCTGTTCCTGTTTATCTATAACGTGTGTACGGGTATCTTCAATGCCATGGGTGACAGCCGAACACCGCTGATCCTGCTTGTGCTGTCCTCGGTCGGCAATGTCATTCTGGATATGGTATTTGTTGCCGGCCTGCACTGGGGCGTTGCCGGTGTTGCATGGGCGACGTTTATCGCGCAGGGTGCGTCCGGTATTCTGGCGTTTGTGCTGCTGCTGTGCCGCGTGCGTTCGTTTGATACGGGCCACCACTTCGTGCTGTTCGCGCCCGAAATGCTGCGCCGCCTGACAAACTACGCCGTGCCGTCTATCGCACAGCAGAGCTTTGTATCGGTCGGCAATGTGGTCATCCAGTATTACATCAATCTGTGCGGTGCGACCGTTATCGCGGGATTCTCGGCGGCAAACCGCGTCAACCAGTTTGCGCTGACCTGCTGTATGTCGTTCGCGTCCGGTCTGTCGAGCTATGTTGCGCAGAATATCGGCGCTCGCAAGCTGGACCGCATCGGTCCGGGTCTCAAATGGGGTGCGGTGTATTCGCTCGGCCTGTCCGTGGTGTTTATGGCGATTTATCTGCCGTTTGCGAACAAGATTATCAGCCTGTTCGTTCCGGCGGGCAGTGCCTCCGGCGTTATTGATGTCGCACGAGGCTATCTGTTCACGGTCGTGCCGTTCTATCTGGTCGTATGCACCAAGTTCGTGTGCGACAGCGTGCTGCGCGGTGCCGGTGCAATGCGTCCGTTCATGGTAACGACGTTCTCCGACCTGATTATCCGTGTGGTGCTGTCCATTGTGCTGTTCTATGTGGTAGGCAACGAGCACGGTATCTGGCTCAGCTGGCCGATCGGCTGGTTCCTCGGCTCGGGGTCTGTCGGTATTCTTCTATAAGTCCGGTGCGTGGAAAAAGAATCTGCCTACATTCTGACCGGTCGCAAAATTGCGAAATGAAAGGGTTTCCTATCGGGAAACCCTTTTTCATGCCTGTTTATTAAGAATCTGCATAACGACACGGCTGACAATTTCGCTTTCGGGCAGGGACTTTCTGCATTTCGTTCCCGCAAAACTGCATTTCGTGAAAAAGACGTTCCGGCTGATCGAAAATCTGCTATGGTATAAGTGTAGCAGACAACGCGGAAGGCACGGACAGCACCGTCGAGTAACGGCTTCTTCAATACCGGCTGATGAATTGCAGGGTCGCAGCTTCCGCAATATAAAGAACAACTCCTCATAATTGAGATACCCCGCCGGATGGAAAGCGAGTATAATTCCGTTCGGCGGGGTACTGTTTTGCACGGAAAAAAACGAGGCGCGCATGCCGTTCACAGGAATGGTAGGAGCACCGGGGCTTTGAAATTGCGTGACGATTGCGGCTCTGTGTGATATGATGGAGAAAACAGCAGGAGGGCGTTTGGGTGAGGATTACTTTTTATCTGCCACGGCAATATATGCCGCAGTCCGATGGCAGAATATATCATGAGGAACTGGTAAAGCGAGAAGGCGTCGCGGGTGACTGGGAGATCGAATCGGCGGCTGTCAGCCGTGAGGAGATCGGCAATCCGGTGTATCCGCCGGCGCGGCACAAGCTGTTTGAGCAGGGAATCCCGTGCGGGCAGCATGCGGCGCGGCAGATGACGCGCGCGGATTATGACAGGTTTGATATGCTGATTGGCATGGATCGGTCGAATCTGCGCACCATGCAGCGCATTTGCGGCGGCGATCCGGACGGAAAGCTGCATTTGCTGCTGGATTTTACCGACCGGCAGGGCGAAGAGGTTGCTGACCCGTGGTATACTGGCGATTTTGATGCCGTGTGGGAGGATTTGCTGGAAGGGTGTCAGGCGCTGCTGAGGGAATATAGGTAAGAAAAAAGGAAACCCGGGTGGGTTTCCTTTTTTGTTGGGGTTACTGTACGATGGTTCCGTCTGTCTTAACGGTGCAGGTCAGGGTTTTGTTGTCTTTGGTAGTGATAGTGATTATATTATCACCAGAAGTGTCGAAACCATTTGCAGCTAACTTCAAGCCGTCATATGCTCCTGCAGTCCAAGTATTAAAACCAGCTGGGGCAAAGGTGCTGTCCTCGGTCACATTACTTGCAGGAGTATATTCAGTGGAACCGACCTTAACGCTACTGATATTATTGATTAAAGTTGTCAGTTCGGTACCGATAGGGTTGACTAAACTTAAGCTCATAATAATC
>ENA-OQDM01001279-OQDM01001279.1-human-gut-metagenome-genome-assembly--contig:-NODE-1279-length-10477-cov-1.116039_pt1 | contig 10477 bp, 11 predicted proteins | sample MGYA00242772_ERZ504605 | MGnify/ENA primary metagenome ERZ504605 (study PRJEB26092, sample SAMD00036348) | human gut metagenome | host: Homo sapiens | study: EMG produced TPA metagenomics assembly of... | reverse complement strand
CCGTGGCAGAGATTCCCGGCCTGCCAACCGTGGCGCGCAGATACGCAAGGCCTGCTTCAGGTTCTTAACCCCACAAACTTATTGTTCCCATAGCTTCAAACTTATTTCCTTGGTTTCATTCGTCCCATGCCAATTCCTCCACGTCGCCATAACGGCTGTAACCGGACGTAATGACACGGTCGCCGGGCCGGAGACCTTCCAACACTTCATATTGCTTGGGGTTCTGTCGCCCCAAACGGATGAACGTGCGCACGGCACGGTTCTCGCCCGGCATCACCTTATAAATCCACTGTCCGCCCGTCACGGAATAGAAATCGCCACGAGGGATGGTCAGCACCCGTTCCGGGTTACCCAATTCTATCTGTACGCGCAGAGCCTGCCCGAGGCGCAAGGACGGAGGCACCTCGCCCGTAAAAGCCAAGTCCACAGTAAACATGCGATCCTTGACTTCCGGTACGACACGCCGCACCGACATGGCATACGGCTTGCCTTTGTATGTGCCCTTGGCAGGAAGTCCGCTTACGATGCGGTCGATGTAATACTCCCCGGGAGTGACCCGCACCTTATAGCGGTCGAGCACCTTGACTTCTCCGATTTCCCCTCCGGCCTGCACCTGTTGGCCGGGCACGACCGTGAGGTTGCTCAACTGCCCCGTAAGGGGGGCGCGCACCACGAGCCACTCCTGCTTGGCCTTCACCCGCTCGAATTTCCGGATTTCCTGTTCCCGGTCGTTACGGATGAGCGAACGGCGCACGATGGTAGCCGCCGAGTCGTGCTGCAAACTCTCCTGTTCCAGTTCCGCCGCACGGGTCTTGTACTCGTACTCCTGCCGCGCCACCTCCAGTTCCGCCTTGCTCTTGATGCCCATGCGGAACTCCTCTTGGCTCAGGGCATAGCTGTCCGAAATGCGTTGCAACTCATAACGGTTCTGCAACACCTGCTTGCGCAGGAGCAAAGTCTTCTGCTCCATCTCGATTTCCTGCTCACGGTAGGACATGAGTTGCTTGTGCAGGGCATTCTCCTGCACCTCCATCTCGTCCAGCAGCTCGGGATTGGACAGCACCAGCAACGTGTCGCCCTGCCGCACCCGTGCGCCCTCCTCGGCCACGATGCGCTCCACGTAGCCGCTTATCCGGCTGTTCACGCGCAAGGAGAGCATGGGCTGCACCACCCCCTCCTGCTCCACGTATTCCAAGAAGTCGGCCTGCACGGCTTCGGCCAGTCCCAACGTATCGGCCGACACGCGCTGTTTCTCGGGCGAGAACAACAAGGCCACCGTATAGGCTGCCAAGGAGAGGAACATGACGCCTCCCAACACATAATATTTGTGGCGCACGAACCACGGTTTTTTCTTGAGTTGTATGTCCATATATAATAAGGTATAAGCGTTATACGAATGGAGTCAGTCTTTCACCAGTTGTCCGTAATCCACCTGCAACGGACGGCCTCGAAGAAATCGTAGAGCGTCAGGCTGCGCAGGGTGTAGTAGAGGCTCCAGTAAGTGTGCAGGGCATTCAGGTAATTCCGGCGCGCGGCATCTTTCTCCTCGATAGAGGCGTTGAGGTCGAGCACACTGGATTTTCCCAACACGTACAGGCGGCGTGCCACTTCGCTGCGGCGCAAGGCCGTGCTGTCCGTCCGAGCCGCCACGCGCACACGTAGCCCTTGCAGGTTGAACTGCCCTACCAACTTGCGGATATTCTGGTCGAAGTCCGTGCGGCTCTGCTCCACTTGCGTCTCCACCAAGTCTCGTTGCGAACGGGCCACGCGCACTTGTCCGCGCCCTTTTCCCCAGTCCAGGATGGGCAAGGTGATACCGATGCTCACCGCCTGTTGGTCGAGCGGATGGCGGTAGGTGGAAGAGAAATTCTCCGCCGTCTGCGTCAGACCGAAACGGAGATACAGGTCGGCTTTCAGGCCGGCGTTGGCCTTGGCCTGCGCCACGTTGCTTTCCGCCTCCAACTTGCGCCGCTTCATGTAGAGGATGTCGGGACTGTGGAGATGCGCCCACTGCAAGGCCGCCCCTTCCTCCACCATCACGTCGGGCACTTCCGTGACCATCCGTATCGCGGGCAAGGTGTCGCCTTCATGCAAACCCAGATAGGAACGCAAGTCCAAGGCGCATTCGTCCATCTCGATACGGGCATTCAGCCGATTGGTCTCCTCATTCAGGCGGTTGATTTCGAGCTGGAGCATCTCGTTCTCGGTGGTCGTGCCAATCTGGTAACGCCCCTGTGCGAAACGGTAGAGCGTGTCGGCATGGGCGAAATTCTGGCACGCCGTGGCATAGTTGCTCTGTGCCATGGCCAACGCGAAGAACTTGTCCACGGCCCGTGCGGCTACCAACTCCATCGTCTCCAGATAAGACCGCTGCGCCTCCTCGTAGCGCACCGGTTCGATGCGCCGCCTCCACTTCAGGTTGTTGTACCCGAAAAGCGACTGGCTGTAGCCGATGTTGACCGGCACGCTCTTCCATGAAAAAGTGCGGTCGCTCAGCAAATCCGTACGCAAGAGGGAGGATTCCAGGGACAACGTGCCGCCCGTCCAACTGACATTCTGCTGCACGCGCAGGGACAGGTCGGTGTTCAACAGGTTTTGCTCAACGAAACGCACCGACCCGTCTTCCATCGTGATTTGGTTGATGGAACGGTCGAGGTTCGGGCCGGAAGTCAACGTGAGCGAAGGCAAGTAATCAGCCCGGAACGAGCGATAGTCCCAATAGGCCGAGCGGAATGTATGGCGCGCGGCCAACGCGTCGGGCGAAGACTGGCAGGCCCGGAGCACCACGTCGTCCAGTCCCCAGCCGCCTGAGGGCGGAAGAGGCTGTGCCGCCATCCCCATGCCCCAGCACGCCACGTATGCCACGCATCCTATCCGCATTCTGATGTCCATAAGTCTTTTTATCATTCGTTTACAACTAATCATATCCAATTTGCGTGCCAAAAATGCAAACAACTGTATTCCAGACGCATACCTCATCCACACCTGAAAACGAGTTGTGCGGATTTGCACTTTATGTGCGAAATGACACATCCGCACACATTTTTGCGTAACTTTGCCTCGCATCAAATACCATATTCTATGCCTGCATTAGGAAAAATACTCATCATAGACGACAACGAAGACGTGCTCTTCGCCCTCCATCTCCTGCTTGAACCCTACACGGAGAAAGTCAAGGTCATGCGTTCGCCCGACCGTATCGTACATTTCATCATCGACTTCCGGCCAGACATCGTACTGCTGGACATGAACTTCACCCGCGACACCGTGAGCGGACAGGAGGGTATGGACTGCCTACAGGAAATCCTGAAACTGGACCGCCATGCCGTGGTGGTCATGATGACGGCCTACGCCGACACGGACAAAGCCGTGCAGGCCATCAAGGCCGGGGCTACGGACTTCGTGTCGAAGCCTTGGGAAAACGACAAGCTGCTGGCCACGCTCCACGCCGCCATGAAGTTGCGCCGCTCACAGACGGAGGTGGGACGGCTCGAGGAACGCGTGGAAGCCCTCAGTGCCGAACGGGAAACGCCTCAACCCCTGCTCATCGGCGAGTCGGAGGGCATGAGGAACATCGTCTCCACCATCGGACGCTTGCGCGAGGCCGACGTGAACGTGCTCCTGTTGGGCGAGAACGGCACGGGGAAGGACGTAGTGGCCCGCTATCTTCTCGCCCATTCGTCGCGTGCGGCAGAACCGTTCGTGACCATCGACGTGGGTGCCGTGCCGGAAACCTTGTTCGAGAGCGAACTGTTCGGATACGAGAAAGGTGCCTTCACCGATGCCCGCAAAGAAAAGAAAGGACGGCTGGAACTGGCCCACGGGGGTACGCTCTTCCTCGACGAAGTGGGCAACCTCTCCCCCGCCGCCCAAAGCAAGCTGCTCACGGCCTTGGAGAAAAGGCGCATCGTGAGGCTCGGCGGCACGCGCGAGATTCCGATAGACGTGCGCCTGATATGCGCCACCAACGCCGACTTGCACACGCAGGTGACGGAGGGTACGTTCCGGCAAGACCTGTTCTACCGCATCAACACGGTGGAAATCCACATCCCGCCCCTGCGTGAACGCGGCGAGGACATCCAACTGCTGGCCGACCATTTCCTGCGGACGTACGCACGGAAATACAAGAAGGACATCCGACAAATCGCACGCGACGCAAGGGGCAAGCTGCAACGGTATGCCTGGCCGGGCAACGTGCGCGAACTGCAACATGCCATCGAACGCGCCGTCGTGCTCTGCAACGCCGATACCCTCCATGCCGACGACTTCCTGTTGCACGCCCCGGCATCGCCCGTGTCCGACGGCGAGACCCTCAACTTGGAAGCGCTGGAACGCAACGCCGTGGAGAAAGCCGTCCGCCTGTGCGAAGGCAACATGAGCCGCGCCGCCCAGATGTTGGGCATCACGCGCTACTCGCTCTATCGCAAACTCGAAAAATTAGGCTTATGAAAATACCCCCTTCCTGGCAGACAGCCGCCTGCGGTGCAGGCCTGTTCCTGACGGCCTCCGCCGCCTGTTTCTGCGCTGCGGAGCAACTGTGGCTCACCGCTGCCGTGTGCGTCGCGGCCTTCGTCGGCCTGTATGCTTCCCTCCACCACCGGCAGACACGCCAAATCCGGCTGTTGCGCTCTTTTATACGGGGCATCCGCCACAGCGGGTTGAAAGAGATTCCCCGTTTCGTTCCGGAGGAATCCGCTCGTGCACTCGGCCTGGAGCGGGAAATCGAACACACGCTCGCCACATACCGGCAACAACTGTTCGACGAGGCCACCCGCCAGAAATATTACCAACTCCTGCTCGACCACGTGGACACCCGGCATCGTCTCGTGCGATGGCGAAGGGCACGTGGAATGGATGAACCGGGCAGCCACGGCACAAGTCGGCATACGCCGGCGCGTGCCGGAGGAATGGTTGCGGCGGTCCGGACCGGAGGCGCGCGTAGTACCGGTGGAACGCCACGGGCAGACGAAAGACCTCCTGCTCTCGTCCACACGCTTCACTTTGGATAACCGCCCACGGATACTCTTCACGCTCAAAGACATACACCACGTATTGGAAGAACAGCAACTGGAATCGTGGAAGACACTTACCCGGGTACTGACCCACGAAATCATGAACTCCCTCACTCCTATCCTGTCGCTGAGCGAGACGCTCACCCGGCAGGCTCCCACGGCAGAACCTTCCGCCAAACAGTACGGCCAGATGCAGCAAGCCTTAGAGGCCATCTACCGCCGCAGCAAAGGTCTGCTCCACTTCACGGAGAACTACCGCAAACTGACCCGTGTACCCCCTCCGCAATACGCAGCCATCCGTGTGGACGAGCTTTTCGACGACCTGAAGAAGTTGTTCGAGGGCATGTATCTCACCTTCGACCAACCTTATCCCGGTTTCACGTTCCAGGCCGACCGCTCCCAAATCGAACAGGTCTTGATTAACCTGATTACCAACGCACGCGACGCATCCCCCAAGCCCCGAAAGCGAAATAAAAATCTACTTGCGCCGGAACACGACCGAAGACGAAGTGCAAATCAGCGTGCAGGACTACGGACAAGGCATCCCCGTGGAAGCACAGGAGCGCATCTTCGTCCCGTTCTACACCACCAAGCCGAACGGTTCGGGCATCGGTCTGGCCTTGTGCAAGCAAATCGTCAACCAGCACCACGCTACATCACCCTGCATTCCGCCGTGGGGAAAGGCAGTCTGTTCACCCTCTGCCTGCCGCGCAACGGCCTGCGTACGCCCCCAAACTTGAAACGCACAGGACGAAAGCTTATATACAGATTTTTTACCGTCGTCACTTCATTCTATTATTCACTATAAATCAACGACATACGACATCAAAATCAATCTCCTGAGAACGGAAAATCGTTTGCCGCAGAATGAAAAATCATTCGGCTGAGATTGATTTTCCGTTCTGCGGCAAACGAAACGAAGCTTTCAGCAGGAAAAAAATGTAACGCTTTCGGAAGAAAGCGAAGTTCCTTCACATCCATTCAAAGACAGGGCAAACCGCTCCTACCACGTTAAATATTATTAGAAAAGGATACAGGATAAAGAATAAATCCCTACCTTTGAATCAATAAGGTATAACCATCAGTTTGAACATGAAGAAATATATATTGCCGGCATTTTGTTCCCTTTTGCTTTCCTTGCCTTCGCAAGCGCAGAAGAACGGGCAGGCCATACCAGCCCCGACGGCTGAATATTATATGAATCATTACCAGTTTGACGAGGCGGAAGAACTCCTTAATCAGGACATCAAGAAGCTGAAACGCAAACGGCAACCGACCGACGTGGAAGAAGGAAAATTGCAGGAAATAGCCCGGTTGCGCTCCATGATGAGAGCTACAGAACGGGTGACGGTCATAGACAGTCTGGTCGTAGACAAGAATACGTTCCTGAACCACATCAAACTCAGTCCGGAAAGCGGGGAGATCAGTCCGTATAGCACATTTTTCCACCGTACGGATGAAAACGGTTGTACGGTCTATCTGTCCGAATTGGGCAATAAGATATATTTCGCTCAGCCGGATGAGAACAAATACCTGAGATTGTTTACCAGCGACCTTGTGGGAGGCCAATGGACAGCTCCTCATAAATTGGACGAGTTGGACGGAGATGATGCGCAGAACTATCCGTTCATGCTTTCCGACGGTATCACGCTTTACTATGCCGCCCAAGGAGAGGAAAGCATCGGAGGATATGACATATTCGTGACACGCTATGACATGGATGAAAAGAAATTCCTCTATCCGGAAAATCTCGGCATGCCTTTCAATTCCCCCGCCAACGACTACATGCTGGCCATTGACGAGTTCAACCAACTGGGATGGTTCGTGTCCGACCGGAACCAACCGGAGAACAAGGTGTGTATCTACATCTTCATCCCGAACGACATCCGCAAGGTGTATGATGCCAATCTATACGAGGAGGATGAACTATGCCGTCTGGCCCTTATCCACAGTATCGCAGAGACATGGGGGGACAAGGAAGCCGTGGCGCAGGCACGACAAAGGCTACAAGCCGCACTGAGCGCGCCCAAGGTGGTCAAGAAGCAGAGGATTTCGAGTTTGTCATAGACAACCGCAACACTTACACCTTGTTGAACGATTTCAAATCTCCGGAAGCACGTAACAAAATGGCCGCATGGCAAAAGAGCCGTATGCAACTGGACAAAAGTCGACAGCAACTGCAAAACCTGCGCGACCGGTATGCCACCGGCAACGACGCGCAACGTCAAACGCTGAGCCAACAAATCCTTCAGCTTGAAGCACAATGTTGAGAAGGCCGAAGCCGCATTGCATGCGGAAGCCAAAACCATCCGCAATCTGGAGATACAATCCCGCAAGAAATAATCATGTTTATCTTTTAAATCATAACGCTTATGAACAAGTATTTTGCACCATCAGAACTTATCATCAACGAGGACGGAAGCATTTTCCATCTCCACGTAAAACCGGAACAACTGGCAGATAAAGTCATCCTCGTGGGCGACCCGGGGCGCGTCCCCACCGTGGCATCCCATTTCGACACTCAGGAGTGTGACATCTCCAGCCGCGAGTTCCGAACGATTACGGGGACATATAAGGGAAAGCGGATTACAGTAGTGTCTACCGGTATCGGTTGCGACAACATCGATATTGTCATGAACGAACTGGATGCCTTGGCCAACATCGACTTCAACAGCCGCAGGGAGAAAGAAAAGCTCCGCAGCTTGGAACTAGTGCGCATCGGTACATGCGGCGGGCTTCAGCCTTATACGCCTGTCGGCACATTCATTTGTTCCGTAAAATCAGTCGGTTTCGACGGTTTGCTGAACTTCTATGAGGGCGTAATGCCGTATGCGACCTACCGTTGGAACGCGCGTTGCTTAATCATTTGGGATGGAGCGGAAACCTGTGCGCCCCTGCCCCTTACGTCATCGATGCCCATCCGGAGCTGATAGAACGCATAGCTGCCGACGATATGGTACGGGGTATCACCGTAGCCTGCGGTGGATTCTTCGGCCCGCAAGGCCGTCAGCTTCGCATTCCTTTGGCGGACCCCCGTCAGAATGAGAAGATTGAAAGCTTTTCTTACAACGGGCTTCAAATCACCAATTTCGAAATGGAGAGTTCCGCATTGGCCGGATTGGCCCGTCTGATGGGGCACAAGGCCACGACATGTTGCATGGTGATAGCCAACCGGGTAGCCGGAGAAGCTGACCCCAGTTACAAAAACAAAATCGATGATCTGATTCAGTTGGTTATCGACCGGATTTAAACTCTCATACAGGTATGAACATCGATTTCAAACCCTCTGCGGAATCAGACAAAAGCGAACGCTACCGTCTGTTTCTCCAACATTACGCCGCGCTTATCGAAGGAGAACGGGACGAAATAAGCGTAATGGCCAACACGGTGGCTGCACTGAAAGAAGCGTTCGGGTTCTTCTGGGTAGGATTTTATCTGGTGAAATCCGAACAGGAACTCACACTCGGGCCGTTCCAAGGAAGCATTGCCTGCTACCGTATCCGGAAAGGGCGTGGTGTCTGCGGTACGGCATGGGAGAAGGCATGCCCTCTGATAGTGCCCGATGTGGATCTTTTTCCCGGACATATCGCATGCAGTAGCGAATCCCGTTCTGAAATCGTGATTTCCAATCATATATAATAAGGTAATAAAAGGAGTATTGGACATAGACAGTGACAAAGCGGACAGTTTTGACGAAACCGACCGTAAGGGGTTGGAAGAAATGGTCAACCTGATGGCTTCCACACTGTACCGATGACCTATTAAACATTCATATCCCTCTCCGTCCGTCTGCACTACAGACGCGACGGGGAGTTTCTGAAATAGCAAACACGCTCTCATGAACACGCAAGATACAATCTGTGCCATTGCCACTGCACAAGGAGGTGCCATTGGCGTAATCCGCATCTCAGGAAAAGATGCCATCGCCATAACAGACCGTATTTTTACTCCCGTAGGTAAACATCCCCTCCCCCTTTCCGAACGCAAGGCTTACACCATGGCTTTCGGGCATATCCGACAAGACGATGGGGAGATCATTGATGAAGTATTGATCGGTTTGTTCAAGTCACCTCATTCTTACACGGGCGAAGACTGCGTGGAAATCTCATGCCATGGTTCGTCTTTCATCTTACAACAGGTCATGCAACTGCTCATCCGGAAGGGATGCAGGGCGCCGGCCCGGGTGAGTTCACCCAACGTGCCTTCCTGAACGGAAAGATGGATTTGAGTCAGGCGGAGGCCGTGGCAGACCTGATAGCCTCTTCGTCCGCAGTCACCCACCGGATGGCTATGAACCAGATGAGGGGCGGTTTCAGCCGCGAACTGTCCGCCCTGCGCGAACGCCTGCTCCACCTCACTTCTCTGATGGAACTGGAATTGGATTTCAGTGACCATGAGGAATTGGAGTTTGCCGACCGTAGTGAATTGGAGACCATTGCCGGGGATATAGAAAAGGTCATCAGTGGATTGGTCCACTCATTCAGTGTGGGAAACGTCCTTAAAAATGGAATACCCGTAGCCATCGTCGGTGAAACCAATGCAGGCAAGTCCACGCTCTTGAACACGCTGCTCAACGAAGAAAAGGCGATTGTAAGCGACATACACGGCACTACACGCGATGTGATTGAAGACACGGTAAACCTCAGCGGCATCACGTTCAGATTTATCGACACCGCCGGCATACGTGACACCCACGACACGATAGAAAACATGGGGATTGCACGCAGTTTCCATAAGATGGAACAAGCGGAAATTGTCCTATGGGTCGTAGACAATACTTGTGCGGAAGCCCAAATCCGACAACTTTCGCCCCCGTATCCTCCCTCTCTGCTTCAACAAACAGCTCATCATCTTGTTGAACAAATCAGACCAAGTATCGGCTGTTCCAACAAAGCTATCCGGCTTGCCAGAAAACACTGTCACGCTATCTATTTCTGCCAAAGAAAAAACAGGTATCCAAGAACTGCAAAATCTCCTTGTAAAGACTGCCTCCGTACCCGAACTAACTTCTTCCGACCTCATCGTCACGAATGTGAGACACTACGAGGCATTATCACTGGCTCTCGAAGATATCCACCGCGTACAAAACGGACTCCAAACTCATCTTTCCGGTGATTTCATCAGCCAGGATTTACGTGAATGCCTTTTCCATCTGGCCGAAATTGTGGGTGGTGAAATTACCGCAGATGAGGTATTGGGGAATATCTTTATGAAATTCTGCATCGGCAAGTAAGTGGTGATTACCAACGATTAGCATATATCATCAACAATTATTAAGGCGTTCATTTTGAGCGCCTTTCTTTTTAGCCTTATAAGCGATAGTTATCGTTTATAGGGCTTTTTCAGCTCATTTTTGTACCGCATTTGTTGCTCGCTTGTTGAAGCTCGAAAATCGAGAGGAAAGGTAGTAGAGAAACTATACGCCATTTTACACGGTTTTACGGGAATTTACAGAAATAACGGAG
>ENA-OQDM01001277-OQDM01001277.1-human-gut-metagenome-genome-assembly--contig:-NODE-1277-length-10480-cov-2.400947_pt1 | contig 10480 bp, 10 predicted proteins | sample MGYA00242772_ERZ504605 | MGnify/ENA primary metagenome ERZ504605 (study PRJEB26092, sample SAMD00036348) | human gut metagenome | host: Homo sapiens | study: EMG produced TPA metagenomics assembly of... | reverse complement strand
CCGTACCCGCCTTGGCCGGGGCGGCCTCCTTCTGCGCGGTCGGTGCCGGGGCGGCACGGCCCATCAGGGCGTCGTAGCTGGGGTAGAGGGTGGCCTTGCCATTTTCCAGATACAAAATCGGGCAGGCCAGACTGTTCATCAGGTGACGGTCATGGGTGACCAGCAGCAGCGTGCCGGTGTAGGCCATGAGGGCCTCGGTCAGGTTCTCGCGGGTGTAGATATCCAGATGGTTCGTGGGCTCGTCCAGGAACAGCAGATTCGGCCGCTCCAGCACGATCTCCGCAAAGCGCAGGCGGGCCAGCTCGCCGCCGGACAGTGCCTCGCAGGGCTTGAACACCGTATCGCCCCGGAAGCCCAGCTTGGCCAGATGGCTGCGCACCTCCAGCTCAGTCATACGGGGGTACTTGTTCCAGATCACGTCGATGACCCTGCCCTGTCCCAGACGGTTCTGCTGCTGGGCAAAAATGCTGGGCCGGGCTCCGGTGCCCAGGCGCACCATGCCGCCGGAGGGGCGGCGCTTGCCGTCCAGCACCTGCATCAGGGTGGATTTGCCCGCGCCGTTGGGGCCGGCAATGATCAGCCGCTGGCCGCGGCACACCGTATAGGTAAAGGGCTCCAGCAGGGTGCGGTCCCCGATCTGGATGGTCAGGTTCTTGAGCATCACCAGCTCGTTCCAGGGTTCCACATCGTATTCAAAGCGGAATTTGAGCTGGTTCGTCTCGTCCTTGGGTGCTTCGGTGATCTCCAGCTTTTCCAGCTGGCGGCGGCGACTCTGGGCCATTTTGGTGGTGGAGGCCCGTACCAGGTTCCGGTCCACATAGTCCTGCAGCTTTTCGGCCAGGGCCACGTCGGCGTCGTGCTGCTTCTGGCGCAGGGCATCGGCGGCCTCCTTCTGGGGCAGGTAAGCCGAGAAGTTGCCCTTGTAGGTGGTCATGGTCTGGAAGGAAACCTCCCAGATCTTGGTACACACATTGTCCAGGAAATAGCGGTCGTGGCTGACCACCAGCACCGCACCGGAATAGCCCTTGAGGTAATTTTCCAGCCATTCCATGGTGGCAAAGTCCAGGTGGTTCGTGGGCTCGTCCAGGATCAGCACATCCGGTTTTTCCAGCAGCAGCTTTGCCAGACGCAGCCGGGTCAGCTCACCGCCGGAAAGCACGGCAATGTTCTTTTCCCAGGTATCCTGCGCAAAGCCCATACCGGACAGCACTTTTTTGATGTTGACGTCCATGTTGTAGCCGTCGGCGGCATCCACGATGTTCTGCAGTGCGTCGTGCTGGGCCAGCAGGTCGGTGTTGTCGGGCTGGGCTGCCATCTTGCGCTCCAAAACCTGCATCTGGGCCATGGCGTCCAGCACCGGCGCAAAGGTGGCGCGCATTTCGCCGTAGATGTCCAGCGTGGGGTCCAGTTTGGCGTTCTGTTCCAGGTAGCCCAGCGTCACGCCATGGGTCACGCTGAATTCCCCGTCATAGTCCTGATATTCTCCGGTCAGGATCTTGAGGAGCGTGGTCTTGCCCGCGCCGTTCTGGCCCACGATGCCGATACGGTCCTCCCGCTCGACACTGGCCGTCACATCGTGCAGCACGACTTTTTCGCCAAAGCTCTTTCCAAGTTTTTCCAAATGTATCAGCATTGTTTCAATCCATTCTGTTCTGCTGCGGTCCCGCAGGGGCTCAGCACTGGTGGCGGCGGTTCTTCAGTCCCACATTGGCCAGCTCGTCCTGCTCCATGACCAGCGGATAAAGTTCTTCCAGGCTGGCAATCTCGTAGGTGGGGATCACCTTGCCCGGGTTCTCGGTGTGGTTGGGGTTGAACCAGCAGGTGTCCAGCCCGGCGTTTGCACCGCCCTGGATGTCGCTGGTCAGGCTGTCGCCCACCATCAGCACATGCTCGCGGTTCTCCACGCCCAGTGCCCGCAGGGCGGCGTCAAAGATGCGTGCACCGGGCTTCTCGCAGCCCAGCTTCTCGGAGATGAACACATCCTCCATAAAGTTGGACACGCCGCTCTCGGCCAACCGCCGGGTCTGCACCTTGTGGACGCCGTTGCTCACCACGGCCAGTGTGGCCACCTCCGACAGCTCCCGCAGCACATCCAGCACCTCGGCGTTCATCAGGTCCGGGTGGGTGGACAGCTGCTCCAGATAATAGCGGTTCATCTCTGCGCCGTCCCCGGCGGCGTCAATGGCTTTGAGGAAGCGGCTGAACCGCTCGTTGAGCAGCTTTTCGCGGCGGAGCTGGCCTTTTTCCAGCTGACGCCACAGTTCCTCATTGATGGTGCGGTAGGTCTGCACTGTTTCGGCGTCCGGCTCGATGCCGTAGTTCACCAGCGTTTCGGCCAGTGCCTTGCTCTCAGCGGCGTCAAAGTTGAGCAGCGTATTGTCCGCATCAAACAGGATGCAATAGTATTTTGCCATAATATCCCCTCATTTCCTTTTCCGGCCCACTTTGCAGGGCGGGCATTACAACAGGGAGAAGCCAGCCCTGCGGTGGGCAGAGCTGGCTTCTGTTCATTCCGAAATCATTTCATACGCCTGTACGTCGGTTTGTTCCGGTTTGTTTTCTGAACAGGTTGTTTGGGCGGTGCAGGGAGTGGCATTGCATTTCTGCATTTCCTCCTCCAGTGCACCGTTTTCTACATTTTCCCAATCGGTATCGTAGTAATCCACGCTGCCGTCGGTCACATCTTCTGCACCGGGCAGGCCCGGCACCCGCGGCTCTTCCCAGAACATCAAACCGCCTCCCTTCCCCTCAGCCTATGCGGCGCAGGGGCAAAGGGTTCTGCGCTCAGGAGCGGGCTGCCGGTTCTTCGGCCGTGTCATTTTCGGCTTCTGCCTTGGGAGCCGGGCTCTCAGAGGAAGCACTGCTGTGAGAGCTGCTCTCGGAACTGCTGTGGGAGGAACTGGCGGCCGCACTGCTGCTGTGCGAGGTGCTGCCGCTCCCGGCTTCCGACGAGGAACCGCTGTGAGACGAGCTGCCGCTGTGGGAGGAGCTGGTGCTCTCGGCCCCGTTGGAGCTGCTGACGGATTCCTTTTCCGACGAAGAAGAGGAAGAAGAACCGGATGTACTTCCGGAGGAAGCCCCGGAGGAAGCCCCGGAAGAAGTGCTGGATGAACCAGACGAAGCAGTACTGCCGGACGAAGAAGAGCCGGAGCTGCCGGAAGAACTGCTAGAAGAGCCCGAAGAAGCTGCCGGGGCACCGGGCACCGTGATCTCCAGCGTGTTGCTGGTGACGGTGCTGCCGTTGTAGCTCACCACTGCGTAGACCTTGAAGGTAGTGCCCTGCATCTCAGCCGTAATGGGCACCGTCACGCTGGTCTGGCCTGCGGCAGAAGCAGCCTCCACACCGTTGGCATACCAGCGGATGGAATCTGCCTCCAGATACTTGCCGCTGATCTTCGCGTGGAAGGTACAGCTGCCGCCCACTGCAGCCTTGCCGCTGCTGCTGATCTGCACCGAGGCAGCAGCAAACACGGCGGTCACATCCAGATTCTGCTTGAAGTTGGCATCTGTGCGGGTCTTGTTGGTCACGCCGTCGCTCCACTTGACGAACACATAGCCCGATGCCGGGACCGCCGTGACGCTGACCGACTGGCTTGCACCGACGCTGTAGGTCAGTGTGGTCTTGCCGTTGTCATTGCCGGCGCTCAGGGTACCGCCGCCGGTCTTATCCACGCGGTAAGAGACCTGATACTGGGTGGTGTCCTCCTGCACTTCGGAAGAAGAGGAGGTCACCTCACTGCTGGACGAAGCCACCGCCGAGCTGGGATCGGGCACATATTCGGCGCGGCGGGGAATGTTGTTGGTGTCCGGGCGGCGGTCCTCGGTCTCGTAGGCATGGGTGCACAGATAGTTCAGCAGCACCTTCAGGCCGGAGGTCTTGAGGTGGATGTCGCCGCTCTGGTAATAGTCGGCGTTGCCGTAGCCGGTGGAATCCTTGAGGGCTTCGGCCGTGTTGAGGAACTTCAGGCCCATTTCCTCACACATGGACAGCAATGCCATATTGAAGTCGTCGATCCTGGTCTGGTCCATGTTGGGATAGTTGGAGTGGTCGGCAGGCACCGGCGGCACCGTGTTGACGATGATGTCGGTGCAGGGGTAGCTGGTCTGGATGGCCTGCACCAGCTGCTTGTAATTGCTGATGAAATCCTCCACGGCCATGCCGGTGTCGTTGGTGCCCAGCATGATGACCACGCGGCGGGGCTTCATCTTGGCCACAGCTTCCGCGATGGTGTAGCGGCTGCTGTCCTTTTTAAAGGTAACGATGCCCTCGTTCAGGGCAGCGCTTGTGCCAATGCCCTCCTTGGCGCAGAACTGCTGCAGGCTGATCAGGCCGTTGGCATACAGACGCACCGTGTTGGAATCGCCGATGAACAGCGTCTCACTCTGGTAGGCGTCACCCGCGTCCGCCGTCTCAGGGAGCAGTGCACTGGACTGTTCGTTGATCTGGTAATGGTCGGCGATGTTTGCATCATCCGCAGGCTGCTCGGTGCCCGGCTGCTCCGAAGAGGCAGCCGGTTCCTTGCCACGGTGGATCAGGACAAGGGTGATGCCAATGGTCAGCAGCGCCGCCAGTGCACACACAATGCACACCAGCACTGCCTGCTTCTGCATGGGCGTCAGCGACTGTTTTTCCGGTTGTGTATTCTGTCTCATAGTTTTCACCATTCCCTTTATTGCGCGTTGTTTCAGGCACGCTGCTCCAGCAGCTGGTCGGCAAGGTCGGCACAGCTCTCAGCCAGCAGCACCGGGTGGAAGGGCGCAAGCTCCTCGCGGCTGCCATAGCCGTACAGTGCACCGGCAGCGTCCAGACCGCAGTCTGCCGCACCGCGCATGTCGTCGTTGCGGTCACCGACCATCAGCACCCGCTTGCCCTGCAGCATGGGCTGGCTGAGCACATAGCGCACCACGTCGGTCTTGGTGTCGCGGCTCTCGTCCATGGACGCGCCGCCGATGAAATCAAAGAAAGGTGCAAGACCCTTTTCTTCCAGGATCGGGGTGACCACCTCGGTGGGCTTGGAAGTAGCGGTGCACAGGATCAGCCCGGCGTCCTTCAGGCGCTGCAGCATTTCCGCTGCACCGGGGTACGCGGCGCATTCGTGGCTGCCCTTCACCGCGTAGCTTTCGCGGTAAAGGCGGGTAGCCTGCTCGATCTTGTCCAGCTCGGTGAAGTGCTCGCCGAAGCTCTTGCGCAGCGGCGGGCCCAGATAGCGGCGCAGATTGACGCCGGTGACGTCCACGCCCATTTTCTGAAAGACCTCTTCCAATGTATGGAGAATGCCGGGAGCGGAATCGATCAGGGTCCCGTCCACGTCAAACAGGATGGCATCATAATGCAGCAATTGCGGTTTCCTCACTTTCATGGTGATACAGTCTATAGTATAGCACAGATTGACCGCCTCAGCAATTCCAACAAATGCATTTTCCGGTTTTTATGCAAACTTTCCGTGAAGAGACGGTAAACAAAAATGCCCGCCCGGCACCCGGGCAGGCAGAGGGCCTTACTGGTCAGCGGAACAGCCGCTGCCGGAAGGCGGATAGTAGAGGTTGTTGGAGATGAACTCCAGCTTATCCTTGAGCACGAGCTCCAGGTTGGCCACGGCGTGCACCATGTTGGTTGCCGAGTCGTTGACCTCCAGCAGCTTGCACAGGTCCAGCCCATCCAGGCCCATGGCCACCTTCATCTTCTGGCTTTCGGCGCACAGGATGTGGCTGAGGGCCGTTTCCTGCAGGGCGATGCTCTCCATCAGATCGATCACAGCCTGGTCCAGCGTGACCTTGGGCATCTCCGGGCACTGGGAGCGGGTACAGGTTTCAGCAGACATAGAATACCCATCCTTTCCGGTCAAGAGGGTTTGCACGCCCCATCCTATGCCCTGCCGTGTGGCGGCGTTACTGCTGCTTTTCGCGCACCTTTTCAATGGTCTGCCGGTAGCCGCCGGTGCCGTACTGGATGCAGCGGTTGATGCGGCTGATGGTGGCAGTGCTGATCTCCACCGTTTTTACGATCTGCTCGTAGGTGCTGCCGTCCAGCAGCAGCTTTGCTGCCTCCAGACGCTGCGCCATGTCCGAGATTTCCTTGACGGTACACAGATCCTCGAAGAAATCGTAGCATTCTTCCCGCGTTTCCAGGCTGAGGATCGCGTCGAACAGCGCGTCGATGGTTTCGTTTCTTCTGGGATTTTTCTCGGCCATAACAGTTCTCCTTCTTCTGATCACATCGGGTCGGTTCATCGTGTTATTACGTTAGCACTTCAAAGTGTGAAAGTCAAGCATTCTGCGTGAACTCTTTTCAGGAAACGCACTGTTCAATTTAGCTCTTTTCACATGTGAATAAAATCACCTAAAATTTTCTTAGAACTTCTTTGCCGAATTGGCGCATCCTCCGAACTTCCCGGAACTATATTGACAAATTATGAATTCTGCCCTAAAGTAGGAGCAATCATTCGGCAAATGCGACGAACAGGACATGATCATTTGCAGCACCCTCTTTCAGCGAGCCGCCCTTTTTGATGCAACGGCGGCAGTCAGGAGCAAATGACCCTCCCCTGCAAGCAGCGTGTGTGAACGGGACCCTGACCGTCCTGAGTAATGCAACGCCGTCCAGCCCCCGTTACCGGGCAGCATGGCAGATGCGCCATGCGTGGGAGTGGCTGTCCACCGACAGCAAGCGAAGTGGTACCGCGGAGCAGAATCATCCACAATGTGCAGTGGATGTGTGAGCCTTCGTCTTCGGGAACGATCTTCCGCCCAAGGAAGATCTTCCGGATGGACGAGGGCTTTTTTACACCCTGCGGCCCTGCTTCGTCTGCCGGACGGCGCTGTGCACCTGACCGGTTTGCCGCGTGAAAAAAAGGAAAGAGGTAAAAACAATGAATACGCTGGTCATCGTATTGATCGCCGCCGTGTGTCTGTTCGGTGCTTACGCACTCTACGGCCGCTGGCTGGCAAACAAGTGGGGCATTGACCCCACCGCCAAGACCCCGGCTGTTGTCCATGAGGATGGCCGGGACTATGTTCCCACCGACGGTTGGACGGTGTTCGCCCACCAGTTCAGCTCCATTGCCGGTGCAGGCCCTGTCACCGGTGCCATCCAGGCTGCCGCTTTCGGCTGGCTGCCCGTTCTGCTGTGGGTCCTGCTGGGCGGCATCTTCTTCGGTGCCGTCACCGACTTCGGCGCTCTGTACGCTTCCGTCAAAAATGACGGCAAGAGCATGGGCATGCTGATCGAGAAGTATATCGGCAAGACCGGCCGCAAGCTGTTCCTGCTGTTCTGCTGGCTGTTCTGCGGCATCGTCATCGCTGCCTTCGCAGACATGGTCGCAGGCACCTTCAACGCCTTTGGGGCTGACGGTGCCTGGTGGAAGCTGCTCAGACCAACGGTGCTGCCGGCATGGTGTCCATCATGTTCATGGTGTTCGCTGTGGTCTTTGGCCTGCTGCAGAACAAGTTCCACTTCACCGGCTGGAAAGAAAACGTCATCAGCATCGTGTTCATCGTGCTGTCCTTTGTGGTGGGCGTCAACGCTCCTGTCATCCTGGGCAAGGCTGCATGGAGCTACATCACCTCGTTTACATCTTCTTCGCTGCCGTGCTGCCCATGTGGCTGCTGAAGCAGCCCCGTGACCACATGACCACCTTCATGTTCGTGGCTATGATCGTAGGTGCCGTTCTGGGCCTGATTGTCAACCACCCCGTCATGAACCTGCCGGTGTTCACCGGCTTCAACAACGCAAAGCTGGGCACCATGTTCCCCATTCTGTTCGTTACCGTGGCCTGCGGTGCCGTTTCCGGCTTCCACAGCCTGGTTTCTTCCGGCACTTCCTCCAAGACTGTTTCCAATGAAAAGGATATGCTGAAGGTCGGTTACGGTGCCATGATCCTGGAGAGCCTGCTGGCTGTCATCGCCCTGTGCGTGGCAGGCGCAGCCGCTGCCGCCGACGGCACCCCTGCCGACGGCACCCCCTTCCAGATCTTCAGCCGCGGCGTGGCCAGCTTCTTTGTGGGCTTTGGCCTGGACCAGCACATTGCCTCGGTGTTTATGACCATGTGCGTTTCCGCTCTGGCCCTGACCAGCCTGGACGCTGTGGCCCGTATCGGTCGTATGAGCTTCCAGGAGCTGTTCAGTGTGGATGACATGGAGCACGCTGAGGGCTGGCGCAAGCTGCTGTGCAACGTGTACTTCTCCACCATCATCACTCTGGTGTTCGGTTTCATCCTGACCAAGATCGGCTACGCCAACATCTGGCCGCTGTTCGGTTCCGCCAACCAGCTGCTGAGTGCTCTGGTGCTGGCTACCCTGTGCGTGTTCCTGAGGTCACCGGCCGCAACAACAAGATGATCTTCCCCCCGCTGATCATCATGCTGTGCGTCACCTTCACCGCTCTGGTGCAGCGCCTGATCGCCATGGTCAAGGCCATCAGTACCGCCGCTTCTGTGACCATCCCCGCTGGCGAGACCACCTGGGGCGCTGTGTTCATCGCAAACGGCCTGCAGCTGATCCTGGCTGTCCTGCTGATCGTTCTGGGCCTGAACATCGTGGTCCACTCCTTCAAGGCTTACCAGAAGGCTGAACAGAACAGCGAAGTCAAGGCCTGATCTCTCAGATCGGCGCATCGCTTAACAGAATAGGCAAAATGCCGCTGACGGTTTTAAAGGCCGTCGGCGGCGTTTTTGTTATAGGTTCCAGGCCTCCCAGCTTTCCAGGGCAGCCAGTTGCACCGGGGTGTGGAACCAGTGTTCCCCGCCCTGCAGGATGGTCAGATGTGCCCCGCTCTGCCGGCGGAACCGCTCCATCACCGCACGGGAGGTCAGCGCATCCTTGTCGCCGTACAGCACCTGGGTGGGTGTATGCCACTGCAGGGGATGCTCCCGCACCCAGCACAGATACGGCCACGAAAGCGTTTCTCCCATCTCCGTGGGGATCTCCCCTGCTGCCTTCAGCTGTTCTTCGGTGACATGGGCGCTCTGCATCATGCTCAGGATGAGGGTTTCCATATCCACTACCGGGGACACGAACAGGGCCTTTTCCGGCTTTTCTGCCCGCAATGCCTGCATAGCCAGCCATGCCCCGATGCTGACCCCATAGAGCCGGATATGCGGCCAGACCGGCTGCATCCGGGCATAGACTGCCTGAATTTCCGGCACCACCGCCCACGGCAGCAGCTGTTCCGGGCGGTCCCTGCGCGCTCCGTGTTCGGGCAGGTCGATGGCCAGCACCTGCCAGCCTGCTGCGCAGGCGGTGTTTGCAAAGCGTTCAGCCTCTTCCTTGCAGCCGTTTTTCCCGTGGACATAAAGATACACCTTGCGGCTGCGCTCGCCGTACAGGATGGCCGGAACGCCCGCAAGGGTAAGATTTTGTTTTTTCATAGAGAGATTTCTCCTTCGTCATAACCCCGGCACAAAAATGCCTGAGAGGGTTCTTTTCTCCATGATAGCACATCTGCCGCACAAACACAAACAAAAAGGAGCCGCAGCACCCATAGCAGGTACTGCGGCTCCCGTTTTCAGCGTCGGAAGCTAAAATTACTTCACCATGCTTGCAACTTCAGCAGCGAAGTCGTCAGCACGCTTCTCCAGGCCTTCGCCCTTCTGGAAGCGGGCAAACTTGACGATCTTGATGTCGCCGCCCAGGTCCTTTGCGACCTTTGCGGTGTACTGAGCAACGGTCAGGTCGCCGTCCTTGACGAACTCCTGATCGACCAGGCAGTTCTCCTTGAAGAACTTCTTGATCTTGCCCTCGATCATCTTCTGCTTCACAGCCTCAGGCTTGTTCGCGGTCTTGGGATCGCCAGCCATCTGGACCAGCATGATTTCCTTCTCCTTGGCCACGACCTCGGCGGGGACAGAAGCCTCGTCAACATAGCCGGGGTTGGCAGCTGCGACCTGCATTGCGATGTCCTTGCCGTAAGCAACGAACTCGTCCTTGGCCTCGATGCCATTGGTGGTCTCGAAGTTGACCAGGATGCCGTGGGTGCCGCCGCCGTGGACGTATGCAGAGCAGACGCCCTCGTAACGGACGAAACGGCGGACCTTGATGTTCTCCTTGATGACCAGGATCAGCTCCTTCAGAGCCTGATCGACAGTCTCATCGCCCATCTTGCAGTTCATCAGGGCCTCAACATCAGCAGGGTTCTGCTCCATGATGACCTTGGTGGTGTCCTTGACGAACTTGACGAACTTGTCGTTCTTGGCAACGAAGTCGGTCTCAGCGTTGACCTCGATGACAACACCGACCTTGCACTCGGGGCAGTAATCAGCGTAGACCATGCCCTCAGCAGCAATACGGCCAGCCTTCTTGGCAGCGGTAGCCAGACCACGCTCGCGCAGGATCTCGATTGCCTTCTCGAAGTTGCCGTCAGCCTCGGTCAGAGCCTTCTTGCACTCCATCATGCCGCAGTCGGTCTGCTTGCGCAGTTCCATAAACGTCCTTTGCAGAAATAGCCATTTTTGTTATTCTCCCTTACACGTTATTTGTTTGGTTG
>ENA-OQDM01001276-OQDM01001276.1-human-gut-metagenome-genome-assembly--contig:-NODE-1276-length-10483-cov-0.829954_pt1 | contig 10483 bp, 16 predicted proteins | sample MGYA00242772_ERZ504605 | MGnify/ENA primary metagenome ERZ504605 (study PRJEB26092, sample SAMD00036348) | human gut metagenome | host: Homo sapiens | study: EMG produced TPA metagenomics assembly of... | reverse complement strand
TACTTGCACCTTGCACCTAAAAAATGTTTAATCTAAAAAATATCATCTGTTTTATTTTGCCAATTTAAAAATAGTTCGTAGTTTTGCGAACAACAAACAAGAAAGGAGATATAAAAGTGAAAACTAAGCAGTACACAGAGGAACAGGAACAGATGGCTCGTTTTGCTAAAGCTATGGGTCACCCGGCACGAATGGCAATTCTTAGTTTCTTAGCTAAACAAGAAAGTTGTTTCTTCGGAGATATTCACGAAGTACTACCCATTGCTAAAGCAACCGTTTCGCAGCATTTAAAAGAACTGAAAGATGCAGGGTTAATTCAGGGGGAAATAGAAACACCAAAAGTTCGGTATTGTATCAACCGAGAGAATTGGGAACTTGCCCGTAAATTATTTGCTGCATTTTTGGGTGATTGTAAATGTACGGGTACATCGTGCTGTGGATAACAGCACCTTTTTTTGAGAATGATGTTCGTAGTTCTACGAATTACGATTAGTATATTAACTTTATAATTGAATAGAAAATGGAAATCAAAGTATTAGGAACTGGGTGTTCAAGCTGTAAGGCATTGTACGAAACCACAAAACAAGCTATTTCAGAACTGGGCTGCGATGCAACTCTAATTAAGGAAGAAGATTTATTAAAAATCATGGAGTATAATATTTTAAGTCTCCCGGCTTTGGTTATTGATGGTAAAGTCATATCTGCCGGAAAAAGATTATCCTTATCAGAAGTGAAAGAATTGATAACTAAATAAATTATTTACTATGAAGAAGTTATTTTATCTACTGATTGCAACAATCGTTTTAATTTCCTGTGGTAATGGTTCAAAGAATAAAACAGAAACCAGCATAGCAAAAGAAAATCAAACTAACCGTGTTGAAGTTCTATATTTTCACGGTGCACAACGTTGCATAACCTGCCGGGCAATAGAAGCCAATACGGTAGCTCTTTTAGATAGCCTTTATTCCAAAGAACAGGCGGACGGTAAAATCATCTTCAAGGTGATAGATATATCCAAAAAGGAAAATGAGCAAATTGCAGATAAATACGAAGTTACATGGTCGTCTTTGTTTGTGAATGGCTGGAAAGACAGTAAAGAGAATGTAAATAACATGACGAAGTTTAGTTTCTCCAATGCAAGAAATGAACCGGATAAATTTAAAGAGGGAATAAAAAACAAGATTGACGAATTACTAAAAACATTGTAAGATGGACTTTCTTCAATCACTATTAGACAATAGTTCTATTCCTGCTATTACAGCCTTTATCTTAGGGATTTTAACGGCAGTTAGCCCTTGTCCTTTGGCTACTAATATAACGGCAATAGGATTTATCAGTAAGGATATAGAGAACCATCACCGTATATTTATAAACGGATTGCTTTATACATTCGGCAGAATAGTAACTTATACAGCACTTGGTTTCATTCTTATTCCTATTCTTCGTGAGGGTGCAAGTATGTTCATGGTTCAAAAGGCAGTCAGTAAATACGGTGAAATGTTGATTGCTCCGGTTTTAATTATTATCGGAATATTCATGCTTGATATTATAAAACTGAATATACCAAAAGTCAATATTGGCGGAGAGGGTCTAAAGAAGAAAACAAAAGGCAGTTGGGGAGCTATGTTATTAGGAGTTTTATTTGCTCTCGCCTTTTGTCCTACAAGTGGGGTTTTCTATTTCGGTATGCTTATACCTTTGTCAGCAGCAGAAACAGGCGGGTATCTTTTACCTGTAATTTATGCTATTGCTACGGGGCTACCTGTAATCCTTGTTGCTTGGATATTGGCGTACAGTGTTGCCGGATTAGGCAAGTTTTATAACAGAGTACAAATCTTTGAAAAATGGTTTCGCAAAATTGTTGCTATCCTCTTTATTGCGATAGGAATTTATTATGCGGTCATTCTTTATCTATAAACAAACAATGTATTAATTAAAATAAAAGACAGTATGAAAACAATAGAAATTTTTGACCCGGCAATGTGTTGCCCTACGGGTTTGTGTGGAACTAATATTAATCCTGAATTAATGAGGATAGCCGTTGTTATCGAAACATTGAAAAGACAGGGTGTTGTTGTTACCCGTCATAATTTGCGGGACGAACCGCAAGTTTATGTAAGTAACAAGACTGTAAACCAATATCTTCAAAAGAATGGTGCAGAAGCACTGCCTATTACTTTGGTGGATGGTGAAATTGCAGTTTCTAAAGAATTATCCCACAACTAAACAAATGAGTGAATGGACAGGAATTAATTTAGACTTGATGCCCGTTAAATAATCGTTGAACAAATTAATATACAGAATAATGAAAGCAATTTAATTTATCCGATATAGAACTAACAAAATACTTATTCTTCACAGGAAAAGGTGGAGTAGGAAAAACCTCTATTGCTTGCGCTACGGCAGTGGGATTAGCTGATAAAGGGGAGAAAATTCTTCTTATCAGTACAGACCCGGCTTCTAACCTGCAAGATGTTTTCAATCAAACCCTAAACGGACATGGTACAGCTATTTCAGAAGTACCGGGGCTGACGGTCGTAAACCTTGACCCTGAACAGGCAGCAGCAGAGTACAGGGAAAGTGTGATTGCACCTTTTAGAGGACAATTACCTGAAAGCGTTATTCAAAATATGGAAGAACAACTTTCAGGCTCTTGTACGGTAGAAATCGCTGCCTTTAATGAGTTTTCAGACTTTATCACCGATGCTGATAAAGCGAAGGAATACGACCACATTATTTTTGATACAGCACCTACCGGACACACATTGCGAATGTTGCAGCTTCCATCGGCATGGAGTACATTTATTAGTGAAAGTACACATGGCGCATCTTGTTTAGGACAATTATCAGGCTTGGAAGAAAGGAAAGGTATCTATAAACAGGCGTTGATACATTGTCTGATACAAGCGCAACCCGGTTAGTATTGGTAAGCCGTCCTGAAATAGCACCGTTGAAAGAAGCTGCCCGTTCTTCGCATGAATTACAACTATTGGGAATTAAAAATCAGCTATTGGTGATAAATGGTGTTTTACAGCAATTAGATGAAGCAGACAATGTTTCACAACAACTGTATAACAGGCAGCAAAAGGCGTTACAAAGTATGCCTATTGCATTATCTGAATATCCCATGTATAGCGTTCCTCTGCGTTCTTACAATTTATCCAATATTGCCAATATCCGCCGTATGCTATACAGTGATAGTATTACGAATGAAATTCGTTATCAGCCGATAACTGATAGCAAAAGTATAGATGAATTGGTAAATGACCTCTATACTTCCGGTAAACGAGTAGTGTTCACAATGGGAAAAGGTGGCGTAGGAAAAACGACCTTAGCCACAGAAATAGCCTTGAAATTAACAAAGCTCGGTGCAAAGGTTCATCTTACCACTACTGACCCGGCAAATCACCTGAACTATGATTTTGCCATCAAATCAGGTATTACGGTAAGCCATATAGACGAAGCGGAAGTGCTGGAAAAGTACAAGAAATGAAGTTCGTAGCAAAGCTGCCGAAACCATGACTGCCGAAGATATGGAATATATAGAGGAAGATTTACGTTCACCATGTACGCAAGAAATCGCCGTATTTAAGGCTTTTGCTGAAATTGTAGATAAAGCGGAGAATGAAATCGTAGTGATTGATACTGCACCAACAGGACATACTTTGTTGCTTTTGGATGCTACCCAAAGCTATCACAAAGAAGTAGAACGTACACAGGGAGAAGTAACCGGAGCAGTAGCCAATTTATTACCCCGTTTACGCAATCCACAGGAAACGGAAGTAGTAATAGTCACTTTACCCGAAGCAACACCTGTTTTTGAAGCAGAACGCCTACAAATGGATTTGCAGCGTGCCGGGATTAACAACAAATGGTGGGTAGTAAATGCCTGTTTGTCATTGACAAATACAGCAAATTCATTTTTGCAAGCAAAAGCGCAAAAGTGAATTGACTTGGATTAAGAAAGTAGAAGAATTGTCAAAGGGCAATACTGCCCTGATTGAATGGAAAAACTTATAAGAATATGAAGATTTTAATCCTTTGCACTGGTAACAGTTGCCGTAGCCAAATGGCACACGGTTTCTTACAGTCATTCGATAAAAACATGGATGTCTTTTCAGCAGGAACAAAACCTGCTGAAAAGGTTAATCCGATGGCGGTAAAAGTTATGTCTGAAACAGGAATAGACCTTACCAACCATACCCCTAAAAACGTTAGCCTGTATTTAGGGCACGAATGGGACTATGTGATAACGGTATGTGGCGGCGCAAATGAAAGCTGCCCTATGTTTACAGGCAAGGTAAAAAACAGATTGCACATTGGATTTGACGACCCATCAGAAGCGACCGGGACACCGGAGTTTATAAATAGTGAATTTCTTCGGGTACGGGATGAAATAAGAATGCGTTTCTATGATTTTTACCTGCAAGAATTAAAACCGCAATTAAAATAAAGGGCAGTCATTATGGAAAAGAAACAAGGAATTGGATTTTTTGAAAGATACCTGACTATTTGGGTAGCCTTGTGTATCGTTATCGGGATAGCCGTCGGACAATATCTTCCGGCAATACCGCAAACATTGAGCAAATTTGAATATGCCAACGTGTCTATACCTGTGGCTATCCTGATTTGGTTAATGATATATCCCATGATGCTGAAAGTAGATTTTCAGAGCATCAAGAACGTAGGCAAACGTCCGAAAGGGATTGTCATTACTTGTGTGACGAACTGGGTAATAAAGCCATTCACCATGTTTGGAATAGCTTATCTATTCTTCTACGTTATTTTCAAGTCATTAATCCCTGCCGGATTAGCCGAAGAATATTTAGCTGGGGCAGTTCTGTTAGGTGCTGCACCCTGTACGGCGATGGTGTTTTGTATGGAGTCATTTAACCAAAGGGGATGCAGCTTACACATTGGTGCAAGTGGCAGTCAATGATTTAATAATATTGGTTGCTTTCGCTCCTATCGTTGCGTTTTTGTTGGGTGTCGGTGGCGTTTTCTATCCCGTGGGACACGCTTATACTCTCGGTCGTACTGTTTGTTGTCATTCCACTTTCTGCCGGAATAGTAATCCGTGTAACGGTTATCCGGCGAAAAGGAATAGACTATTTCAATACCGTCTTTGTCCGCAAGTTCGATAACTATACGGTTGGCGGATTGCTATTAACGCTTATCATCCTGTTTTCGTTTCAGGGGGAAACGATACTGAACAATCCGTTACATATTGTCTTGATTGCCGTCCCGCTTGTCCTGCAAACGGTTCTGATATTTCTTTGTTGCCTACGGTTGGGCAAAGTGGTGGAAGTTACCCCACAATGTCGCCGCACCTGCCGGAATGATTGGTGCGAGTAACTTCTTTGAGTTGGCGGTGGCGGTGGCTATTTCTCTTTTCGGCTTACAGTCCGGTGCTGCACTGGCTACCGTAGTAGGCGTATTGGTTGAAGTTCCAGTAATGCTTATGTTAGTAAAAATAGCCAATAATACAAGAAGTTGGTTTCCTAAAGTAAAATAAGAATGGGCAAGTCAGGAACAATTTGGTCGATGATAGCAAGTGTAATATCACCATTACTTGCTTTATTAGGTGTAATAAGTTGCTGTGGGCTACCTATATTAGCCGGAATATTAGCAACATTAGGAATTGGAGCGTCACAACTTAGTTTTTTTGCAGAGTATAAAGGTTGGTTTATTGGCTTTGCCATCATCTCCCTACTCTTTGGCTTTTATCAAGTTTATTTCAAAAAAGAAACTTGTGGATGTGGAACGAATGTTTCAGAAACAAATCTGAAAAGACGTTCCAAATCAAAGTCTTTCCAAAAATTCTTCTTGTGGTTAGGTGTGGCAATACTTGTATTCGTTCTGTTTATTGGAAATAAAAATCAAACAGTCCAAAGCAATGAAAGTGGCGGATGCTGCCCGGCAAACACACAATCAGTGCAACCAGAAGAAAAGAAATGTTGCGGAACACAGCCACAACCTGAACAGGAAGAAAGCTGTTGTGACACTACATTTAATTAATAAATAGTTTTTAATTCAATAGATTATGAATACTTTATTAGACACATTACAATACTTCGTATTTATTACGATTGAGTTGATAGCCTTATTTATGTTAATCAGCGCAGCCGTAGAAATTATACTGATGTATATCCCGGAAGAAACGATTCGGAAAAAGCTATCAGGTTCGGGTATTATGGGCAATGTCATAGCTGCCGGATTTGGGGCATTAACCCCTTTCTGCGCTTGCTCTACCATTCCTATGACAGTAGGTTTTCTAAATGCAGGAGTTCCATTTGGTTCTACAATGTCCTTTCTGATAGCTTCTCCATTACTCAATCCTATCATTATAGGTATGTTGGGAGCTTTGGTAGGATTTAAGGCAATGGTTTTCTATTTTGTCATCGCTTTTATCTGTTCCGTTGCATTTGGATATGTTCTCGAAAAAATAGGCGCACAAAAGTATGTGAAAAATGTTCGGGTGAAACCCAGTTGTTGTTCAGGCAGCGAACAGCCTAAAAACAAAAGGTTGCTTCCTTTCCGCCAAAAAATAAAGATTGCTTTTATAAATGCGTGGGGGAGCCTTAGACCTATTATGATATATTTACTGATAGGTGTTGCTCTCGGTGCTGGCATTTATGGCTATATGCCGCAAGATTTTGTGTTGAAAATAGCAGGTGCAGACAATCCTCTCGCTATACCTGTGGCTGCCGTATTGGGTATTCCTCTGTATATCCGTGCAGAAACAGCTATCCCCATCGGCATAGCATTGATGGGCAAAGGTATGAGCATCGGGGCGGTTATTGCCCTCGTTATCGGTGGTGCAGGAATGGCTATTCCCGAAATGAGTATGCTTGCCAGTATATTCAAGAAAAAACTGGTAGGCATGATAGTGGCAGTTATCTTTTTAACGGCAGTTATCGCAGGTTATGTATTTAACCTGTTTTTATAATCACTTAAAAATAAATAGTTCAATTATGGAAGAAAAGGAAGATAAGAAGAAAGGCTTTTTTGCCTCTCTATTTGCTCCGAAACCTTGTAAATGTAGTTGCGGAGTGCAAATAGAGGAAGTAGAAGAAGATGGAAATCCGTCAGAGAATTTGAAAAAGGACGAAACCAAAGTATCAGAAAAGAATGATACGAGTGAAAATCAAGGTAACTCTTGCGGATGCTGTGGCTAAAATCATTCATCAATATTCTGTTTGAAAGGAAACTAACTTAATACAATTTTTTAATTGGCTATCTAATGTAGGAAAGTATGCTCACATACTTTCTACATTTATTTATTGTATATTAAAATATAAAAATAAACTTCTATTTGCAATATAAATGACAGAAGAATATATGACATGAATAGCGAAATCGAATATGAGAATTTTATAAAGAACATAGACCTTGTAATCTATGATAAAAATAGATATTGATAATTGGAATATTTCAATAGACTTAATATTTGAAGTAGTAGAGTTCCTACAAAAATCACTCGAAGAATTAAGAACAATTATTATTGAGCATCCGTTTGAAAGTAAAGAAGAGGAAATTTATTTTTTCAAATATATAAAACCGGAAGTCTTGGGACGATTATTATACTTCACAGATGTGTATAACGCTGAAATGAGAAAACCGAATGGTAGCATTGAGGTAGTAAAGAAGCACTACAACGACAGATTGGATGAACTGACCTCCTATTTTGAAAGTAATTTAGACTTCTATCAATATTACCGTTCCAAAGCGACACATTTAGATAATCATTATTTTGTAAGGGGGCATATTGATTTTAAACTATGCCCGAATTGTACCCCTTATGACCGTGACCCGGAATTTTCAACTTGCTACGACCACAAAGCAGCACAAATATTAGCAAATGATATGCTTAGCATTTATTTGAATAAAAGGCTACATTATGTAGATAAGCAAATAATCATTGAAGAAAGTCGAGCATTTCTTTCTGAACACCCTTTTCGATGGACTGCTCCAAAGATAGCATTAGTAGAACTTGGATATTCTATTTATGCTGCGTGTGTCTTGAATAATGGTAAAGCAGATATTAAAGAGATTATGACTTATTTAGAAGCATCTTTCAAAGTTGATTTAGGGGATTACTATCGGACTTATATAACAATAAAAGACCGGAAGAAAGACCGGACTTCATTTCTTAGTAACCTAATAAAGTGTTTGCTGAAGAAAATGGATGAAGACGACAACTTATAAAAAACAAAAGCACAAAAACAACCAAGTATCTACCAACTTGGTTGTTTTTGTTTTTACCCGTTTTCACCCATTTTTTCTTACTTTTCAGCTTCAAAACAGATGGTTTTTAGGCTAAAATCCTCAAAAAAATAAATCTTCCAACTTGGAAAGAGGTTGGAAGATTTATTTTTTCAAATGCTTCAACTTTGCAGCAAATCAATTAGTTAGCAAAATGGAGATAATAACATTCGAGTCAAAAGCCTACAAGGATTTAGACAACAAAATTACCGCTATCGCCGATTACATATTCAATCACACGGAAGCGGAAAGTACCAATGAAGATGAAATTTGGGTGGATAGTTACGAGGTCTGCACATTTTTGAAAATCAGTGAAAAGACACTGCAACGTTTGCGAGTGGCTGGAACTATTGCCTACTCCAATATTCGGGGGGCGTTACTTCTACAAAATAAGCGAAGTAAAACGGATGCTGGAAGAACGACTGATAAAGAGCAATAAAGAGAATATTCAAGACCTGATAACCAACCACCACCTATATGTTAAGGAAAGAAGAAATCTTAGAAAGGACAAGTAACGGGCTATCCGTGTTCAAGCACTATGTACCCGGTAATTGGCGGATAGGTAGAAATTTCTTAAATCCGCTTTATGAAGATAATAAAGCGTCCCGTAACATCTATTTCGACCGCCGAAGTGGTATCTATAAAATGAAAGACTTTGGAAATGACAGTTATAGCGGCGATTGTTTCTTTTTCGTGGGACAACTTAAAGGGCTGGACTGCAATAATTCGATGGATTTTGTGGAGATACTGGAAACCATCGACCGGGATTTGGGATTAGGACTGGCAACAGGTAACCCGATACCTGTTACCCCGTAATTCTTGCCGTGTGGTGGATAATATATTGGAAGAAACACCTGAAAAAGAAAGTAAGCCTTATCAGTTCAGGGAACAGAAATTTCAGCTTGCCGAATTAATGTACTGGCAACAGTATGGTATCACACCGGAAATATTGGAACTGTACAAGGTCTGTTCCCTACGGGATTTTCAGAGTGTAACGGCGGATGGAACACCATTCACATATACTTCATCCGTAACAGAACCAATGTACGGATATAAAAGTAAACGATATATAAAACTGTATCGTCCATTCTCAAAAACTCGTTTCCTCTATGGCGGTAATTTCGGAGATAATTATTGTTTCGGTTTGGAACAACTACCCGCAAAAGGTGATACACTGTTTATTACGGGCGGAGAAAAAGATGTCATGTCATTGGCTGCACATGGTTTCCATGCTATTTGCTTCAATAGTGAAACGGTGACTGTTCCCCCTACCCTGATTTATAAACTGACTTTCCGGTTTAAGCACATCATCTTATTGTATGATACCGATAAAACGGGGAAGGAAAGCGCGCGCAAACAGGAAAAGCAATTGGAAGAATTTTCAGTAAAACGGCTGCTTTTACCGCTTTCCGGTACAAAAGAAGAAAAGGATATTTCCGATTATTTTAAAGCGGGTAATACCCGTGAAGATTTCCTGAAACTGTTTATTGAATTTTTAGACAACCTATATAGTGATACATTGATTATGCTTAAATCGTGCGAAATAGACTTCAATAATCCCCCAGTAAAAGCACAAGTGATAATCTCTGCCGGGGACGTTCCACTGGGGACACAAGGAAACCTGTTCGGCATTACGGGTGGCGAGGGAACAGGTAAAAGTAATTATATCGCTGCTATGTTGGCAGGCTGCATCTGCCAGCCGAATAAGGAAGTTGATACTCTCGGCATACAAATTACTGCCAACAGTAACCGCAAAGCGGTATTACTTTACGATACGGAACAATCCGAAGTACAACTGTTCAAGAATGTAAGTAACCTGTTGGCACGTGCGAAGCAACCGGACAAACCGGAAGAACTGAAAGCATTTTGTTTGACGGGGATGTCCCGCAAAGAACGTCTGCACGCCATTGTTCAGAGTATGGATAAGTTCTATTACCAATATGGGGGCATACAGTTAGTAGTGATAGACGGTATCGCCGACCTTGTGAAAAGTGCCAATGATGAAGCGGAAAGTGTGGCGGTGATAGATGAACTATACCGACTGGCAGGAATTTATAATACCTGTATTCTTTGCGTGCTGCATTTCGTACCCAATGGATTGAAGCTCCGGGGGCATTTAGGCTCGGAATTACAGCGCAAAGCGGCAACTATCCTTCCATCGAAAAGGACGAAGACCTACACAATCGGTGGTAAAAGCCCTGAAAGTCCGTGACGGTAG
>ENA-OQDM01001274-OQDM01001274.1-human-gut-metagenome-genome-assembly--contig:-NODE-1274-length-10488-cov-1.166586_pt1 | contig 10488 bp, 11 predicted proteins | sample MGYA00242772_ERZ504605 | MGnify/ENA primary metagenome ERZ504605 (study PRJEB26092, sample SAMD00036348) | human gut metagenome | host: Homo sapiens | study: EMG produced TPA metagenomics assembly of... | reverse complement strand
CTTTCCTCCAATCGTCATTCTGAACGGGGCAAGAATGCTGTGTGAGAAAGATGGGAAACGGCAACATGACAATGAGTGAAGAATCTATTCCCCTGTTGACGTCTTGCCACTTTCCTCACCATGGGTATAGATCCTTCACATTTGTTCAGGATGACGCCTTGCCGTCCCTCATCATTCTGAATGGGGACAAGAATACTTTGTAAGAAGGGCGGTAAATGAGACAATGACACAGAGTGAAGAATCTATTCCCCTGATGACATCTTACCGTTCTCCTCACAACGGCAGGAGATCCTTCGCTATGACGCCTGATGTTCCCCGTTATTCAGCTCAAGTCTACAATGCGGTTTTAAGGAGAAATAGAATATCTTTTACGACAGGACGGATCACGATTCTTTTTGATGTTACAGTTCGAAGCCATCGGAAGCGTCACTGGCTTGGAGAGGCGCCGTGCGATGTCTTCATAATTGTCTTTTAAATGGAAGATGATGAGGTTGAGAGAGGTGCGGATTACTTCCGGATCGAAACTTTCCGGTCTTGTGGTGACGCAGATATCCAGGAATGTGTTGTCGTCTTCGGCAATGCTGTACTTGAAAATGGAATGGGCGGCGTTCAGCTGCTCCAGGAAACGGATGAAAGTTTTACGGGCGGGGCCTGCAGGCGCGACGCCCAGATGGATGCGGAGCAGGGTATACATGCTGTTGTCCGTGATGACGGCGGCTACAAGGCGGTGGCTGCCCGCCGGAATGGCGGTGATGAAAGCCACGGAATCCTTTTCGTCATGGGTATCTCTGCGCTGGAAGAAATTCAGGTCATTGTCTTTCATGTATTTTTCGAAGATGCCGGCTTTTACGTTTTTTGCCGGGATTGAAATTAATTACTTTTGCCATGGCGCCTCCTGTGCGGGATTTCATATTTCATTCATTATACTATGGGTGCACATAAAAATGAAAAAATATATTATTTCTTTAATAAGGGAACAAATCCTTTCCGTCCCATGGTATAATAACAGAAGCGACTATGGTACGGCAATTTTTATATTTTATGTAATAAATGAAATGTACGGCTACAATTGAATAGGAGGTTAATCTTGGCAAAATCCAGATTACAGATCATTCCCTTGGGAGGCCTGGGGGAAGTCGGGAAGAACATGACTGTATTCCGTTACGGCGACGAAATTATCGTAATAGATGCAGGAATGGCTTTTCCTGATGAAACAATGCCGGGGGTGGATATCGTTATCCCCGACTTCAGTTACCTGATTGAAAACAGGGACAAGATCAAGGCCATTCTCATTACTCACGGACACGAAGACCATATCGGTTCGCTGGCTTATTTACTGCGTGATGTTTCCGCTCCGGTCTATGCGACGCGGCTGACCTGCGGCCTGATTGAAGGCAAGCTGAAGGAACAGAAAATCGGAAAGTACAATTTGAATGTAGTAAAGACAGGCGATGAATTCAGACGCGGTTCTTTCAGGTTCGGTTTCTTCCATGTATGTCATTCCATTCCGGATTCCTGCGGTGTTTATGTCCGTACGCCGGTAGGAACTGTGGTGCATACAGGTGATTTTAAATTTGATCATTCCCCTGTGGACGGGGAACAGACGGATATGCACAAGCTGGCTGAGCTTGGCCGCAACGGTGTGCTTGTCCTCTGCGCCGATTCCACGAATGCCCAGAATCCGGGATATACTTTGTCGGAAGCAGTGGTTTCCAAGTCGCTTAGAGATGCTTTCCACGAAGTCAGGGGACGTATCATTCTTGCCACATTCGCGTCCAATGTATCCCGCGTACAGATGGCGATTGATGCGGCTGTTGAAAATAAAAGAAAAGTTTGTGTCTTCGGCCGCTCCATGGTCAATGTAGTGGGTATCGCTCTTGAAATGGGCTACCTTAAGGCTCCGGAGGGCACATTTATTGAACCGGAGGAGCTCAATCATTATCGCGATGACAGAATCTGCATCCTCACGACGGGGAGCCAGGGCGAACCTATGGCAGGACTGTCCCGTATGGCGGACGGAAGCCACCGGCAGGTGCAGATCCATGCCGGAGATACGGTCATTATTTCCGCATCGCCGATTCCGGGAAATGAAACGAGTGTCGGCAGGACGATTGATAATCTTATGCGGCTGGGGGGCGAAGGTAATTACGTCCCGGACGAGCCGCGTCCATGTGTCGGGCCACGGTTCCCAGGAGGATTTGAAAACGATGCTCTCTCTTGTCCGTCCGAAGTTTTTTGTGCCGGTTCACGGAGAATACAGAATGCTTCGCTCTCATGCGGAATTGGCGGAAAGTTTGGGCGTGCCGAAGCAGAATATTCTTATCGGTGACAACGGGACCGTTTTCGAATTTACGAACCGCAGCGGCAAGATTAATGGCAAGGTGCAGTCCGGCGCTGTCTTTGTAGACGGCCTCGGGGTAGGCGATGTGGGAAATATCGTTATCCGCGACCGCCAGCAGCTGGCGCAGGATGGTGTGTTCATCGTGGTTATCGCTCTTGAAAAGGGGAGCAGCCAGGTCGCGGCAGGTCCCGATATCGTATCACGGGGATTCGTTTATGTCCGTGACAGCGAGGAGCTTATGTCCGGCGCAAGAAGCCGTATCGAAAATGTGCTGGAACGGTGCAACACGGGGAATGTGACGGAATGGAACGCTATCAAGACGCAGATCCGCGATGCCTGGGTAGGTATTTCTTTGAAAAGACGAAGCGCAGGCCGATGATTCTTCCTATCATTCAGGAAGTCAGATAAGCCTCGCGCGGACATAATGAACTGTGATTTCTTTTATGGGGTCGCAGTTTTTTATTGGCCGCGTTTATTGTTTCTGTATGGTAAAATATAGAATAATGCTGAACATATTTAACAGGACAGGAGTAGTTATGGACGAATACAGAGCAGGAGAAACAAGCGCCGTCGTTTTGGCGGTAAAGTGTACCGCCCTGGCGGTGGTGCTTTCCGTCATCGGATTTTACATGCCCCTGATTTCCCTGGTGGTGTTTTTGCTGATCCCTCTTCCTATCGCGTACCTGGGGATGAAAGAGGGGGATTCATGGTCGATTATTGTCACGGCAGGCATCATGATTTTGGATTCTGTCTTTTTCGGGTTCATTTCCGCCGCTTTCCTTTGCGCCATCTTCGGCGTGCTTGGCGTGGTACTGGGGATTTGTTGCAGAAATAAGGTTCCTGCGGCGGCGACACTTGCCGCGGGAGCGGTCGTGGTGCTTGCTTCTTGGATAGGGCAGGCATTTGCGGCGATGTATATTTTGAATGTGCCGCCCATGATTTTTGGCGGTGAAGCGATGGACAGCATGGAGCAGCAGATGATGGCGCAGATGGCGCAGTTTTATTCCGGCGAACTGCTCATGCAGACGCAGGAAAATGTGAAGCAGATGATAGATGATATACGGAGATCCATTCCTGTCATCACGGTGAGCGCCGCGTTTTTCTATACTTGGGCGTCCATGATGCTTGGGAAAAAGATTTTTACCCGTCTCGGCATGAAGGATATCCCCGGAATGCCTCCCCTGGAACGATGGGAACTGCCCCGTTTCTTTCTGGGACTTTATGTTCTGGCATTTGCCATGCAGTACATCACGAATAGAAATGCAACGCTCGAAATGATCCAGTACAATTTGGGACTTGCCTGTGTTCTCGTTTTCTGGCTTCAGGGGCTGGCGGCGCTTTGGTGGATGCCCAGAAAATATCCTTTCGTGAGGCCGCTGCGCTGGATCATCGCAGTTCTTTCCGTTATCATCGGAATGGTGCAGATGATCGTCGTTCTCCTGGGATTGTCCGATATGGTGCTTCAATACAGGAAGAAGAGAAATTACGAATAGCAGCCTGTTTGCAATAAGAACTGCCATAGAGTACGATTACATATAAAGCATCGGTTTCCGGAACCGGGTTGCGTTGGATGAAAAAATGAAAGGAGCACTATGCTCAGCAATATTTGGGTATATAAGAAAACTTCAAAAGTCATGATAAGCCTCCTTTTGGCGGCAGTCCTGGTGCTTGCCACACAGAACTGGCTCCTCGGGCTTTTAATGTTTATCGTGACCGCGGCGGCTGTCGTCTGGGTGAAACGCTCCGACCTTATGCAGGAGCGGCTTCTCATGCGGTACCTTGATGATTTATCATCAGGTGTTTCAGTTGGTACGGTCTATGCGGTGCGGAATCTTCCGCTGGGAATTGCCGTTGTGGACGAGAAGAAAAAGCTCGTCTGGGCAAACGGCGTATTTCGTTCATGGATTGCCGGTACGGAAGAGGGGACGCCCCTCCGGGATATTATCCAGGGACAGAAAGTAGCCAAGCTCTGGGGGAAGGCGGGGTGGTTTGACTGCCATGCGGGAGGGACGTTTTTCCGTGTATTCCATAAATGGGTTCCTTCTGATGAGCCGGACGGAGCATCTTTCATGGTGCTTTACTTCATGGACAGGAGCGATGTAGAGAAATCTTTGAAAGAGTCGGAAGAGGCACGCCCTGTCTTTTGTCTGATCCGCATAGACAATATACAGGAAGTGACGGCGGAGATGAGTGATGTGGAGCGGTCCGCCCTGCTCTCTGATGTGACGGAGAAAGTGCTTGCTACGTTCAACAGCCATGACGGATTTATCAAACAGTACAATGCGTCTGATTTTGTGGCCTGTATTTCGTCAAAGGCCCTGCAGGATATGATGGATTCTAATTTTGAAATACTTGACCGGGTGCGGGAAATCCATACGGTGAACCGTATTCCCGTGACCTTGTCCATCGGCATCGTAAAAAGTGACGAATCTTTTAACCGCCAGTATGAAGAAGCCCAGGTGGCGCTTGATCTGGCTCTTGGCCGCGGCGGGGATCAGGCCATCGTCCGTCTCGGGAAAGATGTAAAAGCCTTTGGCGGCAAAGCGCCCGCTTCAGTGAGCAGTACCCGTGTCCGTGTCCGTGTGGTGGCGCAGGCGCTCCGTGAGATCATTAACGAAGCGGATATGGTTCTCATTATGGGGCACGCCCATGAAGATTTTGACGCGCTCGGGGCCGCAGTAGGTGTTTCCCACCTGGCGAGAGTGTCCAAGGTGGAAGCGCACATCGTCATTTCCAAACAGGATGATACGTCCAGGAAAATGATCCAGGCCATACAATCCAGCGGCTTGGCGGAAGGGCTTCTTATTGATGAGGGCAAAGCGAAAAGCCTCGTGACGGATAAGACGGTGGTTATTGTTGTGGACACGCATATCCCCGAACTGGTGGCGGCGCCGGAACTGCTGAGGAAAGTGCAGAAGAAAGTCGTTATCGATCATCACCGCCGTGCGGCAAGCATTATCGACAGTCCGCTTCTTACGTACATGGAACCGTCGGCATCTTCCGCTTCGGAACTGGTGACGGAACTGATCCAGTATTATGGAAGCGAAGAAGAAATGAATGCACTGGAAGCATCCTGCCTTTATGCGGGGATGGTGGTGGACACGAAGAGCTTTACCGTCCAGACAAGTGTCCGTACGTTCGACGCGGCAAGTTATCTCAGGCGGTGCGGCGCAGACACCGCTTTGGTTAAAAAGCTCTTTTCAATGGATCTGGCGTCCATCAAGATTAAATCCATGATTTTGGCCGATATGAAACAGGTGGATGAATACATGGCCTTTGCCGTATGTCCGGAAGGCACGGCGGATTCCCAGATTATCGCAGGACAGGTGGCGGATTTTCTTGTCACCGTGCAGAAGATACGGTGCAGCTTCCTTTTCTACTATACGGAGACCGGACTCTGCCTCTCCGCGCGCTCCGACGGGTCTGTTAATGTGCAGATTGTCATGGAACAGCTTGGCGGCGGCGGCCATCAGACAGTGGCGGGAGCGCAGTTCGGCACTGACGGCAATATAGAAGATATAACAAAGGCGGTTGTTGCCAATGTTCGTAAACAAACGGAGGAGGAAAAAGAATGAAAGTAGTATTGCTGCAGGATGTAAAGAAATTGGGGAAAAGAGGCGATGTTGTCGAAGTAGCGGACAGCTATGGCCGTAATGTCCTCATTCGCCGCGGACTTGGCGCGGAAGGAACGAAAGCCAATCTGAATACGGCGGAACAGCGTCGTGAATCTAAAGAATTTAAATCCAAAGTGGCTGCGGACGAAGCGGTCATCATGCATCCCAGCTGAAAAAGTAAAAGCGGTCATCAAAGTGCAGTCCGGTGAGGACGGACGGGTTTTCGGCAGTGTCACGGCAAAAGATATTTGTGATGCCGTTAAAGAGCAGTATGGGTTTGAACTGGATAAGAAAAATATCAGGCTGAAAAATCCGATCAGGACCACAGGAGAATATGATGTGGAAGTCTGGGTACACCAGCAGGTTACCAGCGAAGTACATATTTCCGTAGTTGCGGAATAAAAATTTCCTGTTCCTGCAGGGGGTTCTTTAGCAGCAGAAAATAAAAGCGGCAGTTAAAAAATAATCTTCTTCCCTTAACCGGGGGAGGAGATTTTTATTTTGGAAAAAATCTTGTTTTTATTGTAAACTTTATAAAAAATTATGATTGACAAAAGTGAAGACGGCTACTACACTTAGAAAAGATGTTGGCTGTCCGGAAACGGGCGGAAAATAAAGGGGGAGTATTATGGGAGAAGAAAAGGTATTGTACAGCGTGAAAATGCGTTCCAGTCTTGGCGGTGCCCACGGCGTGGGCGGACAGCATATTTCCGGAGCGGAGAGGATTGTAACAAAGAACAGCGTGGAACAGGAGATGATTTCCATGCTGCACCGTGCCTGGGAACATGACCGCGGCGCGGCGGATTTTATCCAGTTCAAGGTGGAAGCGGTCAGGCATGAGGGAATCACCTGCTGCCCGCTTTTGCCTTTGTACCAGATTGACACGGCAACAAAGGAGGAAGGACGGGCGGCGGCGAAAAAAGAACTGCTCCGTTCCGGAGTCAGCGAAACTGCTATAGGAAAAGGATTTGCTATTTTGGAATCGCTGACAGACAGTATGCGCGGCGCAGCAGTCGTTGATGCGGAAACAGGAGAGCGCCTGGACGGACTCGGTATGCGCGGCGTGCGGTGCAGCTGTATGGATTGCGAAGATACGTGCGCATACGAAGCACAGATGGGGGCGAAGGGCCTGGGCGGAGAACATCCGAGGGAAGCGCTTATTCTGGCATCGAAAGTGGCGGCGGCGCCAGGGACGGTGGCGGAACTTTGCTGGTCGGATGATCCCTTTTATGTGACAGGCTATGTAGGTTCGCCGAAGTTTGGCTACGGGCGGATTACGGTGATGAAAGAGAAAGGAGATTCTATCGGCGGCCGCGTATTTTTTTGTAAAGCACGGTACGGATATGGACAGGTATGTGGAGTATATGCAGCATCAGACAGTGCTGGTGAGGGTCAAATGAAGCCGGAAAATATTTTCTCCGCTCTTTCCGCGCTGCGGCAGGAAGGGCGGCTCAGGCAGGTACGGGATCTGCGTATGGAAACGGCGTCTCTCGGTACAGATCGTGAAGGAAAGCGGTATATCGTTTTCAATTCCAATGATTACCTGGGCATGACCCATGCGAAGGAAGTACAGGAAGTGGCAGCGAAAGCGGTTCGTTTCGGTACGGGAAGCGGCGGCGCGCGTCTTACCTCGGGGGCAGCTTTTGAGTTATCCGATTTGGAAAAGGAAATAGCCGATTTCAAACATACCGAAGACGCAGTCATCTTCAATACAGGATACATGGCGAATCTGGGAGTGCTGTATGCGCTTGCCGGAAAGGGAGATGTCATTTTCAGTGATGAATTGAATCATGCGAGTATTGTCGACGGGTGCCGTATCTCAAAAGCCGAAACGGCAGTTTACAGGCACAGCGATATGGCGGATCTGGAAAGACTGCTGCAGACCGTTCCCTGCGAAGGGCAGCGCTTCATTGTGACGGACGGCGTATTCAGCATGGATGGGGATATTTGTCCGCTGCCCGTTCTGGCGGCACTGAAGAAGGACTACGGGGCCTGTCTTATCGTGGATGACGCCCATGCATCGGGTGTCATTGGCAGAACCGGACGGGGAACGGCGGAGTATTTCCAGATGGCAGGGATCGACGTGCAGGTGGGGACCTTGTCGAAAGCTTTCGTGCGGAAGGGGGATACATCGCGGCAAGCCGGGAAATTTGCGACTATCTGCGGAATACATCGCGGCCTTTTATTTTCTCCACAGCCATTTCCGCGGTCACGGGAGCGGCGGCCTTAGCGGCTCTTCGCTTGTTAAAAGCGGACCCGGAGAAATATCTGGGGCGTCTGCGTGAGAACACGGCTTATATGCGAAATCTCCTGACAGAAATAGGAGTTGACATTGCTGCAGGGGATACGCCGATCATTCCGGTGGTGGTGGGAGATGAAAAAGAGGCGCTCGCAACGGCGGAAGCATGCAGGGTAGAAGGAATCCTGCTGTCCGCCATCCGTCCGCCATCCGTACCCGTGGGAACAAGCCGCATCCGATTGACGGTAACGGCGGTGCATACAAAAGAAGAAATGAAAAAAGCAGCAGCTATTTTAATCAGACATTGGAGGTCAAAATGAACGGAGAATTGGAAACAGGAGCGTACAAGCCGGAAGCGGCAGGCAGCAGGGAAGTCATTGTCGATGTTTGCGAAACAGCGCTTTTGGCGGCGCTTATCGGAGTGAGCGGTTCTTTTAAGATCCCCGGATTAGTACCGGGGACGGAGTTTCAATTATCGGCGCCTATCGCCGTTGCCATTTGCGGCGTCTTTGGTTTTAAGAAATACATCATTGCAGGGGTGTTGGCGTCTCTATTAAGTCTGGCGCTGGGAACACACACGATTTTGAATGTGACGATCTCCATGTCATTCCGGCTGGCTGTAGGCGCGGTATGGCTCCTGCTCGGTTCGTCCCGATTGTTTTATATCATTTCCGGACCGATAGGGACAACCGCGGCAAGGGGAGCAATGACACTTCTTCTGGGAAAAGGATTTTATGCCATGGTGGCGGCGGCTCTGCCGGGCATGGCGTTCACGGCGGCTACGGCCTGGTTCGTTGCGGGGGTGTTGAAGCGTGTCCGGTCGATAAGGAAAAGATAGGCAGGAGGATAGAAGCCATTACCTATCAGCGGGCAGCCGCTCGCCGTAAGCAATTGGGGGTGAGACAGAATCCGGGAAGCAGGGACTGGAAGATGAGCTGCCGGCCGCTGAACATCATCAGAGGAATAGATTCATCGTCCCTTGTCACATAGTCGTTTCCTGTCATTCCGGCAAAGCATTCTACCACCACTCTGAAGGATAGGGACGGTAAGGAGGCATTCAGATTCGTGCGAAGGATCTATTATCGTGGTGAGGAAAACGGTAAGAAGATAAAAGCTATCAGCTGTGAGCTGTCAGCTAAAAGTGCTGAATGACGGCGGACGGGAAATCGTCATCTAGGGCGTGCTTAAAGGATCTGCTGTCGTGGTGAGAGGGGCGGTAAGACGTTATCCGAAGCGGCAGCAAAGGATCTGCTAACGTGTTGCGGAAAGCAGTAAGACGTCATCCAGAGCGGCAGCGAAGGATCTATTATCGTGGTGAGGAAAGCGGTAAGATGTCATTCGAGTAATAGATTCTTCACTCTGTTTCATCATTCCGTTTCCCGTTTTTCCCACAAGGTATTCTTGCCTCCGTTCAGAATGACGGCGGACGGGAAATCGTCATCCGGGGCGTGATTAAAGGATCTGCTGTCGTGGTGAGAGGGGCAGTAAGACGTCATACAGAGCGACAGCGAAAGATCTGCTGCTGTGATGACGCAAAAGATTAAAATGAAAGGTTTTTTCTGTCAGCAGGATTCTGTCGTCTGTAAGCTGGCAGTTTTTTGTTTGCTGATAAAAGTGGAATTGCCTGTTCTTTGTCATATGGCCGTTTCCTGTTATTTCTGCAAAGCATTTTTGCACTTGCCCTGAATGATGGGGGACGGCAAGGTATTTTCCTGTGTCCTTATCATTTGCCGTTCTATGTTGTAAAATATAAATATGTCATTATCTTTTCAATGGAATGGTTGTGAAGAAGGATCTTAGATGGAAGATATAAAGGATTTAATGGATCGTTTGAAGAACCGCATTATCAGCGGCGGCGCAGCGGATAAACCGGAACTGAAAAGGCGTCTGGATGTGATTTATGAAATCTATGCCGGCGCTGTCGGCCCGGAGGAACTGATTGTCCGCGCAAGCCGCTATGGCGCATTGAAATATATTCATCATGAAAATCTGAAGAAACGCCTTTTGGGGATTGAGCGGCTGGTTTTTGAGAGCAGGGAATATACCGAAGATCCGCAGGAGGGAGAAATTCCTACCATTCTTGACCGGCTGGAAGATCGTTTGGCGGAACTCCTGGCGCGCCGGGCGGTGGAGGAGCGTCTGGAGAGGAAGATTTCCGAACGCCTGGAAGAAAAGCATAAAGAATATGTAGATGAAGTGAAGCGCGAACTTTTGGAAGAAGACGAGACGATGTAGAAACAGCACAGAGCCGGCATAAAATGGAAAAGCTGGAAGCTTTGGATAAAATCAGTTTG